>Ga0172381_10000619_pt1 | contig 43099 bp, 39 predicted proteins | sample Leawel6488metaG_FD_119754 | JGI IMG/M metagenome (GOLD analysis project Ga0172381, IMG submission 119754) | Leachate microbial communities from a municipal landfill in Southern Ontario, Canada - Leachate well 64-88 metaG | ecosystem: Engineered > Solid waste > Landfill > Unclassified | place... | reverse complement strand
TTTAATCATATGCCTTAACCCTACAAGGTCGTAGTTTAAATGAAAAGAGCTGTTTTCAAAAAGCCACCGTAAACGCTTACCCATACTTTTCGGGGTGTGTCAGATGTATGGTACCAATACAAGTAATTGCATTGTTGGCGATAAAAGTTTATTATATATATGTATGTTAAGGCAACTTTTAAAGTCCAAAATTCATCAAGCCATTGTTACCGATGCTAATTTAGCTTATGTTGGTTCTATTACGATTGATGAGGATTTAATGGATAAGGTGGATTTGTGGGAAGGAGAGAAGGTTTTGGTGGTAGATAATATCAATGGCGCACGTTTGGAAACTTATGTGATCGCCGGCGCGCGCGGATCAGGAGTTATTTGTATGAATGGCGCCGCTTCGCATTTGATAAAAAAAGGCGATGAAATTATTATCATCGCTTTTGGAATCAGTGAAGACAAAATTATCCAAAAAAATATTTTGGTGGATAAAAATAATAAATTTGTGCGTTATTTATAGAATTATTTTTTGTAGCCACCCTCTAATGGGTGGTTTTTATTTTGTCCCACCATGCTTTCCAAACGGATTTTAAGGTCTTGGCGATAGCGCTGTCTTCAATAATTACCGCCGCGCCCGGTCGACGAAAGCTCATCATCGCCACTTTGTTGCCATAAATATTTATTTCGGTTTCAAAGTCGGTTTTTACCAGTCGAGTTTCGCGCAGTTGCGTTTTATCTTTTTGTTTAACTTGCTGGCCCATTGGTCCGTCTTGAGCGATACAATAAAATTTTATTTTCTTCTCCACGCGCCCGGCCGGGAAAGTCCACAAGTAATCGGTAGGCATGAGCGCGAACATTTTTTCGTAATCAGAAAATCCATAAATGGTTTCGCCCATATCCAAAATATCTTGATAGGCGGTTTTGATGCCTTCCACACCTTCGTAGAATTTTACTTTGGGTTTGTGGGCGGGCAAATTAAACAATCCCAAAAGTTCGGGCAAAGCGGATTTTACATTTTTTAAATTTTCTTGCGCGCGGGCGATTAATATTTGCGGGTCGGACGGAATAATCAAACTCGTTCGGCCTTTTTTGATCTCCGAAATTAGGCCTTGCGTTTTCATTTCCGGCAAAAAGTTGTATACGCTGGTGCGTTTGATGTTGGCTTTTTTTGCCACCTCGCCCACGGTGGCCGTACCCAGTTCCAACGATGCCAAATATACGGCGGCCTGTTTGTCGTCGATGCCTAAGGCAGTGAGTGTTTGGGTTAGGTTCATAGAGTTATTGCGTTTACATCGTCATCCTGAGCGAAGCGAAGGATCTCTGTCTGTCATTCCTGCGCCCCGAAGGGGTCCCTTTGGGAAAAGCGGAAATTTATGTCTTATGTTGTTCCATTAAAATTTCCAAACTCGCCTTGACCGAAGAGTTGTCGCTTGGCAACAAAATTAAATTATTACCTAACTCATTTTTTATTGGCGTTAAAAATTCATCGGCCCAGGAAGGCGATAAAACTTGTACACCGGAAAAATCAATCTCAACCGGTTCGTTTTTATCTTGAGGTAAAATATAAGCGCGCGCCGACAAGTAAGCCTCTTTGCCGGCTGGGCGCGAGGTTAAAACTGTGCCAAATTTTTTGAGTTCTATACGCATAATATTTATTAATTAAAATTTAATAATTACCAAAGTTCCAGGGATAATTATTTTACTATTTTCAATCGTAAAATTTTGTTCGGAAATTTTTACCATCGCGTCTCCAGAATAAAATTTCAAATGCAAATTATTTTCCTCGGCGATTTTTTTGGTATATTTTAACCCATTACCGCGTTGCTCGGGCGCTCGACCGGAAACAATCTCGGTAAAAGCCGTGTGGAGAGCTTCGGAATCATCTTTTGTTTCTGGGCGCACTCGCTTAATTGTGGATAGCACTCCTTGCCCACGGTCGGATAATATTATTTCTCGCGCGTCCGTGTCAGTGGCAAAAAGCACGCCAGCAGTATCGCGCCAATTTCCCAAGTTATGGTCAAAAGAATTATTACCAATTTCCCCTATCGCGCCCACGAGCAGATATAATAAATTTTCGCTTACCAGTGGTTTTAAGGTTGTCAAAAGTTTTTCTTGACGCGCCTGAAAAACATCACGCGTAGAACACAGCCAATCTTCATTAGAAAATTTTGGATCGCCGGTCTGCGCCCAAGCAAAAAATTGCTGTTCCAATTTAGTTTTGTCCTCCATATTTAATTTATAAAAGTATTTAACTTTCGGAGCGGAACCGATTTTGATTATCTCGCCGCTTTCCCTCAATTTTTTTAAATGTCTAAATATTATTGCCGGGGTCAGCAGGTAATTTTTTAGTATAATTTCCTTTGGCGCTATGCCTGAATTTGCCCGAATTAAGGTGAGAATGTTGCTTTTTGTGGTGTTTTTAATCATATTTAAGTATAGTATTAATGTATACTATATACACTATATCATATACTATTTTTCTTGTCAAGATCAAATAAGTTGGTGTTTTTTGTTGTTAACTAACATTAGGCCAATCTTAGCCAAAATACTCCTATGTCTACATTTTAGACAATATCATAATTTCAAAATCTTGTCAAATTTGGCTTGATTAAGCAACAAAACGGCAAATAGTAAAAAATAAATAGCAATTGGTCTGTATTATTGACAAACAGGCATTTTTTAGGTATAATACTCTGTTCGAAAGGTTCGAATGGCGATCTTTACAATCAATCAAGAGAAAGAACACGATCATGGAAAACAGCACTATCATGTTGGGTCTATATCAGGTTATAATGGCGATCGCTTTTACGGTATTAGTTGTTATAATGATTATCAGTGAAGTAAAATGCAAGAAGTCGCCCATGGACTTCCAACGCGTCTTTGCCTTTATCTTTACCGCGATAGTTTTCGCACGGTATTGGCAAGTATGTTTTTCTTTTTCTCTGCAGAACTCAGAGCCCAAAGAAGAATTAATCAAGTTATTTTTACTGCCAATCTGCGTTGTGTTAGCAGTGGTCAATGCTTACGCGGCCGGGTTTGCTCATGGGAAAGTGGACCAGCGTTTGAAGAATAACTAGTAATGATAAGGAGAAAAAATGAAAATAAACTGGGAATTCTGGAAAAAGAAACCCGAAGCCCCTCAACAGCCTGTTGAGGAAGAAGTCGTTCAACCCCCGACCCCGGCCAAGCCCCAGTTCGGACTGGACAAGGCATTCGATGTATACCAGAAAACACACGGACACTTTGGCAACGACGAGAAGGCCCATGCGGTTGTGGCCTTCATCGTTCCTCTCATGGTGGATGTGCTAGGCGGATCCAACACCTTGGCCAAAGAAGCGGCACGCGAGCTTGATCTTCAGAATGAGGCCGAGCAAATAAGCATCGATGGGACTACTGCGAGGGCAGTGGCTTATCAGGAGCAGATCGATCGTCTCCGTAGAGAAATTGCGGTCATTGAAAACGAGATCAGAGATGATGCCGCTCGGTCGGAAGCCTTTGTCGCGGAAGTTCGCAATGCGCGTTCTCGGTTGGAGAAAGTCACGGCGTATTTTGTTCAGTAGGCTACATGGCAGTTCTTTACCCGCCTCAACGCATTCGCGCGTTGGGGCTTTTTTTATTGCCAAAACACTGTGTTCGCGGTAAAATGTATTCACTATGTCCAAGTTAATTATCATCGACGGCAATGCAATTGTACACCGCGCCTACCACGCCCTGCCACCCATGACAACCAAAGACGGCAAGATGGTCAATGCAGTGTATGGGTTTGCGTCCATGCTTTTGCGCGTTTGGAAAGATTTGAAGCCGACTCACATCGCGGTGACTTTTGATATGGCCGGTGGGACTTTTCGGCATGAAAAATACAAAGAATATAAAGCCACGCGAGTCAAAGCCGACCAAGAATTATATGATCAAATTCCGTTGTGCCATGATTTGGTGCGTGCTTTTAATATTCCGATTTACGAAAAGAAGGGATATGAAGCGGATGATGTGATTGGGACGATTGTGGAAAAGAGTAAGGAGAAAGGAATAAGGAATAAATTGGAAATTGTGATTGTGACGGGCGATAAAGATACCTTACAATTGGTTGGTGATGGCGTGAAAGTAATGTCGTTGCGCAAGGGCATGAGTGACACGATTTTGTACGACGCCAAAGAGGTGAAAGAAAAATTCGGTTTTGAGCCCATTCAGATGATTGATTACAAAGCTCTGGCCGGAGATAGTTCGGATAATATTCCGGGTGTGAAGGGAATCGGGGAAAAGACTGCGACGGATTTGATACAGAAATTTGGCAACATCAAAGATCTTTATAAAAAAATACAAGATACCAAATACCAGATACAAGATATTAAAAAGTCAGTTGTTGAAAAATTATTAGCAGATAAAGAGAGCGCTTTTATGAGCAAAGATTTGGCGACGATTGATTGTAATGTGCCGGAAGTAGATTTTAGATTGGAAGATTGCGTGGCCAAAGATTTTGATCGCGAAAAAGTGGTGGCGATGTTACAAGGGTTTGAGTTTTCTTCGTTGGTAAAGAGGTTACCGGGAGAAGAAGGGAAATCACAAATTTTAAATTCCAAATCACAAATAAATAATAAATCCCAAATTTCAAAATCCAAAATAAATAATTTTAAATTTGTTGAGGACGCAAAGATTGAGGAGATAATTAAAAAAGTGAATGTGGCCGGGAGCTTTGCTTGCAAGGCGATAATGAATGGCACGAATGTGTTTGAAGGGAAATTGGAAGGGTTGATTTTTGTCGTGGGCGATGAGGGGTTTTGGGTGGGAAGGAAAAACTTAAAGGAGACTTCCGAAATTTTGGTCAGTGAGAAATTAGAATTAATTGGACATAATTTAAAACAATTAATAAAGATCTTCGTGATAAATGGTATGGTGGTTAAAAGCAGACTTTTTGATACCATGATCGCGTCGTATCTGCTCAACCCGGGTAGTCGAGCGCACGATGCTGGTAGTGTGATTTTAAAAACTCTTGGCAAAGAATTACCAGCCGGCTCTGGGCAAGAAAGTCTATTTGGCATAGACAAAAAAGCCGTGGCGCAAGAGCTTTGGATGATTGCCCAGTGTGCGGATAAATTAAAATTTGAACTTAAAAAAATTGACGATTTGGGACTTTTGGAAAAAATGGAAATGCCTTTGATTCCGGTTTTGGCCGAAATTGAGCTCAATGGCGTGGCTGTGGATTTGCCGATGTTACAAAAATTATCCAAAGAAGTTTTGGAGGAAATTAATAAAGTTACCAAAAAGATTTATAAAGAATCAGGTGAGGAGTTTAATATTTCTTCCCCACAACAATTGCGCGAAGTTTTATTTGATAAAATGGGATTGCCTACCGACGGCGTAAAAAAAGGCAAAACCGGATTATCCACCAATGCCGAAGAATTGGAAAAATTGCGCGGACTTCATCCGATTATTGAAGAAATTGAAAATTATCGCGAGCTTACCAAATTACAAAATACCTATATCGATGTCTTGCCGACCCTGATTAATAAAGTTACTGGCCGTATTCACGCCAATTTTAATCAAGCAGTTACGGCCACCGGTCGATTATCATCCAGCGAGCCCAATTTACAAAATATTCCCATTCGCACTGAGCTCGGGCGCAGTGTGCGTAAAGCGTTTGTGGCCGAACCCGGCAATGTGTTAATCAGCGCGGATTATTCGCAGATTGAGTTGCGCATTGTAGCCTCGCTTGCCCAAGATAAAAAAATGATGGAAATCTTTGAGCGCGACGAAGATATTCACACAGCTACTGCCGCCGCTATTCATGGTGTACCACTAAACGAAGTGACCAAAGAATTGCGTCGCAGCGCCAAGGAAATTAATTTTGGAATTTTATACGGCATGGGTTCGTACGGGTTGTCTTGGCGCGCGGAAATTCCGGTGTGGCAGGCCAAAGATTTTATTGCTAAATATTTTGAGCAATTTAGCGGGGTGAAAAAATATTTGGATGAAACAATAAAATTGGCCGGTGAAACCGGATACTGTGAAACCTTATTTGGCCGTCGTCGTTATTTACCGGAATTAAATTCACCGAACTACCAATTGCGTAGCGCCGCCGAGCGCATGGCCGTCAATCATCCAGTTCAAGGCACGGCCGCGGATTTGATTAAGATGGCAATGGTGGAGATAAGCCAGAAGCTTCGCCAACAATATTGTCATCCTGAGCGTAGCGAAGGATCCCTTCCGTCACATAGTAAAAGGGATTCTTCGGTTTCACCTCAGAATGACAGTGTATATGGAAATGACAATGTCCGGATGATTCTCCAAGTCCACGACGAATTAGTGTTTGAAGTAAAAAAAGGTTTGGAAGAAGATGTGGCGAAAATGGTAAAAGAAACTATGGAAGGTGTGGTCAAGCTCCGCGTGCCGGTGCGGGTCGATACCAATATCGGACACAGCTGGGGGGAGATGAAATAAATTTATGTTAATATATATCTACGGCGAGGATAGTTTTCGCAGCCGACAGTATCTAAAAGAACAGGTGGCAAATTTTAAAAAAGCCCGCGATCCGCAAGGGTATAATGTTGTGTTTGTGAATGCCAAAGCTGCGGAATCTGGCAAGGTGATGAGCGAAGTTTTGTCCGCGCCGTTTTTGGCCGAAAAACGGATGGTGGTTCTGGAAAATGTGTTGTCGGTAAGCGATAAGGAGTTTTTGGGTGAGTTGATTGGACGCACCAGTAATTGTCATCCTGAGCCATGCCTACCGGCAGGCAGGCGAAGCCCGAAGGGCGGAGTCGAAGGATCTAAATCGGGTCGCGTGATAGGTTCTTCGACTCCGCTGCGCTCCGCTCAGAATGACAAAACAGCGACGAAGCGCGGGTTTCCCGAATCGAATATAATTGTTTTTTATCAATCCGAATCATTATCCAAAGTTAAGGAGGCCAAAGAATTGGACGCGCTACTAAAAAAAGAAAAATATGCCAAGGAGTTTGAATTATTGCACGGTGAAAAATTATACGCTTGGGCGAATAGTGAAATAAAAAATCGCGGTGGCCAGATTAGTCGCGCGGCGCTCACATATCTATGTGATAATATCAACGGGGATATTTGGCATTTGAATACTCTAATTGATCAGCTGGTGGCGTATAAATCACAGCATGTCATCCTGAGCGGGCGTTCCAAAGGGACCCCTTCGGGGAAGGATCTAGATTCTTCGGCTGCGCCTCAGAATGACAATTTTAAAGAAATCCAACTCGTCGACATTCAATTATTTTTGGAAGAAAAACTTGATGATAATATTTTTAATCTTATAGATGCTATTGTCGGCGGTAATAAAAAATTGGCCTTTAAGTTGCTTGCTGGTCAACGCAAATTGGGAGCAGAGGATGGTCAAATTTTTGGCACGATGCTTTGGCAGTTTCGTATTTTAATGTCGATGCGTGATTTATTTGAACGCGAAGATGTCGGCAGTAGTGACATTTTGGCCAAGCAGTTAAAAATACATCCTTTTGTTGCGAAAAAAAATTGGGTGGCCATGAAAAAATATTCCATGGAAAAATTACAAAGTGTTTACAAAAATCTTCTCGCAATTGATATAAAAACAAAAACCGGTCTGGCCGACCAGTCGTTGCTTTTGGATTTGTTTGTGGGTAGAGTTTAATTTACTTCCGATTTACAGAGGGCTGTTCGCTCTCTTTTTTTATTTCCGTTTCTACCGTCAAAAAGTATTTTTCTAAATTTTCTTTGGCGACGTCAAGGTTTTCAGACCGTTCTATAATATTGAGGCAATTTTCAACGGCAATAAAATTTTTGTCTTCAATCAAACCAACTTTTTTTGCGGCTTCGCTGTCACGATAATTTTTGGTTTTGTCAATAACTTTTGTGATTAATTCCTGAATTTTTTGAGCATTTTCTTTGCCTGCAAATTTGGTAGTCACTAAATTAACTATTCGTTTTACGGTTGTTTCGGCAAAATTAATTAATTGGCCAATTTGTTTCTTGACTGTATCGATTTGATTAGCGTGCGCAGCGTCAAGCGGCGGGTTAGCCAGTAATTCATCCAAAGTTTTGGTTTGGTTAAATACGGCGGAGATAACGTCGTTGCTATTTTTGGTTCCTTCATCAATATTATGATTGAGCTGGTTATACATTTCAGGCATGCCGTTAATCAGAATTGGTTTTGATATGCCCAAAATAGCATAACCAATAGGTTGGTTTATTTGGTTGCCAATATAATCAGAGCTGATAACTTCGTTATTAAATTTTTCCAAAATTTCTTTGGGTGTCATATTTGAGTATTAAATAACCTCAATGATTAGTCGAGGTTATTGTAACAGTCGGTTTATTTTTTCGCAAGCGCATTCACTTTTTTCATCAGGCGCGATAGTTTGCGCGCGGCTGTGTTGGCTTTGATAGTGCCGTGTTTGGCGGCTTTGTCGAGCGCTTTTTGCGCAGCGACTGCCAATTTTTTGGCTTCTTCAAAACCAGTGGCTTTGGCGGTTTTTTTAATCGCCTCGCGGAATTTGATTTTATAGTTTAAATTTAACTCAGCGCGGCGCTTCATTTGACGCTGGGCCTTTTTGGCGGCGGCTTTATTAGGCATATTGATTAAATTGATAAATTATTAAATTGCTAAATTGTTAGAGAGTAGTGTTAACTTGTTTCGTAGACAATTTAACAATTTAACAATTTAACAGTTTTAGTGGGGATATATTATCATTATTATATAGAAAAGTCAACCCCTAGAGAGAAATCAACACGATACCGGCAATAATTAACAGACCGGCTATGATTTGTTGTTTGGTCAAAAGTTCTTTGTAAACTAGCCGTCCATAAATCATGGCCACTAATGGGCTGGCCATAGCCACCGGTACGACCAGACTGACATTATGATTTTGTACACCATAGTTGCATAGTGTAATGGCTACCGCGCCAAACAAACCCATTAGAAAAGTAATTCCCAGCAATTTTTTGTCACCGGCAAATTTCAAATTCTGATGTTGTAATTTTAAAGTTATTAGGGCGTAAAATCCGGTTGCAGTCTCCAGCACTATCGCGGTAAGAATTGGACCCAGTATGTTTATCGGAATTTTAAATAGAACATAGACTATACCCCAAAGCAAGCAAGTAATGAGCGCTTCTCCCAGTCCGCTGCTTTTGTTAAAAATTTCGGATGACTTAAAATCAGAAAAGTTTATTGACATGATTAATACCCCCAAAATAATCAAAACAATCGCTCCCACCTGTAATGGTTGCAGCGTTTCTTGGAAAAAAAGTATTGAAAGGACCACTGTAATAACGATGGAAGAATGGGCCACCGGCGCTATTACGCCTATTTTGCCTACTTTAAGTGCGCGGTAAAAGGTGATTACTGGTATATAGCCGACAAAGGCAATGGCGATGGTAAATATTAGGTAAAGCGGGTTAAAGTTAAAGGTTGGAAGAAAATATAAAAAAATAGGCACAAAGATAATTATTTCCCAAAGATAGCGCCAAAAGATAGTGGGAATTGCGCCGATTTTTTTGATAACTGTCGGGGCCAACGCGCTTTCCAAACCCCAGCAAATTAATGCTCCTAGACCAAAAATGATTCCGATGGACATATTATTCTTCTAAATTTGGTTTTTCGAGAAGTGTAGGTTCAATACCGCGTTCGCCCTCGGTGATTTTTACCACATCCTTGTCAATTTTGTTTAATTCTTTGTAGGCGGTGTTGTAAGAATTTACGGTGGTGGCGAGGTTGTTGCCAAGCTTTTTGAAATATTCATCGTAGGCCAAAATATGTTTGCCCAGCTCCTCTACGCGCTTGCGAATTTCTACGGCCGATTCTTCTATCTTCATAGCGCGCAGGCCTTGGAGCACGGTTTGTAAATACGCGAGAAATGATGTGGGCGATACGATAATTACATGTTTTTGTTTGAAGGCGTATTCGATCAGATCTTGAGTATTAATTTTTACCGCGCCCACCTTGTTGATGAGTAAATCATAATATATGCCCTCGGCCGGAATAAACATGAAAGCGAAGTCCATCGTATTTTCTTTGGGCTTGATGTATTTAGCCGTTTCATCAATGCGATTTTTGAGATCTTGTTTAAAATCTTTTTCGTATTGTTCGTGTTGCGCCGGATCTTTTTCATTCACCACCCGATTATAATTTTCCAAAGAGAATTTGGAGTCAACTGGTATGACTTTATCTTTGACAAATACCACCGCGTCCACGATATCGCCATCGTTAAATTTGTATTGCATTTGGTAAGAGCCGGGTGGTAAAACGTTTTTCAACACATTTTCCAAATAATATTCACCCAAAATACCGCGGTGCTTGGGGTTTTGTAGGGTTTCTTCCAGTCGCGCGAGTTGATCGGTAAAGCCCATCACCTGGCGATTGGTTTCGTCGAGTTTGGTAAGCCGTTCGGTAACATCCGTAATGATCTTGGCGCTTTGGCCGAATTGTGATTGGATGGTTTTATGTAGATTCAATTGCGTGTCATTCATTACTTTATTAGTATCAGTTAGTTTTTGATCCATTACGCGCGATATTTCGTTTAGTTGGTTTTGCAGCATCAGGAATATATTTTGATCTCCTTCTTTCGGTTTTTGTGTGCCGGATAATTTCTGGTATAACAAAATTAGGCCAACGAGCAGAGCCAAAGACAGAATTGAAAGAAATATAAGAAAAAATGTTTGCATAGTTTGGGAGCAGGTAATTAATGATGCGGGTATTTTAGCTGTTATTTGAGAAAAAAGCAATAAAAAAAAGCAGTTTAACGACATGCTGGGGTCGCGGTAAGGCACTCATTCTTTGTCCTCCTTTTTTCTTTGCCCTTTTGTGCAGGCATAACTTTCGCCATCTTTTATGGCAGATAAATGATGGATGCACACTCCTTGTCCTTCCTTAACATCATTAATTAGAGGTGTTAAATACATCCTCTTTTTCAGGAATTCCTCTGTAAGAAAGTCCCGGCAGTATTTACATCTTAGTTCGTCCATTTTTTACCTCCCAGATAAAAGAACTAATTTAATTTTGTCACGATTTTATCACAGGTATATTAATTGTCAAGAATAAAGATGGTCGTATACTCTTGATTTTTGCTGGTAAGCTGGTATGATTATAGTCATGCCCCCATAGTTCAACGGATAGAACAGGCCCGTCCTAAGGGCAAAATGTGTGTTCAATTCATGCTGGGGGCACGAAGGGACGGCCAGTATTCATACTGGGGGCACTGATATTGATTTTTTGGTTTATATGTGGTAGATTATGTCGGCGGTGGGCTTATACTAAGGTATAGGCCCGGTGATCGTTTGGGCCTATGGTTCAGTGGTAGAACACGGCATTCGCATTGCTGAGACGGCAGTTCGATTCTGCCTAGGTCCACAAATAAAGCATTTTTACCCCGACTTAACGTCGGGGCGCATTGCTCAGACCCGGGTTCGACTCCCGGTAAGTCCACAAAATTAAAACTCGCGCTCTATGCGGGTTTTAATTTTGGTGATACAATATAACTTGTATGAAGAAATTTCTCTATTATTTTCCCCGCGCGTTATCCATAATCTTGGTCGGTTTTTTTGCGTTGTTTATCGCGGAAGGATTTGATCCGGAATTTGGCTGGCAGAGTGGCGCGGCGCACGCGGTATTGGCTTTGGTGGTTGGGTTACTGGTCGTATTTACCTGGAGGCATCCCAAAGTTGGTGGCTGGGTGTTTGTCGCTATGGGCGTTTGGCATTGGTGGTCGGTCGTTCGGGCTGGCTGGTACAGCGGATTGTTTCTCGGTAGTGTTCCGATATTGATTGGGGTGTTATTTTTGGTAGAAGGGTTTAGGAAAAAATAATGATATAAATTTTAGTAGATAAAACAGTCCAACAAGGGCTGTTTTTTGTAAGTTTGGGATAGTTTGACATTGAATAATTTTTATGTTACAATAAGTTAATAAATTTGTCCCCTAATAAATATGCCCACAATATATCAAAAATTTAGCCAAGATAAGCCATATTTTTACCTTCTCGAGCGCATAAAAATAAAAAATAAATTCCAAAAAATACAGGTTTACTTGGGCAAAAATACCCCTAAGGATTTGAGCAAGTTTTATGAAAAACTGGCCCAAAAGGAAAAAGACTTGATAAACAAAAATGTCAGCTGGCTATTTTTGCTTGATAACATTTTTAACAAAGAACAGGCCGCCAAAATTGAGAGCCTAAAAACAGATTTTAAATACAAAATATTATCCTTGTCCGATTTCAAGAAAAAACAACTGTGGATGCGCTATGCCGTGCAGTTTATTTTTGAATCCAATGCAATTGAGGGCAGTAAATTAAGCCCACAAGAAGTCAGTTCCATTGTCAAAAATGAATATATTAAGCAATCCATTGAAAAGCGCGAGATTAAAGAAGTACGCAATTCCATTCGAGCGTTTGATTTGATCAAAAACGGGAAATTTAAACTAAATCAGCATGAGATTATTAATTTGCACAAGCTTTTGGTGGATGGCTTGGATGTAAAAATTGGCTACAAGAAGCATGGCATTATAGTCAACAACAAGCCGACGACGCCGCCCGGGCAAGTGCGGAAAGAAATGGCGAGGCTGTTGAATTGGTGGAAGATAAATAAAAAAAGCAAAGTTCATCCATTGGAACTGGCCGCGGATTTTCATCAAAGATTTGAAATTATTCACCCGTTTGAGGATGGTAACGGCCGGGTGGGGCGACTGCTATTTAACTATATTTTATTTAAGTTTGGCTATCCCCCAATCTTATTTTCATATCAAAATCGACAGAGATATTTCAATGCTTTGAATCAAGCCGATGAAGGCCGAAAGCAGAAATGGCGTTGGTTTGTGATTGGGGTTTATAAAAATAGCGTTAGGTGGTTGTTGGAACAGGCGGGGTAATTTATTGTGTTTTTAAAAACCAAGGGTTGAGGCTCTTGGTTTTTTGTATAAAAAATGAGCGGTTTTAAGACATGCTCGGGTCTGGTGGTCAGCTGTGGGCAATTTCCCAAATCATTTCTATTTTTTTTGCATCGCCTTCCTCAACGACGATGGTCCTAATGATTTTTGGCAGGGCTTGTTTGAGTGCAATGCTCGCCATCATTTGTTCTCTTCCCAGAGGGACGGCGTTGAGGCAATGATAGACTGAATATTCCAGCGACATAACAATTCCCAAGACACCAGCTTGCACCCCAGCAGTGTCCATAATTAAGCTAGTAATGCTTTTTTGAACATCAGCTGGAAGGGTTTCGCACGCCTGTTTTAGTCTTTCTTCAGTTTCATTTTTTTTGAATACGCGAACCAGCTTTGCCATATTTTTCTCCCCTATTTTCTTCGCATCAGCGAAAGGCATAGGTGCCTACTTGGTTATAAGAGAGCTTTGCCACACCACTTGGGCGCGGGTTAAACTTTTTAATTTAACTGGATATTATATCAGAAAATTGGATTTATGTCAATACTATCACAACAGAATATTAGTATATTTTTAGCTTAAAATAGCCAAATATGTTGTTAATAAATAAAAAGTGTTAAGATAACTTGACACAAAAGATAAAACATGATTCAATATACATGAATAACGACACATGGTGAAAAGTATTTTTTTACATGCATTTTGTATCGTGTTATTTGTATGGAAGAATTATTATTACAATCTGGGCTAGATGAAAACGAAGCCAAAATATATACCACGCTTTTGGAATTGGGGCCATCGAGTGTTTCTGAGATTACAAAAAAAGCCGGTCTTAATCGCACGCTTGGCTATCATGTACTGGGTCGGCTTTATGGGCATGGGTTAGTTTATGAAGGCGCCAGTCGCGGTAAAAAAATTATTTACTCGGCCGAGCATCCGCAGGCGCTTTTGCGCATGGTAAAGAACAACAAACAGAAATGGGAAGGCGCTCTCACCAAATTGGAACAAAAATTACCGGAGTTCGTTTCTTTGTATAAGATCGCCGAAAAGCCCAGTGTTAAGTATAAAGATGGTCCAGCCGGAGTTATAGATATTTATTATGAAAGTTTGGATGCACAAGGTGAGTTTTTGTGTTTTTGGGATTATGATGCCTGGGTACAAAGCGGTCTTTTATCTAAAGGGGTTGAATATTTTAAGGAAAGGAATCGGCGCAAAAAGAAAGCCCGCGTGTTGGTTTTGGATACGCCGCAAAGCCGGCAATGGGTGAAAAGTCAACGTTTTAATCTTATCCATACGCAATATCGTTGGGCCAAACCGGAAAATTTGCCGGGTATTAAGGATTTTGGTGGTGAATTGAATATCTATGATAACAAGCTTAATGTTATAGTATTAAAAAAGCCCCAGTTTGGGGTTATATTGGAAAGTAAGGTTTTGGCCAATTTAATGCGCGCCATGTTTGAAATGGCTTGGCAAATTGGCGAACCGGTAGTTACAAAAAATCTAAGAAAATAATTTATGCCTATTACACCAGGAAAGTACCGCCATTATAGCGGAAAAGAGTATGAAGTCATTGAAATTGCTCTTTTAGCTGATAATGGCCAGGATAATTTAAAGGAAATGGTGGTTTACCGCCAGTTGGGTGATTATGGTGAATACCCAAAAGGTTCCATTTGGGTGCGTCGGGTCAATGAGTTTGGGGCTGAAGTTGAAATTAGGGGTAAACTGATGAAGAGGTTTGAAAGGGTTGGTGATTAAATTCTTCGACTCGGCCTTTGGCCTCGCTCAGAATGACAAAAACGAGGTGAACGGAAGTGGATAACTCTGTGTATAAGTCGGTGGAAAAGTGGACAAATGTATACACTAGTGTATACAAAACGAGAATTTTCAATTTCTAATTTTTTTCGCCCCGAGCGGGATCCAGCTGTGGCGGGACAATTTCTAATGGCGAGACGGCGATTGTTTGTCGTGAAACATTGACCAGTTTAGACAGGTTTTGTCTATAGAACTGGTCGCGCCAGGTATTGAATTGAGTCTTTTTCCAGCCAATAAGTCGGTTGTCGAATGTAGGTATTATAGCCCTTTCAATGGTTGATCGTTTTCGGACAGTCAAAACCGTATAGTGCCTACCGCTATGGAGATATTCATGAACCGTTTCATTAAGACCAAGCTTGGAAGCTATTTGTTCTAGAAGCGCTTTCTGTTTGCCAATAAGCTTCACCTGAAATACGGGAATGGTGTAGTTGTTGTTTTTTGAAAAATAAAAAGATCCGGAGGTTTCTATGATTCCAGCAATATAGTCAAGTGAGGGTAGAATAATTTCGGGCATATGTTCGTTGTGAAACAAAATGAGGTGATAATTATTTAATTAAGTTCCACTGTGGAACATAGTATCATATAAAAAAGGTTTTGGCAACTTTTATCATTTATCATTAGCGTTGTTTGGCTTTTTAATTTATGGTATAATATCTTTAAGTTAATTAATATAATTTTTATATTTATGTCTAATGCCAAAGTTTATAAGATCTTAGATTGGGGGGCTTATATTTTTTTGTTGGCTACAGTGGTAATAGTGCCGCTATTTTTGGATAAAAATTTAGTTAATTTTTATATCATACCTAAACAGTATGTGTTTATTGGTTTAACCGCGGTGGCTTTTTTGCTTTATGCCGCCAAAGTGGTTTTGTCCAAACGTTTTGAATTTCGCAAGTCGGTTATTGATTGGTTGCTTTTGGGATTATTGGCGGTAGCGTTGTTATCATCTATATTTTCGGTTAATTCATTGGATAGCTTTTTGGGTCGCAGTGAATATTTCGTTTTAAATTTTTTATTTTTGTTTTTCTTGTGTTTGAATTTTCTTTTGAATATAAATTTTCTCAATACCACGCAGCGTTGGCGGGTGATGTTGGATACTTTGATCGGAGTAGGCGGCGTCACGGCTTTGGTTTTTGTTTTAAAAAGTATTTTTAAATTTGATTTATTAGCTTTGGTCGGATTGCCGATTTGGAATTCAATTGATCGTTTGAACAGTCATTTTGGTTTGTGGTTGATAGTAGTTGGGTTACTAGCCGCCGGTTTACTGCTCAAAAAGAATTTGACGGCGGGCAAGTCGCTCTTTTATTTTTTAGTTTTTATTTTATCTTTTGTGGCTTTGGTGCTTTTGAGTTTTAGTGTTTTATGGTGGATACTTTTAGCCGGGTTGATTTTACTTCTGCTCGTAGCGGTTAGTTTTGTCAAAGAAGCGCGCATGGGTTGGATTTCGGTTTTATTTGCTACTTTGGTTTTGGTAGTTATTTTTATCAGTTTTGGCGCACCACGGTCTTTGCAGTCGTCTATTCCCACCGAAGTTGCTTTGGGATTTAAGCCGTCTTGGGCAATCACTTTTGATAATTTAACTTCGGGTGTCAAGAGATTTTTCATTGGCAGCGGTTTGGGAACTTTTGGGGTGGATTTTTCTCGCTTTCGACCGAATGATTTTAATTATGATAGTAACGCTTGGTCTTTGCGTTTTAATCAGCCCAACAATACTTTTACCGCCGTCCTCGCTGAAGGTGGAACAGTCATGTTTTTGCTGATGTTGTTTTTGGTGGCATTTGTTTTGGGTCATATTTTTCAAGCTTGGTATAAAAAAGCGCGTGAGATGAGTTTTGGTTTTGCAAGCTTAAATAGCCAGGCAGATGACAAAGGAGTCAGCTTAGAAACTATGCTCGTGGCGGTGGTTTGGCTGGTGTTATGTGGCGCTATGGCAGTGATGTTTTTTGGTCCGGTATTATGGTGGTTTTGGTGGTTGCTTTTGGGGTTGATTGTCACGGGACTGGCGTTGTCACATGATCATATTGTTAAGTTTAAAGTTTGGGAAGTTGAGGATACTCCTCAATATAGTTTGTCTTTTTCTTTTACTTTAATAGTGATAATAGCGGCGGTAATAATGGTGGGGGTTTGGGGCGCTAAAATGTATTATGCCGAAGTTAATTATGCCCAAGCTTTACAAGCTCAAGATTTGAAAGTGGCAGAACAAAAAATTGGCGTGGCTTTGAATCAGCGCAGTAATTCCGATACCTATAATGTGGCGTTGGCGCAAGTGTATCTTCTGCAAGCGGCGGAATTGGCCAAGACCGGAAAAGATTTACAATCAGTCAGCACACTGGTAGCCAATGCTGTTAATATTGCCAAAAGAGCCACCGATGTTTCTCCACAATCGGTGGCCATTTGGGAAAATTTAGTTACCATGTATGAAAACGCGGCCGCTATTATTCCGGACGCACGCGCTTGGGCGATTAAGTCGGTGATTCAAGCACGTGATTTGGATCCGACCAATCCGGTATTGTGGTGGCGGTTAGGTAATAATTATGGTTTAGATGGTCAGTGGGAAGAGGCAATCAAATCTTACGAGCAAGCGATAAAATTAAAAAGTGATTATTTAAATTCGTATATCAGTTTAGCTAATGCTTACGAACAAAAACGTGATATCGAAAAAGCGGTAGAGGCTTATAAAACTATTATGCCTTACGCTATGGATAATTCCGAAGCACTCTTTAATTTTGGGCGCTTATTATATAATCGTAATAAAACTACCGATCGTAGCGACGCCGAAAAACTGTGGCTGGAATCGGTTCGTATTCAACCCAGTTATTCCAATGCTCTTTATAGTCTTGGTTTGCTTTACGAGAGCAAAGGTGATCGCGCCAGGGCTTTGGAATATTATTACAAAGTGAAAGATTTGAATCCGGGCAACAAAGATATCGCCAGCAAGATTAGCGGTATGGTGGGTGGAGTGAGTGCGCCCTAACGCGAAATTATAAATACAAAATATCAAATAACAAATCGATTTCAAATATTTTAGATTTTGAAATTGGGATTTTAGTATTATTTGTAATTTGTAATTTAAAATTTGAGATTTAGTAGTTGAGATTATGCAAAAATTTTTGGTCTATCTGCTCGCGCTGGGTTTATCTTTTCCTTGGATAGCATTAGGGGTGATGTCTTCTACTCATTATTATATTTACGCCGACAGTTTTGATAACGGCGGTATTTTTAGTACCAGCACTTTATATAACATGCAGAGTACTTTGGGCGAATCGCCGGTAGGCACGGTGTCTAGCACCACTTATGAAATTCGCGGTGGTTATCAGGCGATGGAACGCGGAAGCTTGTCTTTACTTTTGGGTGATTCCGATTTAAGTCTTGGCGTTCTTAGTGTAAGTACTGTGAGTGCGGCTTCAACGACTGCCACAGTAACAACCGATTCGGCTACCGGGTATAATTTAAGCGTGGCTAGCGCTAGTTGGACTCAAGGCACGGCTTTGGCACCGGTCGCGATTACTACTTTTTCAGCGGGCACAGAGGCTTTTGGTATGACTACTTCTACGGTGGGCGGGCTGGAAGGGAATGCTTTTGCTCTCACAGCCGGTCAGCCCATTGTTTCCGCTTCTGGGCCGGTAACGAGCGAGCGGACGGTTTTGGTTTTTAGAGCCGCGATTGCTTCCGGCACGACTTCTGGTAATCGCACTCATCAGACAGTTTTTCAGGCCGCGGCGAATTTTTAAATTCTGATTTTATGAAGATTAGGATATTATTGGTGGCGTTCATTGTTAGTTTTGTTTTGTTTTCATATTCTAGTGCTTTTTCTATTTTTCCTCTGCGGTATTTGGTAACTTTGGATCCAGGTAGCGCACAAATAATTACTGTTGATGTTAGTAATAATGAAAACAAAACTATTAATGTTGTGCCGGTGGTTTTGGGGGCAGAGCAAAACAACGCTGGTCAGGCGGTGTTTTCTTCAGGATTGACGCGCGCCGAAACTTGGGTTAAGCCAAATATTAATTCATTTGAGCTGGCTACGGGCGAAGAACAAAAAATTAGTTTTACTATTACCGCTCCATCCACCGCTTCGCCTGGGTCATATTATTTGGCGGTAGGAGCGCAGGCATCATCTGCCGGTGGACAGTTGGGGCTAGATAGTCAGCTTTTAACATTACTTACTATTCAAATATCCGGTACGGCGCAAGAGCAGTTGGTAATAGAACAATGGCAAACAAATAATTTTTTTGTTATCAAAAAAGATTGGAATTTTCACTTGAATATTAAGAATGCCGGTAATGTTGAGGTGCCATATAGCGCGCGATTGGTGGTGCGTAATTGGCGAGGCGATGAAAAAACATCTTTTGATTTGATACAAAAAAATAATTTACTTGCCGACACTTGGAAGGCGGGTGATTACTCGTCTAATGTTGATAATTTGGGTTTTTGGCCGGGGATTTATCAGGCGCAAGTTGTGGTGAGTTACGGGTTAACCCAGCAGATGGTCACGAGTATGGTATATATATTGTATGTTCCGGTTTGGTCGTGGATAGTTTTGGGTATGGCCATTTTAGTGATTATTGGCGCCTTTACCAGTCAGTATAAATTTCAAATGTGAGAATGTGAGTTGGTATATGGTATCTGGTATTTAGTATTTAGCTTAGTATTTAGCGATGAAAAGATTATCCGGTAAATTTATTTTAATTTTAATGCTCGTGATGGGCGCGGTATTTTTTTTGTCCGCTCACGCCGAAACTAGCGAACAGACTATTAATGTAACACTGGAAGTACCCAGTTCCAGCACTTGTGGCAACACGAGCGTTTGTGAATCGGGCGAGACTTGTGCTAGTTGCAGTGAGTGTTGTGGTCCAGGACCAGGAGATACTTATCCTCCTTCAATTTCCAACATCGCGTCTTCCACCACCGAAAGTAGTGCTATAGTATCATGGACCGCTTCTGATTCCAGTCAGCCGGTAAGCTGTTTATTTACTTATAACGGTAATTCCGCTTCGTATTCCAAAAGTGATAATAATTTTACCGTTAATTTAACAAATTTATTAGCCAATACTGTTTATAATTTTTCTTTTACTTGTTCTGACAGTGTTGGCAATACTACGGCCCCGCAAGTCGGTTCTTTTACTACCTTGGGGATAACTATTCCATTGTCTATTACCACTTCATCCGTTATGCCTGATGTTACCAAAATAAATTTTTTCTGGGACACCAATAAGGCGGCCAGTGGCGAGGTAAACTATGGAGAAACCGAGAGCCGGGTTGGTACCGCAACTGACATTGGCAGTGGTACTGCCAGTCATAGCGCTCAAGCTATTGGTCTTAAATCATGCTTTCCATATTATTATCGTATTCATTCTTGGGATGGGGCTACCGATCCCGAAGTTTTGGGGTCAGTTATTACTCTGTCGGAAATAACTCCACCGGCCAGTGTGGGTTCTTTGACACTGGCTACCACCAGCGCTTCCATTATTTTGAGCTGGGTAAATCCGGCGGATTTGGATTTTAAGGAGGTAAAAATAAAGCGCAACGATATTGAAATATATCGAGGTAGTAACGTTTCTTATACTGATAGTGTTCCGCCCTTAGCTTGCGGTACCAATTATTGTTACAAATTTTCTTCTTTTGATTATTGTGGAAATGAAAGTGGTGAAGCGTTCCCAGCGCAATGCGGGCGTGTTAATTGCACCCCGCCATCTTGTGGTAATGGTAGCGTGGAGCCGGCTTTAGCTGAGGATTGCGAAGCTAGCGTGGTTATTTCTAAAATTTGTACTGATTTTAATCCTTTGTGGAAAGCGGGCGTGGTTAAATGTGGCTCGAGTTGTAAGTATGATACCAGTGGTTGCAAATTAACTTGCGGTGACGGTATTGTATCTTCTACTTTAGGAGAACAATGCGAGAGCACGGTGGCTATTACCAAACAATGTTCGGATTTTAATCCCCTTTGGAATCAAGGGGTGGTAAAATGTTCCAATAGTTGCGAGTTTGATTTGACCAATTGTTCCACCGGAAATGATAACCGTTATTGTGGCGACGGTACACTAGATGTTGATTTAGGAGAACAATGTGATGATGGCGCCGCTAATGCTAGTTGTCCAACCGCCAATCGTTGCAGTGTTAATTGTCAATGGAATAATTGCTTGAGTATTGAAAATTGTGGTAATGATATTGATGATAATGGTAATGGATTAATTGACTGTGCCGATCCCAGTTGTGCTAATGACTCGCGCTGTAAAGGTGATAACGAAGAAGCTGCCGCTTGTTTGGATGGTTTAGACAATGATGGTGATGGTTTAATTGATTATCCAAGCGATCCGGGTTGTTCCAGCGTCAACGATACCGACGAGTATAATTCCCCAAAAATTACCGTGCCGGAGTTGATGCGGCTAAGTTTAGACGATGTTTTGTTTTTTGCCGGAAATCGCAATATTAATTTAGCTTTACAAAATCAAACAGTCACCAGTTTATCCGGTTCGCATTTTACCGTAGGAATACGCGCATTATCCTTGGCGACCATTCCCCAAAGTTTAAATTTACGAGTTGGCGCGGGGATTTATAATTTTAGTTATTCCGAAATTGATCAAGTTTATTACGCTGATCTTTCTTTTCCTGCGGCTGGCGCGCATCAAGCCTATATTGAGGTTGATTATGGCAGTGATCAATTGGATTCCTTGGAGTTTAATTTGAGTAGTTTGGTTCGAGGTGAGGTCTGGGATAACAATGGTCGTGTGCCCGGAGTGGAAATGACCTTGTATCAAGAAGGTGGTAAATTATTTCCGGCAGCCAATTATGGTCAAAGCAACCCTCAATTTACCGATATTAATGGCACTTATGATTGGGTAGTGCCCAATGGTAATTACTTTATTAAAATTGAATCGGAAAAATATTTTTCTCACCAGACTCAATTATTTGCAGTTAAAAATAACGTAGTTAATCGTTCACTAAGGTTGATTCTAAAACCGGTAAAAATTACGGATATCATTCCCGCCAATATCGCGCGCGCCCAGCAGGCGCTTCAAGAAACTGTTAATAATCCAATTGTAGAACAAACGGCCAGTGTGATTGTGGCGCCAGCGACCATAGCTGTTGTTTCGGCCGGTGTAGCCGCTACGGTTTCCTGGCTGGATTTATTGGCTTGGTTGAGATTTTTATTTTTACAACCCCTGCTCATTTTTGGTCGCCGTAAACGATTGGGTTGGGGGCAGGTATATAATTCTTTGAATAAGTTGCCAATTGATTTGGCTACCGTGCGTTTAATTAGCGTGGCTAGTGGAAAAATTATTCAGTCCAAAGTAACTGATAAAAATGGTCGGTATTTGTTTATTGTTAATCCGGGAGAATATCGGTTGGAAGTGTTTAAAAATAATTTTGTTTTCCCTTCCGGTTTATTGGATAAGATAAAAAGTGATGGTCGACATCTGGATATTTATCACGGTGAAGTTATCAAAGCTACCGAAAAGAATGCGGTGATTACCGCCAATGTCCCTCTAGATCCGGCTGGAGAAACAAAAACTCCCTGGCGTATCTCTAAAGAGCGGTTTCTTCGTCGTTTGCAAATAACTCTGGCGCGGTTGGGTTTAATTATTGCCTTAGTGTCATTATATATTGCTCCGGTATGGTATATGTGGGTGCTTTTAGCGGCGCATATTATTGCTTGGCTAGTCTTTCGGCGTTTGGCACGACCGGTCAAGGCAAAAGGTTGGGGTATTGTATATGACGCAGATAGTCGTCAGCCATTAGGACGCACCATTGCTCGCTTGTTTGACTCAAGATTCAATAAATTGGTTGCCACCGAAATTACTGATCGCCACGGTCGTTATTCATTTTTGGCTGGAGATAGCCAGTTCTATGTTACTTATGAAAATAAGGGTTACCAACAAAAACAAACTGATGTGATCGATCTTTCTGGTCAAGAGCAGGGAACATTAGCATTAGACGTCGGACTTAATAAGAGTTCGGAGCCAAAAGTTGATAGTCAAAAGATTTCAGCTTCCGATACCCAACCTTTGCCACCATTAAATTCTATTTCCTCCGTAAGCTCGCCACCAAAGGTAGTTAGCCCTGTTGATACTCTGTCGGGTTCCACCAAAGCAAAATAAAATATCCTCTTAGCTTGAGGATATTTTTTATTAATAATCAATTTATTTATTAGTCAATCTTTTTAATTATCATTATACCCATTATCACAAGAATGGTAGCGAGGAAAGCAGAAAAAATGCAGTAATAGCAAACTGAATTGATAACAAAAAACTGTAGGTAAGTGAGTCGGACGGAAAATAACCAGGACAAAACCGATAATAGTGGAACAAAATTAAGCATGAATTGGTATTTTTCTTTTAAGGCCAATAGGCCGATAAGAATAATTACGGTGTAGAACCCTAGCCCAATTAGCGCGAGCGGTATACCTAAAATATTTGAATAAATACTAGTGGCTACCACTTGGCAAGTATTTACCGATTCTACGATTGGGCAGGGCAAAATTTCATGCGCATAATGTTTGTAGGTGAGATAACCGGAATCGAGAAAACCCAATAGGCCAATAATTATTATGGCTATCGGCCAAATAGTGGTAAGGGCCGGATGACGAGTAAAATGACGATGAAGTAATGCGAGCATAGGCTATAATTTTATCACATTCCACCATGCTTCGACAAATTCAGCGCGTCGATTTTGGTATTTAAGATAATAAGCATGTTCCCAAACGTCAAGGGTTAAGAGCGGTGTGTGGTTCAAGGTAAGCGGTGAGTCTTGGTTGGGTAAAGAATAAATTTTTAGCATATTATTTTCATCCCGTACCAGCCACGCCCAACCACTGCCAAAATGTCCGACTGCAATAGCGGTGAATAATTCTTTAAATTTTTCAACTGAACCAAAAGCCTGGACGATTTCAGCCGTCAGCGTTTCATTTTTTTTGTTAGCCGGACTCATCTCTTTCCAAAACAAATTATGATTTACAAATCCGCCACCCAGGTTACGGATTTTTTTACGGTCTTCATCAGACACCGATAAAGTATTAAGCTCACGCAAAATTTCTTCGGCTGATTTTTTGGCTAGTTCCGGATAGCTAACCATTACTTTGTTAAAATTATCACAATAAGTTTGGTGATGTTTATTGTGGTGGATTTCCATCGTAGCGGCGTCGAGATAGGGCTCGAGCGCGTCGAACGCATAGGGGAGTTTGGGTAAAGTATACATATTTTAAGTGTTAGTTTGTCATCCCGAGTCCGAGTCCGCCAAAGGCGGGCAGGTACTCAGAATGACAATTAACTATATTATATGTTAAGTGTATGCAAGTTGTCAAATATAATTATACCAAATTAGTATGAATTAAAACAGCTCCCATCGGGAGCTGTTGGTTAGAGTCTATTCGGCAATTGGCGGTGGAGCATTTTCATCTTTAATCGCTTCTTCTTCATCGGGCGCCTCGCCTTTTTCGGCGGCTTCGATGGTGGCCGCGCGAATAGCTTTTATTAGTTTGGGATTTTGTCTTAGATATGTTTTGGCACTTTCTCGACCGGTGCCGATTTTTTCTTCGCCAAAAGAATAGGTGTTACCGCGTTTATCTACGATTTTATATAGTACGCCAGTATCGAGCGCATCACCAGCTAGAGATATGCCTTCGTTATACATAATATCAAATTCAGTAGTGCGGAAAGGCGGAGCAACTTTATTTTTGACGATTTTTACTTTCACGCGGTTGCCAATGATTTTGTCGCCTTGTTTAATTTGGGCAGCACGTCGCACTTCAATGCGGATGGAGGAATAGAACTTGAGCGCCATACCACCAGTGGTGGTTTCGGGGTTGCCAAAAAATACGCCAATTTTCATGCGGGTTTGATTGATGAAAATTAAAACGGTTTTGGATCGGGAAATTATACCGGTGAGTTTACGCATAGCTTGTGACATCAGGCGCGCTTGTAAGCCCATGTGGCTGTCGCCCATTTCACCTTCGATTTCGGCTTTAGGAACTAACGCCGCCACACTATCCACGACAATCACATCTACTGCATTGGAGCGCACCAAAGTTTCCACAATATCTAGAGCTTGTTCGCCGGTATCAGGCTGGGAAATTAACAGTTCATCCACTTTTACGCCAATTTTTTTGGCGTAGTCCGGGTCAAGCGCGTGTTCGGCGTCAATAAAGGCCGCGATGCCACCCATTTTTTGGACTTCGGATACAATGTGTTGAGCAAGAGTAGTCTTACCGGAAGCTTCCGGACCATAAATTTCAATCACGCGCCCACGGGGCACACCACCAACGCCGAGGGCAATATCCAAAGATAAACAGCCGGTAGGTACGGCATCTACTTCCATGCGGTTACCCTCACCAAAGGTCATAATCGCGCCATCGCCGAATTTGGTTTTAATTTGTTCAATTGCCGATTCCGCAGCTTTGAGTTTTTGTTTTACCTCCTCGGATTGTTTGGCCATATTCGAAATGAGTGAGAGAAAAGATTAAATGTGATTAATCTTTTCCGAGCGAATGAGAATATATGGATTGTGCCTATATACGTTAAAGAGTAAGGAGTAAGGAGTAAATTTATTTATTCCTTATTCCTCATTCCTTTAGCATTCATTATAATTTATATGATAAAAAAAGGCAAGAGTGTTTTTCCCCGCCTTATTTTTATAAAAAGTTATATCCCCCTCACCACCACATGTCTGGTTTCGGTAGTAGTTTTGCCATGTTTTTTGATAGCGGCAACAGTAATAGTATTAACGCCAACAGTTAAATCAATATTCATTTCAAAATGTCCGGCATCATTCGGGCGAATTTCTTGTCCATTAACCATCAGACGGCATTCTGGTTCGGTCATACCCTGGACTAATATGTTTAAGTTATTAGTTACTACTCCCTCTGGTGGAGAGTAAATCTCTAAATTAGGAGGATTTAGCACTCCTTTAATTTGCCAAATTAAGTATCCGGCAAATAGAAAAATTAAAAGAGCAATAATTAAATTTCGGACCAAAAAGGGAATAGAATTAAATATAGAGAAACGAATCGAGCGATTAGGATGTTTTTGAATTATATCATCCAATCCATTTTCTCTTTTAAATTGGTAAATTATTGTTTTGGAATCAAGTTTGAGGGCGGCGGCGTATTCTTTTAAGTAAGCTAGGCGGTAAGCTTTGGCTGGAGGTAGATCACCAAAACGACCATCTTCAATTGCTGATAGATATTTAAGGGGAATATGAGTAAGCGTGGTAAGATTGTCCAGAGACAATTTTAGCCGTTCTCGTTCTTGTTTGAATCGCGCCCCCACTCTAATTGGTGGAGTAAGTTTTTTGGAACAGAAGAGTGACACAATAAAAGAGTAAGGAATAAAGAGTAAGGAGTATTAAATACTCCACATTCTTTAATCATTACTCCTTGTTTTCTTCTTGATTAAGTACGATTCCACCCGCATCCATGGTTTGATCTTCCATTGGAATTTCTGCTTCCGGTTCGGGCATTTGTTCGCCGGCCAAAGAAGAAGTTGTAATATGCTCGGTAAATACTTCTCGTGGTCTGGCGCCATCAGCCGGGCCAACCACTCCCGCCTCTTCTAATTCGTCCAAAACGCGGGCGGCGCGCGCGTAACCCAATCTTAGTCGGCGTTGTAATAATGAAGCGCTGGCTTTGCCGGATTCAATTACCACGCGTTTGGCTTCTTCAAATATTGGATCCTGGTCATCGCTTGGTCCGCCAAATAGATTGATTGTCCCACCACTGGCGGCATTTTTGGAGATAATACTGTCGTCATAAGTAGGCGGTTCATCGTCTTTAATACAATCCACTACACGCGCCATTTCTTCTTCGGAAACAAAAGCTCCTTGTAAACGTTTGGGCTTGCTTAGTTCTGCGGTCAAAAACAACATATCACCCCGACCCAATAATTTTTCCGCGCCTGAGCAATCCAAAATAGTGCGTGAGTCAATCAGTGAAGCAACGGAAAAGGCAATCCGCGCTGGAATATTAGCTTTCATCAGGCCGGTTATAACTTCCACGCTGGGGCGCTGGGTGGCTACCACCAGATGAATGCCGACCGCGCGCGCCATTTGAGCGATGCGAATAATTCCAGCTTCCACTTCGGCTCCGGCCATAGCCATTAGATCAGCTAACTCGTCAATTACAATTACAATATAAGGGAACTTTTCCGTCGAGGTTTTGTTGTAGGTGCCAATATCGCGTCGCCCGGCTTTGGACAAAACATCAAAGCGGCGTTCCATCTCACCGATTGCCCATTTGAGCGCGTTGACGGTTTTGGCAACGTCGGTAATTACCGGAGTAAGTAAATGTGGAATACCATTATACATGGTTAGCTCTACGCGTTTAGGATCAATCATGATTAGTTTTAGAGTTTCGGGAGTATTTTGATATAGCAAGCTTAAAATTACCGTGTTGATACAAACCGTTTTACCCGATCCAGTAGCTCCGGCAATTAATAAGTGGGGCATTTTAGGAAGATCAGCGAACCAAACTTTTCCGGCTACATCTTTGCCGAGGGCAATCATCATATTGTGGGCGCGGTTTTTAAATTCAGTGGCTTCCAAAAGTTCGCGCAAAGTTACTAAAGCTACTTTTTGATTAGGCACTTCAATACCTACAAGCGATTGCCCGGGAATGGGCGCTTCAATGCGGATAGGATGTGCCGCTAGAGCCAAAGCCAGGTCATTGCTAAGAGTGGTAATACGGGTAAGCTTGACACCTTTAGCCGGCTTGAACGAATATTGAGTAACTGTCGGTCCCACTCGCACTTCTCCCATATCTACCTCAATGCCAAAATTTTGGAAGGTATCGCGGATAGTCTCAGCGTTAGCTTTGATATCTCCCGAAGTTGGTTTGGTTTTGCTGGTGTAGAGTAGGTCGATTTTAGGCGCTTTAAAATTGGAATAATCCGGTTTGGCCACTTGAATTGCTTCGGTAGCTTTTTCTTCCACCTCGTTGGCTTCTTCTTCGGATTTTAAAGCCCGCGTGGCGAATATTCTTTTTTCTTCGTCTTCTTCTTTTACCGGATCGTCGGTGTCGGTGGCATTTTCTTCGGTTTCGTTAATTTTGCGTCGGTCGTATTCTCCTTTGATACTAAATTTAACTTTTTGTTCAGTCGGTTGTTTTTTAAATCCGGCAAAGAAGTTTATTATTTGTTGTCCCAGCCAACCAAACATTAAAAATATTTTTTTGTTTAAAGAAACCATTTGCGCCAAAGAGGTGTTAAATAAAAAGATGGTGCTGGTTAGGAGCATTCCAATCAAAATAATTAATCCGCCCCAGTAACTTACGTATTTAAGAAGAGGCCAAGATAGCGCTAGCCCAATAAAACCGCCGCCATATCCGAGTTGAGCGGTGGAAATCATTTCATCAAAAGGTTCTTGGATGTGAACCAATCCATTAAAACTTAAAAAGAATAAGATTGCGCCAAACAGGTGGGTTGGCTTGTATTCATACTCTAAATCTTTGAGCATCAGTATCGCTACTATTAAAAGGATAATCGGAAATACGTAGCGTACTTGTCCGAATGCTAGGGCTAGTAGGGAGTCAATGAATTGTCCGGCTACTCCCGCCAAATTAAAGAAGCTAAGGATAGCCAAGCCGGCGACAATGAATAACAAAATTGCCAAAAGACCGCGATTGATCTCCGGATTTAATTTTTTGGCTTTTTCTTGCCAGGTTACTTTTCGGCGATAAGTGCGACGCATAACTTGTGGAGGTATTATAGCATAAATTTTTTAAATAAAAAACTCCACATTGTGGAGTCTATTTTTTATCCCCATTAATCTGCGGGAGGAGTTGCATGTTTTAGCTTACGAGTCGAATACTTAAACTTCTTCCCAATGGCATAAAATGTCAGTGGGAGGAGAGAGAGTGTTTAAAAAATCCGATTCGGTTGAGACATCAATTCCTCCGCAGATTATTGAGGATAAATTGAGCCAATATTATATACTTTAATTGTAAAGAGGTAAAGAAAGGGTGTCAAGGGCGATTTTATAATGAAATTTACTAAGGATACTTTGTGGGCTACAGCTTATTTTGGGTGGAGGTCGGCTTTGCACCTCGTAGCCCAAAGGGCGAAGGGGTGTGGATAACTAATTTAGTATGTTTTTAGAAAATGGCACTTTTTGGCTAGTTTTAGCTAAGAAACGAAAATATCTTGACAAGAAGTTATCCACTCGTTCCACTTGACAACTACTTATAATTAGTATAATATATACACACTTTTGACTTCGTACTAGCCGAAGTAGCCGGAATTTCCGCTACCATTAGCTAAAATATCCCCATTTTTGGGGCAAGACGTGCGGCCAGCGCCCAAATGTCTTTCGCTGCATGCAAGGTAAAATCCTGATTTTTACCAGGATTACACAAATAACATGTCAACCTTGCGTTTTTACGTTACAATGCAGTAAAAGTGCCACCCTTTAATTCAACGGGGCGGTTTTTTGTGTTCATTAATAAAATTAACAACTGACAATTAACAACTAACAATGTGGTTCGCCGTTTGTTAATTGCTATTTGTTAATTGCTAATTAAATATTTTTTATGCCAATTTTTAAGCGCCAACCACTTCAAACCACTGAGCGTCAATATTTTACCAACCGTCGTAATGCGATGGCGGTACCCGATCTTATTGAAATTCAAAAAAATTCTTATGATTGGTTTACCAAATTTGGTATTAAAGAATTATTTGAAGAAGTTTCGCCGATTACGGATTTTTCCGGTCGTGATCTAGAGCTTTATTTGGAAGATTACTATTTGGATGAACCCCGTTTTGACGAACTCACTTGTCGTCAGCGCAATATTACTTTCGAAGCTCCCTTGCGTCTTAATGCCCGTTTGGTAAATAAGCGTACCAATCAATCAAAAACTCAAGAAATTTATTTGGGCGATGTCCCCATGATGACCAATCGCGGTACTTTTGTGGTTAATGGCATTGAGCGCGTGGTGGTGTCCCAGCTTATTCGTAGCGCCGGTGCTTTTTTTACCGCCGAGAATGTGCGCGGTCGTCGTTTTTACGGCGCCAAAATTATTCCCAATCGTGGCGCTTGGTTGGAATTTGAAACCGATCAAAGCAATGTAATTTGGGTGAAAGTTGATCGTAAACGTAAAGTGGCGGCCACTTCACTTCTGCGCGCTTTTGGTTACGAAACTGATGAGCAGATTCAAGATTTATTAAAAGACACCAATACCCATCCTCAGATTGATTATGTTGAGGCGACTATCAAAAAAGATTCCGCCAAAAATATGGGTGAGGGTTTAATTGAAGTTTATAAAAGAATTCGTCCAGGTGATTTAGCCACTGCCGATAATGCCAAGAGTCTGGTGCACGCGATGTTTTTTAATTTTGATCGTTATGATTTGGGCAAGGTCGGTGTTTATAAATTTAACACCAAATTTGATTTAAATTATTCTGACGAAGATTACGAGAAAAAAGAAAATCGAGTTTTATCGGCGGAAAAATTATTATTAGTAATCAAAGAAATTATTCGTCTTAATGTTACTCAAGAAGATCCGGATGATGTGGATCATTTGGGTAATCGTCGGGTGCGTGCGGTGGGTGAACTGGTGCAGAATCGTTTCCGTGTTGGCCTTGCGCGCATGGAGCGCATCATTAAAGATCGCATGAGCACTCTAAATATTGAAGAAATTACTCCCAATAAGCTGGTTAATGCTCGCCCGGTAATGTCGGCGGTTCGTGAATTCTTTATGAGCTCGCAGATGTCGCAGTTTATGGACCAGCATAATCCGTTGTCTGAACTCGAACACAAGCGTCGTTTATCGGCTTTAGGTCCGGGTGGTCTAAGCCGTGATCGTGCCGGTTTTGAGGTGCGCGATGTGCATACCACTCATTATGGGCGTATTTGTCCGATTGCCACTCCCGAAGGTCCCAATATCGGCTTGGTCAATCATCTTTCCAGTTTTGCGCGTATCAATGAATTTGGTTTTATTGAAACTCCTTATCGTAAAGTTTTAAAAGAAGTCGCCAATCAGCCGGAATTATTGGAAGGAGAAATTTTACGCGGTGAGGTGGAGGGCTACAAAGATGGCACTGAAATTACCAAAGAAGTAGCGGTCAAACTAGCGAAAAGCAAATTAAAAAATATTCCGGTACGATCGCGTTTGACCGGCGAAATTGTTTATCTCAATTCTTTTAAAGAAGAAAAAGTAATTACCGCTTCCGCCACCGTTACTGCCGATAGTCGCGGATATTTTACTGCCGGTTCGGTGCCGGCGCGTGTTTTTGGCAATCCGGGCGTCGCGACTACCGATCAATTAGATTATATTGATGTGGCTTCTTCGCAGATTGTTAGTGTGGCCACTGCTTGTATTCCATTTTTGGAACATGACGATGCTACCCGCGCGCTTATGGGTACGAACATGCAAAGACAGGCGGTACCTTGTATTCGCCCCGAGTCGCCTTTGGTCGGTACTGGTGTAGAAGGCGAAGCCGCTCGTTATACCGGGCATATGATTGTAGCGGAAGCTGATGGTGAGATTGTGGAAGCGGATGGTAGTCATATAGTATTACTTACCAAAAAAGGTGATCGCAAAACTTATCTTACCAACAAATTCGTTCGTTCCAACGCTTCTACTTGTATTAATCAACATTGTGTCGTGAGTGTGGGGCAAAAAGTTAAGAAAGGCGAGCCTTTAACCGATGGTCCGGGTATTAGCCAAGGCGAAGTGTCTTTGGGTCAGAATGTTTTGGTAGCTTACATGGCTTGGGACGGTTTTAACTACGAAGACGCGGTGATATTGTCCGAACGGGTGGTGCACGCCGATCGTTATACATCTATTCACATTGAAGATTATACGGTAGCGGTGCGCGAGACTAAGCTTGGTCCCGAAGTAGTTACCGGGGATATTCCCAATGTCAGTGAAGAAAAATTAAAAAATTTAGATTCCGAAGGAATTGTGCGGATCGGCGCCGAAGTTAAATCCGGTGATATTTTGGTAGGCAAGATTACTCCTAAAGGTGAAACTGAATTATCGGCCGAAGAAAGATTATTGCGCGCCATCTTTGGTGAAAAGGCTCGCGACGTGCGCGACTCCTCTTTATACTTAGAACATGGTGAACACGGTAAAGTAATTGGCATTCAAATTTTTTCCGCTGAGAATGGCGACAAACTTGAACCGGGAGTGATTAAACAGGTGCAAGTAAAAGTGGCTGATATGCGCAAAATTCAGATCGGCGATAAAATGGCCGGTCGGCACGGCAACAAAGGTGTAATTTCCAAAGTAGTGCCGGTAGCGGATATGCCATTTTTACCGGATGGTACTCCGGTGGACATTATCCTCTCCACTTTGGGTGTTATTTCGCGTATGAACTTAGGTCAGCTTTTGGAAACCCATCTTGGTCTTGCCGCTAATGCTTTGGGCTACAAAATTGCCACTCCGGTTCTTAATGGCTTAACTGAACAGCAAATTATTGACGAGCTTGTCAAAGCCGGCTTTTCGGAATCAGGGCAAGTACAATTATATGATGGCCGCACCGGTGAAGCTTTTGATAATCAAACTACCGTTGGTTACAATTACATGCTCAAACTCAACCACATGGTAGAAGACAAAATTCATCAACGTTCGATTGGTCCGTATTCGCTTATTACTCAGCAACCGCTTGGCGGCAAGGCTCAATTTGGCGGTCAGCGTTTTGGTGAAATGGAAGTTTGGGCGTTAGAGGCTTATGGCGCCGCGCATACTTTACAAGAAATATTAACTATTAAATCGGATGACGTGCCCGGACGCAGTAAAGCTTACGAAGCGATTATTAAAGGTGAACAAATTACCCGCGTCAACCTGCCGGAATCCTTTAATGTTTTGGTGCGTGAATTAAAAGGTTTGGCGCTGGATGTGGAACTTCTCAAAAGGTCGGAATCAGGTGAATACAGATTGGCCAGTGAGGTAAAGGCCGAAGAAGAAAAAAAATATCAAGAAGCTCACGACGGTGAGTCTGAACAGAAATAATTCTTTACTTCTAAATACTTAACTTATTTCAAATATGACTCGCGATTCCTTACACTCACTTGATTTCGATGCCATTCGCTTGCGCGTAGCTTCTCCCGAAGCGATTCGAGGGTGGTCTTACGGCGAAGTGGACAAACCGGAAACTATTAATTACCGCACACAGAAACCGGAGAAGGGCGGTTTGTTTGCCGAAGAAATTTTTGGTCCGACCAAAGATTGGGAATGTTATTGCGGTAAATATAAAAAGATTCGTTACAAAGGCATTATCTGCGATAAATGCGGCGTGGAAGTTACCACTTCTCTCGTTCGGCGTGAACGCATGGGGCATATTGAATTATGCGCTCCGGTTTCGCATATTTGGTTTTTGCGTTCTGTGCCTTCCAAAGTTGGTTTGGTTTTGGATTTATCAGTGATGGCTTTGGAAAAAGTTATTTACTTCGCCGCTTTCATTGTTACTCAAGTGGATGAAGCCGGCAAAAAACAAGCTTCCGAACTTTTACGCCAAGAATATAAATCCAAACGCAAGCAGATCGAAAAAGAATTGGAGCAAAAGATTAAAGAAGTTAATGATAAGAAATTGTCCGCTGCAATTCTAGATCAAGCCCAAGAGGAAGCCAACCGCAAACGCGCGGCTTTGGATGAAGATTTTCAGCAAGCTGATAAAGAATTAAAAGAATTGCAAATGATGCGGGTTCTTTCCGAGACTAAGTATCAAGAACTTTCTTTGCGCTACGGCCATTTATTTGAAGCCGGGATCGGCGCTGATGGCGTGCGCGGACTATTGGAGAGAATTAATTTGGAAGAGACCATTAAAAAATTGAATGAAGAACAAAATACCGCGAAGGGTTCCAAGCTGGAAAGAATTATTCGCCGCAAGAAATTATTAAAGAGTTTAACAAAAAATAATATTCGTCCGGAATGGATGATCCTCAAAAATATTCCGGTGATTCCACCCGACTTGCGTCCGATGGTGGCGCTCGACGGCGGACGGTTTGCCACTTCCGATCTTAACGATTTGTATCGTCGCGTGATTAATCGCAATAATCGTTTGCGCCGGCTTTTGGAATTAGATGCGCCCGAAGTTATCTGTCGCAATGAAAAACGCATGTTGCAAGAAGCGGTGGACGCGCTTATCGATAATAACGCTCGTCATAGCAAAACCGTCATGGCTGCCACCGGTCAAAAACGCCAATTGCGTTCCTTGGCTGATATTCTCAAAGGCAAGCAAGGTCGTTTTCGCCAGAATTTACTCGGCAAACGCGTTGACTATTCCGGTCGCAGTGTAATTGTGGTTGGTCCGACATTAAATATTGATGAATGCGGTTTGCCCAAGCGCATGGCTTTGGAACTTTTCAAACCGTTTATCATGGCCGAAATTATTAAACGCGAGCTGGCTCACAATGTGCGCAGCGCTTCTCGTTATGTGGAATCAGAAAAAGATGAAGTTTGGGATATTTTGGAAGAGCTTACCAAAACCACGCGCGTGCTTTTGAACCGCGCCCCCACTCTGCATCGTTTGGGTATTCAAGCTTTTCATCCGCGCTTAATCGAAGGTAAAGCCATTCAGTTGCATCCGTTGGTTTGTACCGCTTTTAATGCCGACTTTGATGGCGACCAGATGGCGGTGCATTTGCCGTTGACTGCCGAAGCGCGTTGGGAAGCGGAAAATCTCATGGCGGCCGATAAGAATTTGTTAAAACCAGCTACCGGTCAGCCGGTGATTACGCCTAATCAAGATATCGTGCTCGGATGTTATTATGTTACTCGTCAGCAAGAAGGCGTTGATCAAAAAGTAATTCATTCTTTTTCCAGTGAGAAGGATGCGATGCTCGCTTATAAAGCGCGGACCGTTACTTTGCACGAAAAAGTAAAAGTGCGTTTTACCGATTTGAGCAAATTTCCGGAAGGTACCGGTCCAATTATTGAAACTACCGTTGGTCGCGTGATCTTCAACGAAATTTTGCCAGATAAGATGCCTTATTACAATGAAAATGTAACCAAAAAGAAATTAGGGCAAATTATCAGCTTGCATTTGGAATTATATGGTCAGCAACAAACCGCTTTCTTTGCCGATGCTATCAAAAATTTAGGGTTTAGATATGTGAGCAAGTCCGGCTATTCCATTGGCATGGGTAATTTCCCCAAATTAACAGTGCGAACCGGTATGCTTTTGGAGGGTGACAAAATGGTAGCTGAAACCGAACAACAATATCAAGAAGGTTTACTTACTCAAACCGAGCGTCATGCCAAGGTATTGGAAATCTGGACTGATATTAAAGATCGAGTAGTGGCGGCCAGTCAAAAGACTTTGGACAAGAATAGTTCGGTATACGCGATGATTGATTCCGGCGCGCGCGGTACCATGGGTCAGCTCGGTCAGATGATTGGTATGAAGGGTCTGGTAGTGTCTCCTTCGGGTGATATTTTGGAGTTGCCGGTTAAGGGTAACTTTAAAGAAGGTTTTGATGTTTTGGAATACTTTATTTCTTCGCACGGTACGCGCAAGGGTTTGTCTGATACCGCTCTGCGCACCGCTAACGCCGGTTATCTTACCCGTCGTTTGGTGGATGTCTCACAAGATGTGGTGGTATTAGAAGAAGAATGCGGAGATACTACCGGAGAAGTATTTACGATCGCGCAATCTCAGGAAATGGGCGAGAAGATTTCGGATCGTGTTTGCGGTCGTTACGTTTTGGCGGATGTGAAAGTCGGTAATAAAGTGATAGTTAAAGGCGGTGACATTATTACCGAACAAATTGCTCGTATTATCGAAGATAACAAGATTGATAATATTCATGTGCGTTCGGTTTTGCAGTGCAAGTTGCCAAAAGGCGTTTGTCGCAAATGTTACGGTTTTGATTTAGCCCATAATAAACCGGTAGAATTTGGCGTAGCGGTTGGTGTTATTGCCGCGCAATCTATCGGTGAACCGGGCACGCAGTTAACTTTGCGCACTTTCCATGCCGGTGGCGTGGCTGGTGGCGATATTACCCAAGGTTTGCCGCGCGTAGAAGAATTATTTGAATGCCGCCCGCCCAAGCACCAAGCAGTTTTATCCGAAGTTGATGGTAAGGTGGAAATCGAAGACGCGGACGGAAAAATTATAACTTCGCCTACCGGCAAGAGAATCTTTGAAGGTCGCCGTGGTCAAAAAATTGTTAAGGTTTTGTTTGAAGGCATGGATGAAATGAAAGTTAAGTTTAAAGCCGAAGATGAGGTAATGGCCAAAGATGGCGATAATGTTATCAAAGGCACCACCCTTTTGGTGTATGGTTCATCCGGTGAAGAGGTGCTGGCTAAATATGATGGTCAGGTTAAATTGGAAAAAAACAATTTGATTCTTTCTTATGTTGGACCAAAAGTACGCGAATATATCATACCGCTTGGGTATAAGTTGTATATAAAGGATGGCGATGATATTAAGAAAGGCGATCAATTGACCGATGGTTCTATCAATCTCCACGAATTGTTTGATCTTAAGGGTCGTCCGGCGGTTCAACGTTATATTTTGCAAGAAGTGCAAAATATTTACTCTTCACAAGGTCAGAAAGTAAACGACAAACATGTCGAACTTCTTATTAAACAAATGTTTAGTCGGGTGTATGTGGAAGATGCCGGTGATACCGATTTATTGCCGGGTGAAGTGATTGAAAAATCGCAATTGGTATTTGCTAACCGTAGCGCCAAAAAAGAAGGTGGTAAACCGGCAGTCGGTCGCGAGCTATTGCTTGGAGTTACTCGTGTGGCCTTGTCCACCCAGAGTTTCCTTTCCTCAGCTTCGTTCCAAGAAACTGCCAAAGTGCTTATTAATACCGCTATTACCGGCAAGGTGGATTATTTGGAAGGGTTAAAAGAAAATGTGATTATTGGCCGACTCATTCCGGCTGGTACCGGGTTTAAGCAGTAATCACGAGAGTATTAAAGCAAAAAAACATTAAAACAAGAAAGGCGCGAAAACGCCTTTTTTGCTTGATTTATTTTAAGTAATGTAATATTATTAAGATGTTTTAATGTTTTAATATTTTAATGTAGTATGTCTGGACATTCTAAATGGCATAATATTCAGCAAAGGAAGGGTAAACAAGACGCCGCTCGTAGTAATATTTTTTCCAAATATTCCAAGCAAATAATGATCGCTGTCAGGCAGGGTGGGGGTGATCCGAATATTAATTTTTCTTTGCGTTTACTGGTAGATAAAGCCAAAGGCAGCGGTATGCCCAAAGAAAATATTGAGCGGGCAATTAAAAAAGCTTCCGGTGAATTGGGCGACGGGGCGCAAATGGAGGAAGCATTATACGAAGCATTTGGACCGGGGGGCACAGCGATTCTTATCAAATCCATCACTGATAACAAGAATCGCGCTGGATCAGATATTCGGCATATTGTCAGTGAATACGGCGGTAATGTTGGCGGTCCGGGTAGCGTGCAGTGGATGTTTGGGCAATGGGGGATGATTGAAATATTAAAATCAAAATTATCAGAAAAAAATTTGGACATGGAAGCTTTTCAACTGTCTTTGATTGAGGTGGGGGCGGAAGATTTTGGTGATGTTGGTGAAATGTTGGAGATAAAAACCAAAGTGGAAAATTTGCAGAAAGTTTTGGATAAAATGAAAGATTTGGGGTTGGAGCCGGATGAGTTTGGAATTCAATGGGTTGCCAAAGAAAAATTAAACGTGGGTGATGATGCCCGAGAGACTCTGGAAAAAATGTTTGCCAAGCTTGATGACCATGATGATGTGGATGATTATTGGACTAATGCCGAGTAACCTTTAAAACATCAAAGCATTAAAACATAAAAACAGCTAATGAAGAGTGGCGATTGTTTTAATGTTCTAGTGTTTTTATGTTTTTATGAAAATATTAGGTATTGATCCCGGTTTTGGTCGTATTGGTTGGGGGGTGATTGAGAAACGCGGTTCCAATTGGCACGTGGTAGATTTTGGTTGTATTGAAACTTCGGCAAAATTGGAGTTTGTGGAACGGTTGGCACAATTACACCGCGAAGTAGTTGACCTGATAAAAAAATATAAACCCGAATTGATGGCGGTAGAAGAATTATTTTTTTTCAAAAATGTTACCACAGCCATTCAGGTGGGGCAGGCGCGGGGAGCGATACTACTCGCGGCGGTTAATAATGGCGTGGCGGTGAATGAATTTACGCCTTTGCAAATCAAGCAAGCCATGACTGGTTATGGGCGGGCGGAGAAAGGGCAGATGCAGAAAATGGTAGCGATGCTTTTGGGTATCAAGGGCAAAATTAAGTCCGATGATGCCGCCGATGCTCTGGCGGTGGCGCTTACCGCCGGGCAGTGCCTGTGGGTAAAAAGAAAAATTAAAAATTGTCGGTAACACCCGCGTCCGGCGATGAGCGACCGCAGCCAGCGCGAGTGATTCCGTGCTGATATTGACATGCTAGCTGTTTCCTGTTATTCTATCTTGGATGCGCACATAGTGAGCGCTACAGCACATTCAAAACCAACAAAACCATGGGGAGGTTATTATGAAGAAGCTATTCGCTATTGTATTATTTTTTATCGTTGTGTTCGCAGGTTGCCAGTCCAAGCAGCAAGAAACAGTGCAGAAAGTTGAGCCATCCTTCATGTCTATATCGCATGTTGCTATCAAGACTTTTCAGGATTATTATGAAGTAGAGTCTGCGGCACAGGATAATTATGAAAAAATTACCGCCAAAGCATGGGCGGATTATACAGTGGCAAGTGCGGCGGCAAGGAATATATATTCAACTTTTAAAAAAGCAGAGTTGATGAAATTTTGCAACGCTGACCAAAAGGCATGCCTTGAATGGTTGGACGCTGAAGAAACCGGCGATTATGATTATGCCTGGAGAAAGGATATCGAAGGGTATTCATCTGCCGCGGAAGTTTACTCTTTTCAGATTAGTGCAAGAAACTTAGAGTACGAGAGAGCCGTCGAAGGGGCTTATAATAATTATAAGTCCGCAGATGTCGCGGCGTATACGGTCTACAAGGATCGGACCTTATGGGCCTATATTGCCTATATGGCATACAGGGGAAATCCTTAACAGGACTCACCGTTACATGTAACCCTCCGAAGAAGGTGAACCCGGGTCGCATCCTTCTCATGTAGTCAACAAACTGCCAATATACAAAAAGGTTGAGGCAGTTTTTTCTTTGTTTTAAAAGAGCTTAATAAAAAATAATTAACAAAAATACCGACCATAGGGTCGGTATTTGTATATTTATAATTATGATTTAATTATCCTTTCCATGGTATCAAAATGCTTTTTAATCAATTTTTGCGATTTTTTTATTTTCTTTTTATTAATTTCAAATTTATCATTAAGCAAATTGTTTATTTTTTCGCTCATTACGGTAGCATTTTTGGGATCGTGGTATTTTATTCGAATATTCCATTTTTTATCAATACCCAAAGATTCCAGCAGTTGATCTTTGCGCGAAGTTTTCTCCGGCTCCACATCGAGAGAAATAAAAGGAACATTTTGCAGAGTCGCGGCAATAATGCCGTGAAAGGTATCGTTTATTAAAAAATCAAAGTTATTTATCAGTTTAAAACTGGCAATTGGATCTTGATATTTTTCCAAGTAGTGGAATTTATTTTTAAAGATTTTTTTGATTTCTTTTACCGTTTCCAAGTTGCGGTATTGTTGGCTGTAGGCGAAGCAGTAGACTTCATATTTATCCAAGTCAATTTTTTTGAGAGTTTCAATCAATTCATTAACAAGCTTGAATCTAATGGCGATGCCGAGTTTGGGTTTGTTGGTTGTGGCAGGTGGTAAAGTGATTTTTTTGAATTCATTTAAATTGAAGTCCAAAACGATATCCGGGACGAAGTTTATTTTTTGTTTAATACCTAGTTTTCTTAATCGGTACTGGATCGCTTTGGTGCGGACAGACACATAAGACGCGCGAACACAAGCCTGTTGAAATTTTTCTCCCATTGCTTTAATTGTTTGGTTGTTATAAAAAGTATGGACACAATTAAATAAAACTTTTGTTTTTGTTGAAGAAAAAAAGTTTTTGCAGTTAACAAAGAAGATATCATTATCCGCCACCACATCATCTCCGCCCCAGACGATATCCCCGCCGATAATTAAGGCGTCGTATTTAGTTGAGATATTTTTTAACAAATCCAACTGGGCGGAGCGGGGAAAAAAGTTTATTGGCATTAGACCGAATTTGTTTTCTTTAATTATTTTTTTACCGCTTAATTTATTTTGGATGGCAAAAATGTCAATTTGAGCTTGTGGAAATCTTTTTTTGATTTCGGAATAAGTTTTGTAGCCGACCAAAAAACAACCGGGGTTATATTCTTGCCACATCCCGCCAAACATGCCAAGTAGAGCTATCTTAAGATTGGGTTTTCGTTTCATGGTGATCATTCATTTTGTAAAATTTTTCGTAAAACTTGCGCCGCGTATCGGCAGTCTTCCAGCGCGTCATGAATTCCTCGTGATGGAAGGCCAAATTCTGCAAACATGTGGTCCGATCCGTGGGAACCCGTGTATCCATGTTGCAGTAGATAGGTATAAGCCACTGGCCATAAATCATAGATATGATAATCAAATTCCGAATCATCAATGCCAGCGCTAGACATTATTTTTTTAAATAGTCGGCGATCCAAATCGGCTACCCAAGAAGAGATAAAATAATTTTTGCCAAAAGTTTCTATAAATTTTAAAGCGACTGCCGCGGCCGTGGGGGACTCAAGAATTTTTTTTGGATCAAAACCTTTTAGCGCCAATCTTTCCGGCGGCACTTGGGATAGGTCGGTTTTTATAAAACTGGAAAAACTTTTCTTTTCTTCCAGCGTAACTTTGTCCAGTAGTATAGCACCGATTTGAACGGGTTCGGTATTTTTCGCGCCGCCCAGTGATGATTCGAAGTCAATAATTAAAATATTTTTTGGAAATACTATATTCATAGATAGGTTGTTAGTTTTTAACTATGTTGGTGAAAGTTTAGTTTTTATTTTTTCCACTCGCAACTTCTTTTTTCGGGATTATATATCAACTTTTTTTGTGTTTCTCCCGGCAGTAATGGCTGGCCATTTTCTTGTTTTATTTTACAATCTTCTTCAAAAGTTGCGCATTTTTGTTTTCAACATTTTGCTAATGTACCCCGATAGCCGACCTTTCAATGAAGCGAAGCGAATTGAAACGTGTTTCTAGCCCTTGCGGATGTCGCGTGTTAAGTGATGTGTTTTATTTTTTATCTCTTGGTAATGATGCAGGAATATCACTGACCTTTTCAAAAATACTTCGAGCGTCAGCTTCGCTAATGGAATATAGTTTAGCAGCAACAGGGTAAGCCTCTTCAAGTGTTTGCATATAAGCTTTTTCTGTCTCTTTACAATCATCAAAAATTGGAGCGCGTTCATTGGCCCAAGCGGTTAAATAGTGGTAAATTTCTAACTCTTTCATGGTTATATTTCCTTCGTCTACTGCTTTTTTAGTACCTGATTCATATAGATATGATTCTTTAGCAAATTTTGCTATATATTCAACGCGAGGATCTGCTTTTTTTAGAAATATTCCGTGTTTGAGTAGTTTTTCACTCATAGGTTTAATTTTGTTTAGAGATAATATCGGAATTTAGAGGAATTTGCGAAGCAAATTCGGATGAAGCTCTACAAGAGCGTAATCTCTAAATTCTTGTTAAATGAGGGTGAGTCGAAGGCGAAAGCGCAACGTCCCTTTGAGGGAAGTAAAAATTGGGGAGAGAAAAAGCGTATCCATTAAAAGTTATTTACACGCTTTTTCTTGAACCGCATGTCGGCTGTTAGGCGTTGTAAAATTTTTACACTTTTTGTTTTTTTTTCGTTCGTCGTTCAATCACGGGGGGCAAGGGGGCGAATTCATTTACACGATATGGCGAAGGGGCAGAGGCCTGTCTGCCGGTAGGCAGGGGTAAGGGGTGCCTGCCCGCCTTTGGTGGGAATGCCCCGGAGCCATATCGCTCATATCCTTTCTATTTATTATTATTTTTGGCGATCCCAATTTTCCACACGCCTTTTTCCAAAAAAGCTTCAATCGTTTGGCGAGTAGCTTTATTGATCAAATTAGAGTGCGAAATTTTATTTATTTTTCCATATTCAGCGAGTGTCATAATCTGTGCGCCTTCCAAATATGCCAGTCGTTTGTGGTAGCTATTAGTAAGTGCTCTGCCAACTATTTCTTCCATAATAGCCGTCGCTCCAGTAACATCAAATTCTCGAAATGCTTCGTAGTATTTATTTCTATCAATAAATTTTATGTTGATTGGCACAAATCCTTCCCGTATTAGCAAATAATTATTGATAACACGGCCAATCCGGCCATTGCCATCGCAAAATGGATGAGTATATTCAAAAGCCAGATGCAACTTTGCAATCCTTTTAATTATACTTTCTTGACTCAAGGCGTTATATTCAGATAACATTTTTTCCATGCGACCCACCACTTCGTTGGGGTTGGGAGCGATATGACTGCCAACACGAACAAATTCATTGTCTTTTCTAAATCTGCCGGCGATGTCGTCGCGAATATTGGAAATCAGCATTTTGTGAAGTGACAAAATTACTTCCAGAGAGAGCTCTTGTTCCTTGGCTCTTTGGTCAATATACGACACCACTCGTGCCAAATTTTTTGTCTCAAACATTTCTCGCTCAGTGATATATCGATCCAAATCTATTTGTAAAAGTATCTTTTCGGTTTCTTCCAGCGTGAGCGTGCTGTTTTCAATGGCGTTAGAATTGTATACCTGCTCAGCTACCTCGGCCTCACTGATTAGTTTTAAAAGCGCCTGTTTGCCGACAGCCACTTTATAAAAGCGTTCTCTTAACCGTGAGATTATATTGAAAATGTGTAGTGTTTTGGGCATATTTGTTGCTAACAGTGAATAGTACTTGTATTATACGCTGTTTTCACTCTTTTGTCAAGATAACCATGAAAAAGTGTTAAAAATGTGGTATTTTCACGGTTATAATATGTTGGTCGCACTACATGCAAACTATATTTCATTTTGGATTATATGTAACCACGAGATAGAAACTAAACTATATAATACCGAGCAACTTGATCATAAAATTTTGATTTTTCTGGGGCGGTATAGTCAAAATCTGTAGATGTAAAGCCCCATTTCAAAACTTCAAGAATAGGCGGTTGGGTTGGTTTCGGCTCGTACTGTCGGTATTCGGAAATTTTTTTTGAGTCTTTATTTTTTGAGTACTACTTGGTAATTAAATAAGTTACGTGTCGTTTGGGGTCGCTAGGTTTTTTTGGCATTGGTATTTTTTTGATAATACGACCACGGCTTTCCTCGATTGTCCTTTCTAGTTCACGTTCAGATAAGAAGTTAACAGGTACAGGGATCACTCGATGTCCATGTGTTTCAAGACTTGTTAGATCCACTACTGTTGCGTTAACCTAAATTTATTAGTAATATTTTATCTAATTCTACATTAAAATTCAACTTTTTGCAATTTTGCGATTTGAATTTAAAATGGGATAATTGTGGTGTTTTAACTAATT
>Ga0172381_10000618_pt1 | contig 43100 bp, 56 predicted proteins | sample Leawel6488metaG_FD_119754 | JGI IMG/M metagenome (GOLD analysis project Ga0172381, IMG submission 119754) | Leachate microbial communities from a municipal landfill in Southern Ontario, Canada - Leachate well 64-88 metaG | ecosystem: Engineered > Solid waste > Landfill > Unclassified | place... | reverse complement strand
ACAATGGATATCCGGAGAGGACCGGAGGATTTTATCACCGGTGTATCAATTCCAAGCCAGGGAACGGCCAAGGAACGGGAGGCTAAGTTTTCCGGCAAGCATCAGAAGCACATGCTTTTCGTTCTCGATGAAGGCGACGCCATCCCCGATGATGTTTATTCCGGAATTGAAAGTTGTATGTCTGGCGGATACGTTCGATTATTAATCATGCTAAACCCCAGGCAAGCGGCAGGAGCTGTCTATAGGATGCAGCGGGATAACACTGCCAAGATAGTTCATCTATCGGCCTTGCGCCATCCTAACGTGGTTCAGGGGCGCGACGTTATCCCTGGTGCGGTGGATAGAGAGACTACAGTAAGGCGTATCAACGAGTGGACCAGACCGGCTCACCCGGACGAACGGATAGAAAAAGAGTCTTTGTTTGTCCTACCTGATTACCTGATTGGAGTTTCAGCCCCGAAAAAAAGCGGTGGACATTACCCGCCATTGCCAGCAGGACCGCGCAAAATAACAAATCCTGCATTCTCTTACATGGTTTTAGGACAGTACCCGGCCCAAGGAACCAATCAGTTAATTTCAAGCGAATGGATTTCCCGCGCGCGCGCCCGTTACGATATTTATGTTCTGGAGCATGGGGACGTACCACCCGCAGGAACAAAGGGCATTATGGGCCTGGATTGCGCTGAAATGGGCGATGATCTGAATGTTGCAGTGGCACGGTACGGCGGCTATCTTACGGAATTCACGAAATGGGGCGGCGTGGATATGATTGAAACCGGCTCACGGGCGATTGACTGGTATAAATCACATGCCGGAGTTTCCTGCGTGAATGTTGATGCCACCGGCGTTGGTTCTGGAGTCGCACCGCATATGCAGTTAACCGGATTAGTAGCATTAGGCGTAAAGGTTGCCGAAAGGCCGACTCTTAAAAGCGAAATAGGGGATTTTAAGCGGAAACGTGATCAATTGCTATGGGCTGTCCGCGAATGGCTGCGAACCGATCCTTCCGCCATGCTGCCGCCCAATGAGGAATTGCTCGAAGAATTGGCTGTACCCACGTATTCGACCGATACCGGCAAGATTGAAGTGATGAAAAAAGACGATATGAAGGAAGTATTGAAGCGTTCACCCAATCATCTTGACGCACTGGCTATGACATTTGCAGGTACAGGCGGCTTTTTCTCCGACATGATAACAGAGGACTTTCCTGAATGAAGATTAAAAAACTAACACCGCCGCCCCTGCATTGGATGCTCTATCAGCAAAGAGTTGAGGAAGCCCGGATTACTGGAGTTCCCTTTGTCGAGCGCCAATACTGGTATGAGAATCTAGAAACAGGTCAACAATATTATGATTTATTCGGCTGTGTCGGCTGGCCTACGGAAGTGACTGATAAAAACGACATGCGCCCGGGATATATAGCCATTGTCGGAGTCGTAAAAGATGAAAAACCACCACAGGACGCCGTGTTTCAGTTATTGGCGGAGGATGAAAGTAAAAATCTGCCAACCCTTTTGTATAAAATGGCTGCACTTCGGTGTGATTATGGATATGGGCTTCATCCGTCTCTGTTTAACGCCTGGTACGGCGACCCTGAGGCCTTTGTCACAACCATAGCCTCTCTCAATTCAGAACTTCAAAAGAAGATTGGACATGATAGAAACTCAATTTTAATCGCCCCGCCGTTCGACTTCTATTTGCCGGATAAATTTGAGATTTACAGCCGGTCTTTTTATTCAACTGGGGCTGAGAAAAATAAAGTACGGTTTTATTTTGGCAAAAACGAAATCTTAAGGAACAGGAAAAACGAATTTAAGCGGGACGACCCCGCTATTTTGGCAATAGGAGGGCTGGTCCATACTCTGCTGCACTCAACGCCATGGATGGATCAGGTTGATGATAACATGTTTGTCGTAGAGGAGGGAATATAAATGCCGGAGTTTAAAGGTGTGCTGATGATTATTGGTGCTATGGGTTTCGGGGTATTGCTGGCTATTATTTGTTTCTTTTTAGGCGGCTGGCTGGTTTTTAAGACCAAAAACGCAGTTCCCGGTGAGAAATTTCTGGGTGGAGTTCCAAAGGGCGAGGTGTTTCATCTTCCAGACACCAACGATGAAGAATTTCCCGCAGCGCCGCAAGAAGTACTGGAAAAGACAAACTCATTTTTACAGCAATTCAGCAATAGAAATACGGGAGGGATAGGATGAACTTAGCGGGACTTAAAGTAAAATGCCCGAATTGTAAGCGGGTAGGATTCGAGACAACAGAGAAATACGATCCGAATATCAGAGCAAACGGCGCAATGGTGAAAAAGATTAGCTCGGTTATACCCTGGCAGATTGATTGGCTTATGACTTCAGGCACTTTGGCGGCTGAAATGGTTTGTCCTTTGTGTGGTCAGGGTGTGTTAGCTCCCTCAGGATTCCTAAACGTAATTGTGTCAATCAGGGATGCGGGAGAGATTTACAGGATGTTATTCCCGCAGGAAGCTACGGAAGATAATCTATCAATCAACAAAGAACAGATGAGCAGCCTAAATGAAATGGGCGTGGAAGTGGTGAATAATATACCCAACTGTACGGTTGTAGCTATCCCGGAAGCTATTGATAATGCCACCAGGGAATTTCCGTCAGAAATAAAGATAAACGGGACTGCGGAAGTAATCGTAGACGATACCGTGCCCGATAATAAAGTTCAGTTCGTTACTACCGACCATTTTGTAGATAATGGAGATAATTTGCAAAAAGTACTGGACGAAGCGGCATTCGCCTGCCCCACTTGCGGCAAGTCCTTTGATACCCAAAGGAAATTGAGCGGTCATATGATGTCGCACAAGAGAGGTAAATAAGATGTCTCAAAGACGTCCCGATGCGGAATTTACGATACAATATGAAACATTAAAAGGAGAAGTAAACTCTTTTGTGTGGCATGGATTGCCCCTAAGACGCGTAAACTCCAATAAACATCCGCATACACAAGCAGGAATTCAATACATGGACAACGGCAATCATGTATTTATACCGTGGCACCAAATAAAAATATCTTGGTTTAACGAAAAATAATATTTGATTTTGATGATTAAAGGCAACCATAGCAGAATATATCAAAAGGGAAAGGAAATAACATGATCAGAATTATATACAGTCCGGCAGGGGTAATTATTGGCGATAAAATGGGCGCCAGCCATGTTGATTTGAATGCTCTCAAAAATCCTCGATTATTGATCGAAACACCGATTGAAGGACAGCCCGGCATGGTTCATATCCATATCGGAGAACTGAGAGGGAAACCAAAAGGCATTGAAATAGGTAAGAATTTCCTTAACTATGATGTGAATGATGAACATATTATCAGTGCCTACAATCAGGCAGTGACCGGCATTGTCCTTCCGGGTAATTCGGTTCAGTAAAGGAGAAACACCATGAAACAAGAATGGAATCTATCAAACGTTCCGCCCAAAGGTGATCCCGATGTGGGCGAATTCGCGTTTATGCTGCATGAAGCGGCGAGGATAGAAAAAGAACGCCTGGGAAAGCCCAAAGATTTCCTGAATAACTATGCTTTATATCGGGGACAGCAAACTAGGGAAATTTCCGGCCGCAAAGGATATTCAGCAAGCCAGAAAGTAACCACGCCGATTAATCTCTATTTTGCCAATGTCGAACGTACGGTATGCAATATAACAGCGCGTAATCCGGTGGGTGAAGTAGTTGACCTGGACGGAAGCAGCGAAGACGATAACAGCGAAAAAGTTATCAGTATGGTTTTAAAGAAGTGGTGGAAAGAGACGGACCAGCTTCTTAAGACACGAGCCTCGGCGCGGCAAATGGAGATATACGGTGTAACGCCGGAGCGCCCCTTTTGGGATAAGCTCAAAGACAGGCCCGATATTGATATTGTCGATCCCTATTCATTCTTTCCCGCTCCCGGATGTTGGGATAAAATTGACGAAGAAGCTCCTTATGTCTCCTTTGCCTATGTTGATTTTGTTTCCAAGGTTGAGAGTTTCTATAACGTGACGGATATTGCCAAGGATGAAGCTTACGAGTTAATGGGCACGGAAAGAGAGCAATACAAGGCGCAGGGGTATGGAGTCACGCAATCTATCGGCAATTATGCCGATCCCATGACTGTAAAAGGCAAGACTGAGCAAAGCACAAAGTCATTGGAACGCTGCCTTGTTATTGAAGTATGGCTGAGGGATGGCCGCACCGTTACAAAGACGGAAGAAAAACCGTTGATTAATCCAGATACCGGCCAGCAAGCGATTGATGAAATGACCGGACAGCCCCTGATTAATCAAATAACCACCAAGAAACCAGTTTACCGTGACGGAATACGGAAGATAACCATCGCCAAGAGCGAGGCTAAAGATAATAAGAGCGGTATAGTCGTTCTGGATGATAGCGAGAATCCTAATATCAATCCTGAATTGCCGACGGAGTTAGCTTGCAATACCTATCCCTGGGGAAGACTGCCTTGTTATCATGCGAATTCTTATAAAGACGGCGTTTCGGTTTGGGGATTCGCCGCGGCTGAACAGGTGGGAGATTTAATCAATAAGATAAACCTTATTTTCTCCAAACTGATTGCCTACGTGATTAATGTAATGACTCCGCCTTTGATCGTGCAGAAAAATTGCGGCATTACCAAAGAAATGATCGAGAGTTCCATCCAGAAGGCCGGACGGCTTATTTTAATGCCGTCAATTCCCAATGCCCGGATTGAATTCATGTCTATTCCCAATCTTCCGCAAACTTTCTTTGAGGTTCTTAACCTGCTGGTTCGGTTTTTCGACCGGGTTTATCAGATAGAGGACGCCGATAGGGGCGTTGCTCCCAATGGAGTTATAGCGGCCCAGGCCATTGTAGCTCTACAGGAGCGCAATCAGGTATTGATGCAGACCAAAACATCCGCGATTGATATGCTGGCCGAGAACCGCAGCCGGTGGGCGATAGGCCTTTATCAGAACTTCGGAACCAAACCGGATAGTGTCAATGTCGCCGATGAAACAATACCGTTTTATGGTGTCCAATACGCCGGAAAGAAGTTCAATTATGTTGTTGAGGCCGGTTCCAGTACACCGAGAACATCACTGCAACAGCAGGAATTGGTTATGCAGTTGTACGACAAGCGGGCAGTAGGACAGCGTTATTTGCTGGAAACACTAAACATGCCGAATTGGAGAGAGGAAATAGAGCGGACAGCCGAAAATCAGGTTGCCCAGGCCCTGCAAATACTGGTTGATGCCGGACTGCCGGAAGAAGACGCGGTAAAGATTCAACAATTCGTCATGCAGTCGTCTCTACAAACAACCCAACAGGCCAATGCGAAAGCGGTACAGATATAAAGGCGGAATGCTGGATGTATTTAGTAAATATAAGTCATTAAAATATGGAGTTGTTTAATGTTATTTTATAAAATTAAGCATGTTTTTATAAGGGCAATAGTAAATTTTTATATAAAAGGAAGTAAAAAATATTACATTTATCCTTTAGCTAGGATGTATTTCCTTAAATGGAGGAGCCATAAGGAGGTAATTAAATGGCAGACATAACACTAACAATGTTAGATAATGCGTTATCACCAATAAAAGCACATATCATGTCTTTTGATGGCATACACACTCATGATGTTTTAAAAAATGAAGAGCGTCCCGATTTATACGGTAAAACCGTTCTCGCCGGACATTATCATGTTGTCGATTTAAAAATTATGGTTCCCATTCAACCCAACGAGGTGAATAAACATGCCGATATATGAATATCAATGTAAAAATAAACGATGTAAAAAAGTTGTTGAGAAAGTTCACAGAGTGGACAGCATACCCAAGCAAGTAAGATGTACGTGCGGGAGCATGGCGCGGCGCATACCCAGTCTCGGAGCGATTAAGTGCGATAGTATCAATGATGTTAAATGGCTTCCTTCTGCCTTAGAAACTCTACCCAATAGTGCTCAACATATTTCTTCCCGTGGTGAGCATGAGAGGTATTTGAAAGAAAACAACCTTGTTTGCAAGGGGTAGTATGGAAGATAAGCAAAAAACCTTAAATCAAATCATGGAAAAAATGAAAAAGCAAATTATTTCCTTGCAAACAGAAAAAAAAAGTGGTAGATTTGTCTTAAGCGTGGAACTAAATCTTAACCAAGGTGGGTTAGGAGATACATATTATTTAACCGATTCTAGGGAAAAAGCATGAAATAATTAAGTAATTACATAACGGATACGAAGTAATCTCTTAACAGAGAAATTATAAGCCCGAATTCTTGGATAACACAGCAATGTGCCAGGAGTTCGGGCTTTTTTTATTTGTTTTACCAAATCGGGACAACTTAGCTCATCCGGCCTGAAAAGGACAACCGGAAATCAAACCTAAGCCTGAGAAGGAGATGGAAAGATGAGGAACGCAATGGAATTTTTGTTGAATTTAATAAAGCCTTTGATGAATCAGCGCGGGGCAGTAGGCGATCAGGCGGACGCAACAGACGCAGATGCTCCAGACCCTAACGCCGTCACGTTAGACGAGAACGGTTTTATCCCCGGCACGTCTTATAAATCAGTTGCAGAACTGATTAAAGGCCACAGTGAATTAAAGGGATTGAAAGACAGGCAGGCAAATGAACTGGGAGAGACCAAAGCACAACTCAAAACCGTGGCTGAGCTGGCGAAAGAAGCCATGGGAAAAGGAACCGCACCGGCAAAGCCCGCCGATAACACCAATGCCCCTGATTATGACAAGGAAATTAAGACAGTCCACAAAGAATTAAGATCGCTGAAATATGATGATCCTAAATTTGAGGAACGACAGGCGGACTTGGTTGATCAATTGACTGACCTGAAATCAGCGCGAGACAGAGAAGCGGTGATAAAAGTAGCCGGCCAACAGTTTCAAAACGAACTGTCCATCAGAGATCAGAAAGAAGCCGTCCGTAAATTCAACGAGAAATATCCCGAATTCAAAACACCGGAAGTCCAGGCACAGATTGATGATTTTATTGCCAAGGACGAAACCGGTATGCACGACAAAATGTCAGCGTTCCTTGCACTGCGGGGAGATAACGCCTTAACACAAGCTAATCAATTCGCACAGGAAAATGCGGAAATCAAGAAGATCCTCGCCTTGGATAAAGGCAAGGATGCAACCGGCAAGGTACTTCCGAAGGGACAAGCCCCGGGAAAACCTACCAACATAACAAGATTATCAGGCAAGGAGCGCGATGCTGCTATGGAAGCGGCCTTAGTAAAGCTTCAATAACGCATAAACCCTCCTTGTATAAGGAGATATTATCATGAGTTTAGAAAATCAATTAAATGCAACAACCGCAGTTTACTGGAACTCGGTAGTACCGGAAGATATTTTCAATACAGCATCTGCCCTTTTGTGGGCATTGTGCGGCAAAGCAGGCAAGGAAGAGAACCTTATCGTCCAGCCGCATGAAACCGTTGATGGCGGATCATTGATCAAAGTTCCATTGAAATACGTAAATTCAAACCATGGAACCTATGGGGCTTCAACAATTATTAATCAATCCAAGGTTGACATCCTTGACGCTGCGCGTTTTGGGTGGGGTGGCGCTTATGGGTCGAACACGCTTAACCTGGATGACAAAGTAAAAAATTCAGGTGCTGCGGCTGTTATTTCCCTGACAAATCAGTACATGGAAAACATCAAAGAGTCGGCGCGCGTTGATCTCGCGTCACAGGTATTGGGGACAAAGGGAACCGGAAACGGCATAAACGGTCTATTGGATTTATTCAATATTACCGCTGCCGGTGTCGTCGGGGCCACAAGCGTCGAATACGGCGCAATTGCTTGTTCGGCAATGGCGAACTGGAAAAACAACGTCATAACAACGGCGGCAAGTATCTGCTTTGAGACAATGCAGGATATATTCAGGGAACCAAATATGGGTGATGTTGATTCAAAACTGCCCAATTTCTGCGTAACCACCCCTACACTGAAAGATGCATATGAATTGTCCCTGCATCCGCAACAGAGATACGTGAACACCAACACAGATATGGTTACGGCTGGCTGGAGACATATCATGCATAAAGGTGCGCCTATTGTGTCTGACGTTGGCGTTCCCGACGGATGGCTTTTCGCGCTTAATTTGAATTATTTGGCACTGAAAGCACATCCTGAGTTTAATTTCACTACTCCGGTATGGGTTAATAAAGCAGTGCTCGGTCAGCCCGATGTTATATCGGCGAACACCAGGTGGATGGGGAACTTGATTTGCACAAACCGGAAGATGCACGTCCTCCATACCAACCTAACTAAACTCGCGTAAGGGTAAATCAAATTAATAACCCAGGGGGTAGAAATACCCCCGCAACCTTATCTCAGCAGTCGTAATTTGAGGACTGCGAAAGGAAAATAAAATGAGCGAAAGAATTTTATCGGTTGGTGGCCCGGCGGCATCAAGGCCTATATCCGATTTTCTGATGGTCAATGACTATCAGGGGCCTAAGGCGGGAAAATACTATGTTGATCTTAATGTTGCAGCGACAGGTAGCGGATCACCCGATCATCCATTTGCTACTTACGCCGAAGCAGTGACAGCCAGCAATGCCAGTATCGGCCTTGCGGCTAATCGCTGGTGGGCAAGACGTAATTATATTTACGTTTGCGGAGATGGCATTGAGGAAGATTTAACGATTCTGCCAGAAAAATGCGACACTATTGGTTGCGGTTCTGACCTTTATCCATTTCCTCGGATTATCGGTAATCATGCAATTGCGGCAACCCGGCCAACAGCTGGGAAAGCTACGGCATGTAGATTTATCAACATGGGATTCCAAGATGCTGACGGAACCGCAGATTTATTTTCTGCTCCGGCTGGATGTCATGGTCTGCAATTTATCGGATGCACGGCAACGGCAAAGACAGGTGGCTCCGCAGGCAAAGCGTTTGAAATAACCAATTGCGCCCATGTTCGGTTCATCGACATCGACATCGTTCCCACCGTCGGATCAATGACCAATATTTTTGCTGTCGGTATTTCTATTGAGGGTCTCGCGTCAATTCACGACACCCAGATTAAGGGTGGTTTGATTGTCGGCACCGTAGGGGTTCATGTTGTGGAAGCGACTGCGGCGGCTATGGGAAGCAGAATAAAAGGCGTAACAATCAGAGCAACCGGACTTACCATTAATGATGCGTCGGGTGACTTTATCGTTACGGACAATAACCTGATTTCCGATGCAGCAGATGATGGCTCCGGTACGGGCGGCGGCGCCCTTGCAGTTAAATGCAATATTCAACTTGCAGCTGGCAACCGCGTAACAAGCAGTGACCATGTCAATGCGCCTTTCCCGATTCAGGCGACATTGTCTTAACCCTATAAGTAACAAAAATAAAACATAAGGAGTTTAACCATGAAAGATTTAATTTTCTCATTGGAAATAGCAGACGCGGGAGAAACACATTATATCCCCGTGCCGTGCAGAGGTATCGTCAAGGCCGTTCGCGTAACATCGGATATCACGATGGTTGCCACCGGAACAATTATATTGAGCCGTTCGACTACCGCCGTCAATACAATTACCGCACCGACCGGCGACACTGCGGCAGGCGCGACACTGGACGGTGTTCCCGATACGACCAATTGCGATCTTGTATTTGACCCGGATTCTTCCACAGCGGCTTATAAAGTCATTAAGATTGTTGCCGACGCTACATTGCTTGGCGCTGCCGGTACTGTGAATTTTCACATCAAATACGACGAGTACGCGTCAGTAGCTCAGGCCGCAAGCGAAGCCTAAAAGAAGTTTTAATTTAAAAATCCCCTCTCTTGCGGGGGAGGGGATTTCATAAAAGGATATTGGCATGGCAACATTATCTGATCTGGTGTCCGCCATTGATAGTATCATTCAAGACACGGACATACCGACCATTACCAAAAACATCAATAAAGCGGTTCTGGCTATTGCCGGTGGGATTATGATGCCTGATAGGGTTATTTCTCCGCCTTTGCCTGATTTAATCGATTATGCCACGGTTGCCACTACTACAGTAGCTCATGTGTCTTTACCTACTGATTACCAACGCAAGGTGTTTATGGTCCTGGATAGCTCGGGCAATCAGATTGCTCCTCCACAGGGCGGGGATTATTACGCCTACGCTCTGTTTCTAAAGCAATTGAGCGATAAGCGACTTACTGAAACAGGTTCGGTTTATAAAGTCGCCGTAAAGGGCTCTAATCTTTATTATCAGGGAATTCCTACCGTGGCCGAGACTTTAGGGCTGCATTACTATCGTAAACCCGTAGATATGGCGTTAGACGGCGATACTCCCGATGGCCTACCGGAACACCTTCAAGAAAGACTTATCAAGCATTACGTCTGCAAAGAGATTTTCGGGGACATGATTGAGGACGGCCAGGACAACACGGGAGTAGGTTATAAGTTTCATTCCGGCAAGTTCATGGAGGCCATGATGGAGCTGATTGATTTTATCGGTATTGATGCCGAACCTCAATATTACGGGTCCGGTGAATTTCAGGACGCGGGAGCGTGTGATGGGTGAAATTAATATTAACGGCATTTCCGGAGCAAATAATGTTGACGAGCGGTTCTTTTCCAAAAAAGGAATAGCCGAACCCAAAGTCATATTAAACGCTGATGTTGATACAGCCGGAAAATTGAATGCCCGTAAAGGCAAGACTCTCTTTATTACTCTGGCTAATGCTCATAGCCTTTGGGCGGGCACGACCTGTATGCTTTGCGCGGCCGATGGCGTCCTGTATAGAGTTTCACAGGGAATTGCTTCAAACATAGGTTCTATATCCGGTCCGAAATATCCACTCTCTTATGTCGAGGCAGAGGATAAGATTTATATATCTAATCCCTACTGGCAGGGAGTTTTCGACCATTCGATTAACGCCCTCTCTTCTTGGGGTGTGGCGCTACCTCCTGGCCCCATGCTCTTATTGGGCGACGGCAACCTCCCTGCCGGTACTTATCATGTCTGCATGACGAATGTATCAGGCAGTGAATTGTCGGGAAATAGCCCTATTGTTCCTATAACACTGACATCCGAGGGCGGAATTCAGATATTAAATCGACCTTCTGGAGCTTTGGTTTGGGTGACCGATTCGGACGAAGGAGTTTTTTACCTGGTGGGAGAGACAAGCAAGATCGTCGATATCCAGACAGTCGAGCCTTTACCGTCGTTTTTATGCTCTCCTCCTCCTTATCTGGAGAACCTTTGCTACGCTTTTGGGAGGATATGGGGATCTTCAGGACCGGATGTTTACTATTCAATGCCTTTTTCCCTCAGTCTGTTCAAGAAAGCCTCAAATGTCTATCATTTTGAGGACGACGTGACGATGATTGCCAAAGTTCCTACCGGTTTGTATATCGGAATGAAATCCCTCACACGTTTTCTTTCCGGAACTATCCCCGAGCAAATGACACAGAAAGACGCCGGCGCCGGTTCGGTAAAGGGAACCTTGGCTTATTGCAATAACATGCCTGAATTGGGCTGGACGCTGGGTACTCCTGAGAAGGATTTTGTTGATGTTCCCGTATGGCTTACGTCAGAAGGCGTTGTTGTCGGCGGTCCCAGCGGTAATTTCTTTAACATCACAAAGAACAAGTTAAAAATGGGTATTCCAGAGCAGGGAGCGTCTCTTTATCGCAACCGTGAAGGGATAATCCAGTTTTTAACATCATTTAAGGCAGGAGTCACGGGGACAGGCGCGGGATTCAGAGACACCGATACGTACAACGCTTTCAAAAATGGAAGAATTGACGTTCACGAACAACGGAATGAGGGCATGGGTACAGCAGTGGGATTCGGTGATTCATGCTCATGCACGGTAACACGCGGCGGAGTAATAATTTAACTTTTTAAAGGAGAAATACAATGAAAATACCTATTGATTTAGGAAACATCAAGGAAAACAAAGATGCACAGTACGCTCTTAAACACTTGAAAGAGTCAGGCCTTGCTTTTCATGGAGAGGTTCACACCGACCATTTCAGAGAAGGAAAGTTGATTCATTCATGCGATCAGGGACACAACACTTTCACGACAGAAGGTATGGCCTACCTGCTGAATGTCATGTTTTACACGACTTCAAAAGCAGGCGCGGCTATCTTTTATGTCGGAATATTCAAGAACAACGTAACTCCGGCTTTGGGTGATACGGCGGCGGCAAAATTAGGAGCTGCCGGAACCTATGGCGAATGCCAGGATGCTGATTATGATAGTCCGGCGACGAACAAACCTGCTTATACGGTAGTTTCGACGGCAACGGCTTCATGCACCAATGCGGCGGCGGCGGCTTCATTTACCATGCACGCCAGTATTACTGTCTATGGAGCTTTCTTAAGCACGGCAACGGCAAAGACAGCGACAACCGGGACATTGATGTGCGCGAAAGCCTTCACGTCTTCGAGGGCGGTTATTGATGCTGATGTTCTGGCGGTAACTTACGTCATTACCTGTACGACCAGTTAATGCTTCTTTAAGGAATGCAATGCCTACTCACGATTTTACGGATGTCGGAGATGTCCTCAATTACGAAGTTGTCCAAGGCACTATCAAGAATGTTGATGGTGCTACGGACACCTGCGTCGTTACAGTAGGCGGGGAAGACCTGACCGCTTTATTGTTCTATCATTGTGAACATGATTCTGTAGTTCGCAGCAATGGAGCGATTCAGGGAGCTGCGGGAGGATTTACAACAGGTGACCCGGTCTGTGTTCTCAAAAAAACAAACAATAGCGTTGTTAAGGTAATCGGCCACACCGATGGAGTGAAAAGATGCGCCAGTTCATTTATTGAAATAACCGTTGCTGTACAAAAAAATTCTGATTCGTCATGGTACCCGATAAAATATGTTTTTGTTTGGGATGTTAAAAATTCTACCCTATTATACGATGGGGTATTATCAACCGATTCAGCTTATGTTGCCTGGAAGGCTACTCATACCACAGATACTGACGCGGAATCAACAATGAATCCCGTTATACCAAGGGGGAATACAACGTCTTGGCCTCCGGACCCCGGACACACAGACGATACTATACCGGAAGAGTCATTTGTAAAACCCGAAGACCCCGGCCCCGGCCCCGATATAGAACAAACCATATTTTATGGTTCTACTGATTATTATGCACTTGACGCTTTTACGTTATATCTTAACGGGTTTAGTTATTACAGCAACCTTCATGCCTATACCGGTTATTCATATTTCAGAAGCAACGTTTTTGCGTCAAGACCTACCTATACCGTGATATGGCGCTGGTTTGGAGACGATTGGTATATGATAACACAGACCGGCACAGCCATTGTAAACCATAACATATATACCCCGCTTGGTTTAATATTTACTTATTCTTCCAGTTACGTATGGTACCCGCCTCACACAATAGACGATGCGATATATATTCATGACCATAACAAACTAGGATATGTAGTTAATAAAAACGCCGGATTGTCCTGCAAAAACTTCATGGTCAACATATTTACGTTGTACGGTAATATTTTTCAGTGCAAACAAGAGTCTAGCACGGTGATAGGAAGTACTTTTGTCCACGGTTGCCAAGTGCAAATAGTTTACGATGAAACCGTTGAAGATATCCGTACAAAATCGTGGCTCGATTATCCCATTAATGTATCGCTTGGCGCAGACATAGAGACAGCAATAGTTGATTGTTTGACAGGAAACGGGTTGTCGCCTTCCGAGATTGGAAATTTTACGCTGTCCGTTACGCCGCAAATATTAAAAAACACTTAAGGAGAATTTCTATGAATAAATCAATGATTGGCGACACAGTCACAGGACAACTTCACGCTTCAAAAGAACTATCTCAACTGTTTTCAGTCAAGACAGTATGGGATTTTGAATGCTTTGATAAAGACGGCAATCTTAAGTGGCAGGAACTGAATAGACCAAACATGATTGTCACTGAGGGACTAAATAATCTCTTGGACGCTTATTTGAATGCGGCAACACAGATTACCGCCTGGTACGTTATCCCCGTAGAAACAGACACGACAGCTGCTTTGACAATGACATATGCCGTACCCGTTTTTACAGAAAGCCAGGCTTACACAGAGGCTAATCGTCAGGCGTTTGACCCCGCTGCGGCTTCCGGTGGAGTCATGACCAACGCTGCAAGCAAGGCGGTGTTTACTATTAACGCTACCAAGACAATGTATGGAGCGGCACTTGTCGGCGGCGGAGGCGCGGCCAGCACAAAGGCAGATACGGCAGGAGGCGGAACGTTATTCTGTTATTCAAAATTCGCTTCCGGTAAAAGCGTTGAAAGCACCGATAGCCTAAGTATATCAATCTCAGTTACTATTGCCAACACATAAGGATTAAGACATGGGCAGACTTGCCGGATATAGATATAGAAAATCTGAAATATTATTCAGGACGCCCGGAGAAATCACCGATTACCAAAGAATTGTATTAGTCGGTGAGTCGTCCGGCTCGGATGATCCTGGTGTTCATTGTGAAGGGCTTTGCCTTTCCAATTTTAACGATTTACGATTTACTAAATCTGACGGGACAACTTTACTTCCTTATTGGATTGAGTCTATTACCGGGGCAACCCCGAACCAGGTAGCCAAAGTACGGATAAAGTATGATAGCATTGATGCAACAGAAAAAACTTTCTATATGTATTACGGAAATTCCGGCGCCGCTGCTGCAAGTTCAGGGGCTGATACATTTCCTTTCTTTGATGATTTTCCCGGCGTGGCGGTAGACGGCGATAAATGGCCTACTATTCAAGGAGCTAATTGGGCTGTAGCCGCAGGAGTATTATCATGCACTCCGGCGACAGCGGGGTCAGCTTGTTATGTAAAAGCCGCCACCGCTCTGGCTTTCGGTTATCGTCTGATTGCCAAAGCTAATCTTCCACAGTTGGCCGGCAGTAAATCAGCTTCAATAGGATATTGGGTTGACGTAAACAACAATGCCTTTTCCGAAGAATATTCCGACGGGACATACTGGTCATATACCCGAACGGTTAGCGGATCGGTAACCAGACAAAATAGCCCTCTCGCGTGGTCGTCTGGAGATCATCTCATAGAACTGCGTAGAGACAGCCTAAGTTTAACACAATATTTAATCGATGGTGTTAGTTATGGAACATGGGCGGGCGGATTTTCCTCAGATGCCTATCCTATTATTTATACTTATGAGTCCACGTTAACAGTCGATTGGTTTCTGGTCTGCAAGACCGAGGACGAAGACATTGAAACGGGGGGATGGAGCGCACAAGAAGAATTTGAGGATATTTATGAGTTAAGTAATATATCGGCCTCTTTAAGCGGCGCCGGGAGTGTCTATAGTACCAGTAACGCCGAAGAAGCAACAATATCTGACGTCGCAAGCGCAAGCGAGAATTATGCAATCACCATAAACGAATCGATGGTTTTAATCGATACTACAACGAGTGCATATGTTTTTATTATCAATGAGTCACTATTTGCGTGGGAAGAAATCATCAATGGATGGAACGTAACCACAGATGAAAACCTTATTCTTACTGACACACAGGCGATTGTTTTAGGCCTGCTTATTTCCGACTGGCTCACCGCAACAGACACGCAGTCAAATAACTGGAACGGGAGCGAAATAGTCAACCAAACTCTTAACCTTTACGATATCGCAGAAAAGTATTTTCAGATATCAGATACCATAAACGAATCACTGGTCACGACCGATACAACGACCTGGAAATTGACCATAGCGGTATTAGAATATCTCGGATTTTCCTCTCTATCATCGGCAATGAAAACAATGGCCTCTTCGTTAAGCGAATCGATGGCCTTAACTGATACAGATAGTTATGCTTGGGCAACGATAATCAGCGAAGCACTGGCAGCGGTTGATGTTCCGACAGTACAGACAACTTTTGTCAATTCTATTTCAGAATCATTGAGCCCGGCAGATGCCGCAAGTTTTATAAAGAATATAGGCATTAGCCTTAATGACTCTCTTGTAGTTACGGAAATAGTAAGCAATTTAGGCACGTTCTATACTTCCGTTTATGACACGTTGAAAATGAATGTCATGGTGGAGCTGGCCGGAGAAGTCTATGAGTGCTACGTTTTGAATACTCCGAAATTCATGCCCTCCATGTATTCAGGGTTTGATTTTAATTCTTATTGTGTATTCGAGAACAGGGCTTTCGGGGCAAACAATACTGGAATTTACGAACTCACCGGAACCACGGACGCCGGTAATACAATTCACACGGGGATTATTCTGCCCGAAACAGACTTTGGAAGTAGAAATCAAAAGAAATTCAGAAGGGCTTACCTGGGAATTTCCGGAACTACTCCGGTAATGGTTTGCGAAACAGAGGACGGCCAGAGACAGGTTTATAATATCGACACCCACGGTAAAACCGTTATTTCCCATGACCTGAAATCTAAAGAATGGAAATTAAGCATAGCTGATTTTGACGAACTAGAAACAATTAAACTTATTCCCGTAATTTTGAGTAAATAAAATGACTGATATTTTAAGAGAACAGGCGCAATATAGAAAAGGCAAAACTCCGATTGTCCGGCAGTATATTGCAGACCATTCAAAATTGATGGATGAAATAGCCGGCAGAGGGTTTTCAAAGTGCCCGGGGTACGCTTACGACCTGGAGAACAATCTCGAAATAGCGGCCAAATTAGGGCTATCTGACCTCAATTATAAAATCATTTCAGAAACGATTGAAAGGGAACTTAAGCAGCAGGGGATTACTTACGACCTGGCCTACAAAACCGCTGCGATAGCATGGGAAGTTGAAAAACAGAGCCTTATGGCCGCATGGGACGAGGAACTTGCAAATATCAAGCAGGGCATGGCCGAAGAGGAAGAGGACAAGGCAAGACTGGAGTTAGAAGTTAAAGAGCGGGAATCTATCTTAATAACAGGCAAAACCGCCATAGAGATAGAAAGGGAAACTTACCGCCTTCAATTGGTTAATCTTGAAGATGATACAGCGGCTTATGAAGTTTCTCTTGCCAACGCCAAATTATTGACCGCTCAAAAGAAGCTGGAACTCATACCTATTCTTCAAGAAATTTGCACCAAAGAAACAGAGTTATTAGGAAAGGAAACAGAAAAAGCAACTGCATTGACTTCTTTAATTGTTGCCAAGCAGGAAAACGCGACAAAGAAACTTTTACTGGTCCCTGGATTTGAAGAACTGGCAAACCTTACAACGATCTACGCCGGATTAATCCCCGGCATGATAGCCACCGAAGAACAGATAGCGGAGGAAAAACTTGCCCAGGCGACAGCACAGGTTGAAAAATCAGAAAATGAATTGTCGGAATTGGACATTAACATTGATACTGCAAACCTCGCGGTAGATATCGACACGGCAAAGAGGAATTTGCAGACTACCCAATTCAACAATAAGCAGACTCTTATTACAACAAAAATTGACAATGAAAACGAATACCAGAATGCACTCGGCGATTATTACGATACAATCATAACCGACGACCGGGCGACACAGGACACTATCAATGATAATCGAGAGACAATTAATGACATTAAGAATCAAACGGCAATAGACAGCGCAACAACGATTACAGATGAGAAAATAGAGGCTTCAACAAGTAAGTCCACCGCTCAGATATTTTTAATGACGGAAAAGGCAAAGATAGAGAAAACATCAACAGTGACGGCTTCACTGGCGCACATTATTAGTTAAGGATTACCATGAGCGATAATGCACGAGCACGATCGACAGCAAGAGAAGTAAAGATATGGACACCGTTCAAGTATTCTTTCCCTTTTAACAGCAACCAGACGGCGGATAGGATAACTATTTTCGGTCTGTATGCCGGTGCGTATCTTAACGGCCATAAATATCTTAAGGAAATCGAAGATGAAGAACTGACCACCTTACTGAATGATTATACTTCCAAATTAGCAGGGCTCACCGCACAAGAGCAAATCGTTGTTTCAGATATAGTCTCGAAAAGATACCTGGCTGATGTCGAAAAGCTTATTCACGATCAAAAGATGATCACCGAACAGCAGAAGATTGATAACGCAAATGCTTTGATGGATGCCAAAATAGCGGCTCTGGCCGCAGACCAGGCGGCATTAGGCACAATGGCCGCGAAAGTCGCTACTGAAACCGTCAAGACACAGGCCAGAATAACGGAATTAGAGGCTTACATAGCAACAGAAGGCGTTAATTTAAGTCTTGCCGATCTGGATGTTGCAGAAAAAGAACTGCAATCAGCTAGGTTGGATGTTGAAAAACTTAACACTGCAAACGAGATTTTAAGAATTCAACTGGAAACAGTGGAAGCGGCAATGGAACTTGTTGATATCGATGTACGGATAGCCCGGACAAAACTGGATATCGCCAACACAGAAAGAGATATTTCAAGAGTTGGTTTGTTGGCGTACGAACTCACAATTGAACAGGCGAAAACCGATATCGAAGAAGCCGGAATTCCTATATCAGCAGCCAAGATAGCACTGGCCCAGGCCAAACATGATGATGCGAATGCGGAAAAAACTTATTACGAATCTACGCTTCCCGCGCAAGAAGCCTCAGCTCTTGTTAAAGATATTGACTTATTGAGCATGGAAAAAACTGTCAAAGAGGCGGAATTAACCCACAAAACAGAACTGGCAACCCTTAACAATGAGCAAAAGATAGACGAGTCCAACTTAAATAAAACATTTGCGACTGACGATCAGGATAACCAGGAATTACTTGACGAACAGAACATTAGATTAATCGACGCCGAACCCCTGAATCATTGGCAGGAAGTATTGGCGGCGATAGAAGTAGCCAAGGACATGGCGAAAGCGACAATAATCACCGAACTTACGCACTCAATAAGCAAGGCAAAATGACACCAGAAGAACTAGCGCGAAAACTTGAAAGTATAAAAGGATTGGCTGGAAGCGGTACAGTGCTTGCGGAGGCAATCAAGGTATTTTCTGATATCGTGCGAACGATGGAACCTGGAGATATTGCCGGGCAGGATAAAGTATCAGCGGCGCCGATAGCCTATGACCTGTGGTATTTGACCTATCATAAAAACCTGCTGAAAAAATATTACGAGAATACCGGCGCGGATTTCGGACATTATAAATACGCGCCTTATCTTGCGAGTAACTTTAGTTTTTTAAACTACCTGCCGGGATTAAAACCCCTGAAAGTCCTGACAGATTTAGAGCAATTAATTAAAAACAAAAAAGAATTTGTTTCCGTATGGGACGAAACAGCCGAATATCAGAACAATGGTATTTACTGGATTAACACAGCATTTTTTGAACTACGGCCAAAGGACAAACAATTGAAATATCCGTCTGACGGTTCTAAAGGATTTAAGGCTAGCCCGAATGATTATGTCGGGTACATTGCTTTTCCGATAGGGCAACTCGGAGTCATGGAAGTTGTTTCTCTCTTTCAGGAAACGGACTTAAACGGATATCCCTTTTCTGCTTATAGTTCCAATTCAGTTTATTATGCTAAACCAGCCTATGGACCTCTTAAGACCGAGGACACACCGACTGCGCAAACCGGCGATATGTTCCCCGCCATGAAAGATAAAGATGGCAATCAATTGGCCGGAATGAATTATTGTTTCGGGAGGCACTTGATCGAAAGCGCTTATTATAAACCTGAGATCCCAGCACTGCAACAAAACGAGGACAACAAGCAATGTAATCTTGTAGCCGATAGAGACGTTGAGTTATGGGCTTCGGATATCAAGGATTATGGAGAGGATGTTAAACCTAAAAAATGGATGCGCATGTGGATTCGCAAAAATAATACATTCCCGGTGCCCGGGGAATTCATGGGAATTCTCGTCAGGCCGGTTGCCGCTCCTCCTCATGTGTGGTGGTTTCAGGAATCGACGCCGCTTTTATATGCTGGTAATTGGATAGAAACATCTAATTTCACATCAGGGATAGTCACGGAAGTTACGTTAGAAGCCAATCGCACGGATAACGGAGTAGGCGATTTATACAAAGTATCAGTCCAGGGCTGCGTGATACAGGTAACAGCGACAGATTTTTTTCGTTATGCCGTTGGCGATAGGGTAGGAATTTTAAAATATCAGAGTATTACAACGGTCTATGTGAACGCTTTTAATTCTAACAATCAAACGCATTTAAAAGAAAGCGACGGTTTTGCAAAGACCTCTGTTATTAACACGAATTACATTATCGTGCCGGTAACATTTTATAAAATTAAACATTAAAGGAGTCTATTATGAGCAGCCTGGGCAGCACCCTTAGAGACGTTTTAGACATGGCGAAAGAATGGCAGAAAAAGAAAATGAAATTAGCCGATGATGAAAATCTTCGCCAGAATAACGAAACATTCTATAAACAATATGCCTCACCTTATAGTAACGAGACCGCGCAGAGAACGGCGGCGTTAAAAGGAATTGAAATGAATAACGCCGGAGAGTTGGCGCGGCAACGATTAATTTCAGACAGACAGAGCCAGGAAAGTATCAATAAGTATCAGGCCGATATTTATAGAACAGATGTCGGAGCGAGGACGGAAAGATATAAAACTGACAAGGGCGGGGCAAAAGATAATAACGAATCCGTGGTAACTCAATGGATGCAGAATAACCCGACCGCAACCGCCGATCAGATAGTACAATTCAAGAACCGGTTGAATGCGAAACCGCCAGCAGAGGGAGTAACTAAACCCGTTAATCCAACTATAAATACTCCGGCGACAGGTGCGCGAGCCACGCTTAACAATAGCTTGATCCCGATGAAAAGACAGGTCGCCGATAATAATTATGATATTTTTCTTAATAAAAAACCCTCTCCCCCGCGACCAATCACGGGGTTCTCAAAAGACGAACTGGACACCGCGCAAACAATTCATAACAAGAAATATACTGTAGATATTGGCGGTCAAAAAGCATATCTGCCGTTCACAAAAGAATCGCCTTATGATGAATACAGAAGAAAATTTAAAAAGAATCCTTTATAATAGGTGGTATTTATAATGGCGCTAGATATTTTTGAATATCAGAAAAAATATAAAGATTTTTACGGTGATTCGCCAATTCAAGACGTCGCGCAAGACGCGTTTACCCGTTTTGGATATGATAAAAAATATCCTGATTTTAATTCATGGGCAAATGATATGGGCATAACCCCTCATATCGAGGCGGAAAATAGAAAACTAAACCCCACCTTCACCGATAAGTTAAGAGACGCCGTGACCTTTAACGAATCCGATAAAACTTATGTTGATAAAGACCGTGGAATTATAGGAGATATCGGTTCACGTTTCGCCCGTGGACTTGTCCAGGCCGTTAAAGGTATTGGCGGGGCCATGAGGATGAGCGACCTTGACCCTAATGCTGATGATGGACTTATCGCTTCTACCGGTAAAAATATCACTGATTGGGCCAGCAGAACGGAAAAACTTGATATATTAAAACCCGACCTTGGAGAAGTGACCGGGCAGGAAGGATTTCTTAAGCGCGGCTTGACCGGAGCGGTGGAAAGCATACCAGCCTCTTTATTGCCGATGGCCGGTGGAGTTGTCGGTTTTGCCGCAGGTGGTCCCGTTGGCGCTGTAATCGGTGCAGGCGCTACCCTATTCGGAACTTTCGGCTTAGGTGAGTACCAAAACACCTACGACCAGACAAAAAAACAGTTGCTTGAAAAAGGTACTCCCGCGGAACAGGTTGACGAAATGGCACATAAAAACGCCCTTACGTCGGCGGTGGCTGAAACGGGAGGGGAACTTGTTGGCGATCTGGCCGCCTTAGTTTTCTTTGGGCCAGCGGGGAAAATAGCCGCAAAACAGGCCGTAACAAAAACAATAAAAGAACTGGTTAGCGGAGGCGGGGTAAAGGAATTTTTAAAGGCTGCGGCAAAGACAATGCCCTTTGAAGCAGGCTCAGAGGCAGGGACGGCTTATTTTCAGACCGAGAGCGCCAGGAAATACGGACTTACCGATATGAGCACCGGAGAAGCAATGGCCGAGGCTATTCTTCCGGCTGTTTTTATGTCGTTGATATTCGGCGGCGGAATCAGGGGTATGCAGGCAGTTGAAGCGCATAACCTCTATAAAAAAATAAACTCGCAAGTTCCGGAAGAAAGGAAAGAAGCCGTTATCTCCATATCTCAAAAAATGGAAGATAAGGAATCTCAAAAGGCATGGTTAGATACAGCGGGTAAATTCATACAGGAAGGGAAGGAAATCCCTCTAAGCCAGACCATAGTTGATTTTGCCAGTCAAAAAGCCGAGCAGGACGCAACGCCAAAAGACGTACTTCAAAAACAGAAAATCGGCGCGGAAATAAATAATATTATTGCGAACGGATTAACTACCGGAACCTATCAGGGAAAGGAGTTCACTCCAGACCACGCTATTGAATATATTCGCATGGGACAGCAGGAAGGCGCTTTCACCGAAGAGGACATTGATAATTTCAAAGATAAATACCCTGCTTTAAGAAACGGGTTGAACGGGGTTATTGCAGAAAATGTTACGAAAAAGATTTCCCAGGCGGTGACAACTGAATTGACAGGCACGACGCAGCCTAAGAAATTTGTTTATCCTGAAAAACCACCGGTTAAAATCCAGGAAAAGGATTTCGTTTTTAGAAATCAGGATGTACCCAACCTTGAGCCATCCGAAGAAAAAGAAGTTTCACCTGAAATTAAAACCCTTCAAGACAGTATTGTAAAACAAGAAAAGCATTTAAAAAAGAACTCAGGTTATAAAGGCGCGCCTATTTACGATACATGGGCAAATAAACTTGAATCCGACAAACAGAAATTAGCGGAGTTGACCGGTGAAAATAAAACAGAGGGAATCATACAACCCGAAGAAAATAAGACCCTGGCGACTACCACAGAGGCCGCACCAGAGGAAAATAAGGGCATTGCCGAAACAAGGCCTCTTGTTAATGAGGAAATCAAAACCCGCGAAACAGACAAAGGCGTGGAGATGTATTCCGTCAATCAACCCGGCACCTACCAACTTCCCACCCTTACCGAAGTTCAGGAAGTCTTTAAGGGGCAGGACGTAAAACAATTGCCTAACGGCGCTTTTCATATTAAAACTCAATCCGGCGCTGAGGTCATTGTTTCATCCGTGAACGAGATTACACCTTCAAAAATATCTTTAAATATCGGGTACAGTAAAGCGAAGTTAACGGAGCAGGAAGTTATCGCCGGTAAATACACATCAGGAATGATCGACCTTGTGAAAGGGCAGGCCGATAAATGGACGCTCGCGCATGAATCAGTTCATTTCATGGAAGACAGGGGACTGATAAACGAAAATGAAGTTCGGCTTTTACGGAAACACATTAAAATACTTACCAGTGAAGGAAACTGGAAATCTCTGAATAAAGAAGATATCGGCGGAGCCGAAGACAGGGCGGAATTTCTGGCACAGGCATTGCAGAAAGAACCGCACGGGCTTATTGGCCGCATCATAAATAAGATAAATGACTTTGTTGATAAACTAGTCAATGCTTTCGGAATAAGGACGGTGCGGGGCATTACCAGAGATGTCAAGTCAGGAGCAATTTATAGTAAAGAAACCGCAGCGCAGAGAGAAGCAAATCTGGCTTTAGAAAGTGCGTATTCTATCCGCCAGCAAACCGAAAATCTTTTATCACAGGTTGATAAATACAACATTAAAGGCGACGTAAAAGATATTATTTCTGATATCGGTAAAACCGCCGACGATTACCTAGGCGCTATCTCAACCCGATTGGGAAATATTCACCCGGCAATCAAACAAACTCTCCGCAGATATGAAATGCGGCGCGGACTCATAGCCACCGAACGTATCAACCAGATTCTTCCCTTTCTGAAAAAAGTAAGCAAAATGTCCGCAGAAGACAAAGCGGCTTTTGACCTTGCCCGTAAAAACAGTGACACCGCGACGATTAACCTTATGGTCAACAAATACGGGCTGGGCGAAGAATATCAGAAGTTAAGAACGCTTTTAGATACGATGTACAATGACGCTACCAGTGTCGGGATTGATGTTAAAAAACGGAGAGACTACCACCCTAGATTAATTAAGGACACAAAAGGATTCCTTGATTATTTCTACGAACAAAACGATTGGCCTATTATACAAGAAGCAATCAGAGCAAAGGAAACAGAGTTTAACCGTTATCTTGACGACATAGAAAAAGCACAGATCATTAATACACTTTTGCGTGGTTATTCGATAGGAAATATTTCATTGTCGCGCCCCGGCCAACTGAAAGAACGTACCATCAATGAAGTGACGCCGGAGATAAATAAATTTTACGCCAACTCCGATGATGCGCTGATAACTTATATTAATCGTGTAACGGACACGGTTGAAGCGAGTAAGTTATTTGGAAAATTCAAAGACCGCTCTATGCCGTTATTCGGTGAAAAACCGACTTATCGAATCGAAGATACTATTGGCGGATATGTTTTAAAACTTATGTCAGAAGGTAAAATCACAGCCAAAGACGAGCAGATTTTAAAAGAAATTTTATCTGCACGGTTTAACGAAACAGGAACGCGCGGGATATTCACTTTATACAAGAACTTTTCATACGCCGATACCATGGGCTCGCCTATTTCCGCTATTACGCAGGTGGGAGATTTAGCGTGGGCCATTTATAGAAATGGATTGTTTTCAACATTGTCCGCCGCCGGGAAAGCCATCACCGGAAGGTCACGGTTGAGAAAAGAAGACCTTGGCATCGAACGGATTGCCACAGAGTTTTCCGATATGGGCAAGTCCGCCAAAATGGTGTCCATGATTTTTAAATTAGTCGGCCTTGAAAAGATGGACAATATCGGCAAAGAAGCCCTTATCAATTCTTCTTACGAAGCCGCTCGGAAAAAAGCCGCGAGCGATCCGGAGGGATTAAGAAAGAAACTGGAACCTGTTTTCGGAAACGAAACCGACCAGCTTATTCAGGATTTAAAGAACAATATAATTTCTGAAAACGTCAAACTTTATCTGTTTAATGAGCTTTCCGATTTTCAACCGATTTCACTTTCTGAAATGCCAATAAAATATTTGACCGGTGGAAACGGCAGGATTTTCTACATGCTTAAATCCTTCACTCTTAAGCAGTTCGATGTTTATAGAAGGGAAGTGTTTCAAAAAATAGGGAATGAAGGAACGCGTACAGAAGGAATAAGAAACCTTGTTGTCTTGGCTGCTTGCTTTATCGCGGCTAACGCAGGCGCGGACGAACTTAAAGACCTTCTTCTTGGAAGAAAAACCAGTCTCGAAGACCGGACGGTTGATAATTTATTAAGGCTATTCGGGATATCTAAGTTTGTAACATGGAAAGCCCGGCAGGAAGGTGTGGGCTCTGCTATGGTGCGCCAGATTGCCCCACCATTCAAGGCTATTGACGCATTAACAAAAGACATAGCCACCGCAGGAAACGAAAAGGGGCTTCAAATAACACAGTCAATCCCGATTGTAGGCAATCTTTATTACTGGTGGTTTGGAAAGGGCCAGTCCCTTATCGCCGGAGATTATACTAAAAACATCAAAGACCTGAATAATTTTGAAAAAGAAATTAAGGAAAAACGGGACAATGGAGAGCCGGTATCTGAATACCTTCAAAAACATCCTAAAGCCAGACACATAAGATACGCCCACAAAATACAGTATAATATCGGGGAATTACGCGCCAAAAGGAAACTTATGATTAAGCGCGGAGCAAACGAAACTATGATTAAAGCCTTTGATGACCGCATTGCCATACAAATGAAAAGATTAAATGAACTTATGAAGTAATGTAGTAAAAAACTTTAAATAATAGCTTTACTTTCAAAAAAAGTAAAGGTATAATTTAGGCAACTTAAAATTTAATACGTGACAGGAACCAAAAGCCCTCACTACGAGGCAACCAGAGGCCTGATTTGCGGAAACGCTGATCAGGCTTTTTTATTAAAATAACTATGAGGTGAATATCATGGCAGGAACAATTACAGGAGTATTAACGAGAGTGCAGACTCAGCAGGGACGCCCACAAGTGGCGAAACTTGTTTTAACGTGCGTAGGCGACGCTTCGGACGGGGGCTTTCCAGCAACGATATTAAACGATCTGCAAACATCTTTTCGTTTAGAGGGACTACAATTTTATTCTATCAAGGTAATCCCCGGAACCACAACCCCGACCGATGCCAGTGATCTGACGATTACTGACGAATACGGCGTCGATCTTCTGGGAGGCAAAGGAACAAATCTTATTTCGGCTACGTTAAAGACATGGGCGCTCTTTGGTCCCGCCGGTTATTCTGTTTCCGCCCTTATCACCGGAGACACTACAATTACGATAACCGGGAATTCCGTCCACAGCGCCACCTTCACAATAATAATTGAACTCATAGGAGTATAACCATGAAGAAAATACTATTATGCGTCACAATTATTATTCTGACATTTTCATTATTTGCTTACTCTGCCGGTTATTACGGAACTCAAAACGCATTATCTGTTACCGGAGCGGCAACGATAACGAGCGGAACCATTGACGACACCACCATAGGCGACCTTACCACTTTAAATACAATCTACGTTGACAAAAACCGGACGGACTCATACACGGCAGACGGTGGCATTTCGAGGCCGTATAAGACAGTCCTGGCAGCTTTAACAGTAATCAACGCTGACCCTGGAAAGAGTTGGATTCTTAAAGCTGCTCCAGGGGATTATACAGATAACCTTACTATAACCGGACCACGCTCATTACGAATTGAAGGGGCGGGAGTCACCTTGTCGGGAACTATTTTAATTAATTCCGGCGTGGGCTCATACGACCGAATTGAATTTGTCGGTGTAGAGGGCGGCAGGGCGGAGAAAGGCCCGGCAATGACCATAAGCGGCAAGATCACTGCTACCCGTACCAATGATTCGCTTATTTATGTCGGATTTCACGGCTGCCTAATTACAGGACAATTTGAGGCCACAACGTCGGGAACATGGGTTCTCCAATATGAAAACTGCCGCGTGAACGGCGCGATTACCGGAACGCTGGCAGTTAATACCCAGCTTGATAATACTATATTGATTGAGGCTTACGGCTTCAATGAATTTGTCGGAGCGATCACAGGAATTGTTTCTTTCTATAATGTCAACGGCGCTGATATTTATTCCACTATAAACACTACCCCATGGTTTGAAAATAGATTTACCCATACTTCTTTCGCCGGTTCTGTTTCAATGATTCCCCAGGGTGCGGCAATATCTAAAGTCATTTATGTTGATGATATTTCCTACAAGTCTTTAGCGGCCAGGACTCCGACCTTAACAGGGGCAACTTATTCTCATTTACAGGGAACTATGGCGATACAAAACGCCGATTCTGTCAATATTACTGGCGGGAATATAATCGGCATTACCAACCTAACGGGTTCAAATATTACAGGCAATGTCACCGGTGATGTTTCCGGCAACGCTGATACCGTGGACGGCTCACACGCTGCTGCTTTTCAGGCGGCAAGTGCAACACTCTCCACGCTTGCAGGGATAACTTATCAGACCTTTATGCAGACATTATTCGGTGCGGCCAATGAAACAGTCGCCAGAGCCACATTAGGGCTTGGTGCGGCCAATGACGTGCAGTTCACAAATATCACCGGCACTTTAACAGGCACGGCAACGGGTTTAGCTGGAACCCCTAACATTACAGTAGGCACGGTAAGCGCAACTACGTTAACGGGTGACGGTTCGGGGATTACAGGGATTAACGCCTCTAACGTGGACGGTATGCGAACCGATTCCGCCAACGCTTCAAGCGTGCCCTGTATTGATTCAGGTGGAAACATAGTCTCATGCTCTAATTTGACCGATGTTGCTTATTCGCCTCTGGCGGGGTCTAGCTCGCTTGTCACTCTCGGAACAATTAATACCGGTGGTTGGAACGGTACACCTATACCAGTTGCCAACGGTGGAACCGGTGCGGCCAATGCGGGGGATGCGAGAACAAATTTGGGATTGGGAAATGTAGCAACTCAATCGGCAGGCGCTGGGTTAGTAAATAGCGGAACTGACCTTACCGTCCGCCAACTGGTAAGCACTGTCTTTGCTGATACGGACGCGGCAATCACAGTTTCAATCTCGAAGAAAGGCTATGTCGTCCCTTCTCTGTACAACGGCGCGAGCGTCTCAACAATGACCTGTTCGGTGTACGACCTTAACGCGGCCAATGATGCTACGATAATTAACCTTACAAAATCAAGAGCGGGAAGTTTGACCAGTGTTTTTGATACTGGTGTGAACATTGCCAACACAGATTATACGGCAACCTCAACGGGGGTGAACGCGACTGGTGCGGCATTGCTTACCGGCGATATTCTTCTACCCAACGTGACAGCCGCCGGCGGAACCACACCCAAAGGTTTAAGCTGTACGTTCATGTTTGCATTATAGGAGAATTATGAAAAAACTATTCCCACTTTTATTTTTACTACTTTTTTCGGTTAATGCCCAGGCCGCGAACATGGCTTATATGCACACGGAAGAAGATGATAGCAATATCGTTATCCATATCTATCCGGTCGGCGAACCCGAAAACCTGCTGACTGTTTTTGATTTCAGTACTGGTGCCTTTAAGTTTGATTTCTATTTCGGGAGAAACGGAACGAGCGTAAGCAGTGTAGTTGATGCCTCACATTATAGAATTATCAGAGAGAACCCAACTCATAATAACGCTATTTATTTCTGGCCTACCGCACTTGGGGCAGGCCATACAGCAGGTTCAATATTCGTCCCTTCCTCAAAGTCAGGCGGTTATCTTTACGGCTCTGTCAATGTTTGCGATAACGCAATTCATCACATAGTAGTCGAGAGGACAGCAGAAGGGCGTTTGTCAATTACCATCGACGGAACGGAAGATGTTGCTTACGAAAGCGACACTTATGACTGGGGTACGTCCGTTGGTATGCACCTTCTACAGACCGCAATAGGGTATATCGGCACTCTTAAAATATATAAAGCCGGAACACTGGTCTCTGATACACCTTTCAGCAGTGATTTTTTAGATGACTCTATAAATAATCTTTATGTTGAAGTTGAGCCAGAGGCGACAATAGTTGATTGTCCGCCTACTACCTATGCGGTGACTTATAACGGCAATGGAAATACAGGCGGTACAGTTCCGGTTGACGGTGCTTTATACCCTACCGGATATTCGGCTGTGACAGTGCTCGGCAATCCCGGCTCGCTGACAAGAACTGATTATAATATTACGGGATGGGGAACAGTCGCCGATGGAAGCGGAACGAATTATACGACCGGACAGACTTTTACTATTACATCAAATGTAACGCTTTATGCTCAATGGTGGCATGTACCTATTACTTCCACCACAACTATTTCCGCAGGTAATCAGGACGCAACTTATTTTGATATGACAGAAGATGCTTTTTATACAAATGTAGCTGATTCCCTGGTTGGTAATGATGCGGAAATAATAGGAAAGGCAACAGAGTATGGAATTACTGAACTAGACTCTTGTTTACAATTTCCTCTTGCTTCACCAATTCCGGCAGGGGCGACAATCACGGCGGCTACTCTTGAAGTATATGAGACCGACATTGGGCTTGGTACAACATTTAATGTCCGCATGAGATTAGAAAAGAGCGTCAATCCTGCCGCGTTTAGTGACCTTGCAAATTACAATAGCAGAAAAACCAATTTAACAACGGCCTACGTTGACCGGACAACTGCGTTAAGCGAAATCGGCTATACCAATATAGGAGATTTAAAAACCGCACTTCAAGAAGTCCTTACTCTTGGAGAAATATCAAGTGTGGCCGTGTTTATAAATGATAACGGTTCGGCTGACCTAAGCGCAATGGTTTTTGAAGGGAAAGAAATGGAGGACGGGACGAGCCCGGCGAAACTGAATATTTCTTATACTTATTCGGCACCAGCACCCGCAGCAGCAAAGAGAGCACCCTGGAGGCTTCAATGAGGCTTTTAATTGAGATAATCACAGCCCCGCTTGTGTTGATGGTTTTGGTTTTGTTGTTCGGGCTATACGGATTTTGTTGCAAAGGGCAGGGTGGTTGTCGCTGACACGACACGGCAAGGGAAAAGCCGCCCACCCCGTACAAAAATAAAATATTAAGGGGAAAATGTCAACATGGATTCAATCAAGTGGATAATCGAATTACTGCTCACGCTCGGTATATTCTACATTGGAGTTCAACAGACCAAGAAATATCGTGAAGACGACAAAAAAGATAAGATTGATAATGAACACCGACAGGAAATGAAAAGTTCACTTGAACAATTCAAGACAGACGTTTTCTTTATGTTCGACAATCACGGACACGAAATAATTTGTAGCAATGAGTCATGCACAAAACAAAGAACGGGAAAGGTATTTATAACGCCGCCACAGCAGAACAGAGGGTAAAATGAAATCAGCAGAATTAAAAGAACTGTTAATCACGACTTTTGGCGGATTGGAAGATGCTCAACTCATGGGGCTTACGATTTACGGTGAAGCCAGGGGGGAAAGCGGAGCGGGTAAAATTGCCGTAGGCTCGGTAATATTGGAGCGTGTTGATCATCGGAATTGGGACGGCAAGACCGTTCAAGAAGTTTGCCTTATGCCCTATCAGTTCTCCTGTTTTCTCCCGAACGATCCTAATTTTAAATCTTTGAAATTAATCGCGGGAGATTGGGACGCTAAATATAACCGCTCCAGGGATCTTCAAGACTGCTACCATGTTGCTTACGACCTACTTGTTGGCCGAATAGTGCGCACGCCTGAAATCGCGGAAAGTCATGCAACGCAGTATTTAACGGCTGATTTAAGAAAATCGAAGTTTTGCCCTTCATGGGTAAAAGAAATGAAAAGGGTGGCCGTAATCGGGTCACATGAATTTTATGCAGAAAAAATTAAAGAAAATTGAAAAATTAATGCAGCAGCCTACGGCCTGGCCGCACGGTTGGAAAGCGTGGCAGAATTACGCCATAGAGAAGATTAAAAAGATTTTAAAGGAGAAATGATTATGGATGCAAATCAGGTGACCATCATTGCAGTAGCGTTACTGGCGGTAAGTGAGGTGTTGGCCTCTATCCCGGCGATCCGGGCAAATTCTATTTTTCAGCTTATCAGCAACATCATTAAAACAGTGGCGGGCAAAAAATGAGCAAGTTCTTGACGGAACTGGAAGTCGAACTGGTCAATGATGATACCGTATGGCGGTTAAAACATCCATTGATGTACTGGTCCGACCTGCTGAATTATACGGTTGTCGTCCCTGCTGGCTTTGAGACAGACTTTGCGTCTGTCCCCAGGGTGCCGGTAGCCTATACTCTTTTCGGGGATAGAGCGCACAGGGAAAGCGTAATCCATGACTACCTGTTTCGGAAAGATTCAAAACCGCTTGTTAATTTCATGACCGCCAACAAAGTTTTTTTAGAAGCAATGGAGTTCAGGGGGAAAACGAAGTTTGTAAGATACGCTATGTTTTTCGGCGTCTGTTTTTCGTTTTTCTGTTTTCACAAAAAATTTGCCAGACATTTATTTTAAGGAGAGCATTATGAAAAAGATTTTTGCAGTTATGATCATGTTGTGTTTTATCGGCATTACCGGTTGCAGCCAGGTTTCGGGATTCATTAAATCGAATGCGGCAGCGAGCACGGCAGTAAGCGCGGGAGTATCAAGCGGCATTGTCGCTGCCGTTCAGAATAACCCGAAAATCAAGCCGGATGTTATCAAGTATCTTACGTTATTAAAGGAATACCTGACCTGTACTGAATGTTCGATGGATGAACTGCTGTTTACTATTAATGATAAGTTTCCGGCGAAATATAGGGCATACGGCGCGATTGTCGCGGACGTGGTGGCAGATAATTACACTATTACCACAGAAAAAATAAGCGCGGACGACAAAGCCCTGCTTGTCAAACAGATAGATAGGTCACTGAAATATATCGCGCTGATTGAATAGAAATACATTGAGTATTGAAAATAGCAAAGCCCCTGTGCTGGTCCGGCAGGGGTTTTATTTTATTGGATCTCTATAATAAATTTTCAATGTTAATTGCCGGAGGCCATTATCATGTACTAGTATTTCACATTCATTATGATCGTCTGGACCCATTGTGGTACCGATATTAGATAAAGACACCTCGGCGTTACAAATCCAATATTTTTTATTATTAACTATATCGATTGCTTGTTTTATAAATTTATTAGCCATTTTTTTGTTGATGTTTACTTTTCGTCTTTTGGTAACAACTTTAGCAGCCATTTTATAAACCTCGCTAATTTTATTTGCAGTCAACTACTATTATAATTCCCGCAGCATACTCTTGCGCAGTCTCTAGGCCATATACTGAATCATAAAACATTTTAACAGTGCTTACGCTTTGATCGTAACGTAACACTATAAATGATTTTTCGCAAGTTGACTCACTTGTTAAATAATAAACAAATTTATCAGCCGGCTCTTCGTCTTTTGTAATAATAAGTTTCCCCTCAATGATTGCCCACGTTCCGGTAACATACCAATCGAGTTGGCCAGGCTCATATGCTTTTAATGTTCCATCTTCAGAAAATTCGCACTTGGCCCAGGCAACATTGAATTCTGCAAGATATACTGTTTTACCGGCAAAATCATCATTGTCAAAATAGATGTAATTATCCGGTCCGCCGTTTGTTGATCCGCCAGTTCCACAATTTATTAACAATAAAACCGCAATAATTGTATAAAATATTTTTTTCATGATCTGTCTCCTATAGATTTACGGACTACGGTTCGACTCCCTGTTTTTTTGTGGTAGAAATGCTGTAGTTGTAAATTCAATAACTTACAAAATGGCGTGTGAAAAAACGTAATAAAATTAACGGTTGTGACGCGGGTTCGACTCCCGCCGCCTCCACCAAAATAGTTAATGATTATCATTACTTGATTCCTTATTTTCTACCGCAACTCTACCACAACGGCGGAGTGTTAAAATTTGACCTAATTTCTTTGAAGTTCTCTTGGCATACCGGCGCGTCATGGCCGCGTTTTTGTGTCCCAAAAGTTCCTGTACGGTTGATAAATCCTGTCCCTCATCAAGCAACTGACAACCGAGACTATGCCTGATAGCGTTATATAGTTTAATCTTAATTCCGGCCTTTGTTTCAGCCTCATGCCATATCTTGTTTAGATTCTTATTCGTGTACGGTTTACCGTCCGACCGGATAAAAAGATATTCGCTTATATGTTTCTGACCGGAAATTATCTCTTTTGCGTAAGGTGTAAGTTCGGGATTTCTTATGTCGCCGGTTTTTGTTTTTTCTTTCAATTCATTGTCCGAAAAAGCACGTTTGATATAAATTCTATCGTTCTTAATCGCATCACGTTTAATTGCTCTGGCCTCTCCGACTCTTATGCCATATTCCATAGCAAAACGGAAAATAGGGGCATCTGGCGCGGGAATATGAGCCAAAACTTGCTCTTGTTGGTCAATCGTAAGGTATTCAATCTCTGGAAGATCGCCCATGCTCATTTTTGGGAAAGGTGGAACGTGTTTTATTTCTTCGTTGGAATATGCCCACCTTACCATTGATTTTAGCGCACCCATGACATTATAACGGCCTTTATCTGTCAAGGGAAGTGACTCTTGAAATCTTGTGAGTTCGGCCTTTTTAAATTTCCTTATGTCCTTATCGGCGGTAAAAAATGGAATGATATGATTGAGAATAGCCCCCTTGTAATCTGTTTTGCATTTCTTTCCGGCCTTAATCTGATTGAGCCACGTTTTATAATATTCGCCAATACAAAGAGGATTGCCTGGACGAAATGAGCGCGGGTCAAATCCTTCTCTATCGCGGTCTATTTCTTCTCGGATAGCATAAAGAAGTTTATATCCGTTTTCTTCACTTTTAATTGGACACCATTGACCTTGAATGAGAACCGACCAAAACTTTTCCGTTTGCTTATTCCAATATAATTGAACATAGAAACGGTTGCCGTGTTTTTGCACACTGCCGCCATTGTAACCCATGACAATTAATCCCCCCAAAGAGGGCATATATTTTTCAGCAACGTTGGTCAAGTTATTTCCTCAGTTGGTTATCATATCTTTTTTTAATTCTTCATATCTTTTCAGTGCTGCCGGAAAATGGTTTGCACAATACTTCTTTCCGTCAACCTCATATTTACCGACCGCCCCGCATCTATAACCTTTCCACGGCCAAGATGTTCTTATTCCGTGACATTGGTTTTTCATAATCCTCCTAGCGTTTAGCCGATTTAAGTCTCTTCCAGACCTCTCTTATCGTTCTACTTGTTCAGGCATAACCCACATGCCCACACCTTCATGAAATTTTAATGAAATAAACTTTATTTCTTTAGTGGCTAGCGTCTGTCTTGCCGTAACCCAATCTTCTGCATGTTCAAACTCTCTTACTTTGATTGTGTCTGTTAATACTACAAGAGCAAATCTGTTCATCCCTTCCCTCCTATAATATGTATGTCCACAGCCGATGACAATAATTAGTTGCACATCAGTCTCAACAACATCCTCTGGTGTCACTGGGTCATACCAATCAATTTCTTTTCCGGTTTCATCAAATAAAACACATTCCATCTTATCCCTCCATATCCTCAACGAACTCTCTCGCTCGCTGAATTGATAGTATCATGTTTATAGCGTTTTCGGCGGTGGGGTTATCAAAAAATATTTCATACGATGATCCCGTTGGTACAAATGTACAACAATCACCAATCATGTCTAATGGGCAATATGGGCAAGAGTCTCCTGAATCAAGATTATACAAAGCACATAGTGGGCAGTACGTAGTGCCGATCGGCAATGCCTCCCCAGTTTCTTCCCATTGTAACCAACCAGCCTCCGCCGCTCCTTCGTCAACACGACATCCCATTACCAACTGTACCCAAATATCTACAGCCCAGTGCAGTATACTTTCATTGCAGGCCTGTATTGCGACTTCTTTCTGTTCTGATGTCATATTATTTCTCCTTTCCACACTTTTTACATTTATAGTATATATAGCTCGGTGTTTGACTTGACGTTCCAACTTCTTCAACCCATACGTGGTTACATGGCTTGGGTTTGTTCAGAACCGTTGTCAATATGCCATCCACTAGAGATTGTGTTTTATTCTGTTCTGGTGTCATACGTTCACCTGTTCAACCAACGCCTTTAGCAAGGCGGTATATTCGTCATCAACTTTCACAATCAGGCCGCCATTATTTACCAAGAACAAACCATTTTCAGGCCACAACCCTAAGAAGTTTTTTAACATCTTTATGAGTCCCATTTCAGGATTGTCGGGGTCGCTTGCGAGAGGGACGCGGAGAAAATTATTATCCAAAGCGTAATCAGAATTATAATTTGCTTCTTTCCATAATATATTGACAGAATATTTATCTGCATGGACAACAAACCCACAATCTCCATCTTTAAACACCTTGTCACCCCAAATATACTCCCCCATCTTCTCCCGTAAAAACGGCTGCAACCTGGTTAAAAGGTCAATCTGTTCTGATGTCATGTTATGACCTCCTCCTGAATTGGCTTTGTGTTGGTTGATGTTCCGCTTAAATTTTGAAGAGTTTCCACCTGCTTTTTCAGTTCCTTGTTTTCGGCTTCCAATTTTATAAGAGATTGCACGCCTCTGTTTTTTTGCCAGAATTCAAGCTTTTCTTTCAGTTCCTTGTTTTCCTCAATCGCCTTACTCCCGGCGGCAAGGCGGGATATTAAATCATCATAAAGATACAGCAATCTTTGTTGTGTTGATTGAGAATTTTCCGGCGATAATTCCCTAATAAGACGTAAATCTTCTTTTAATTTAATTCTATCAAGTTCGCTCATTTTAACAACCTCGCTAAGTTTGATTTTTCCCTGACCTCAATTCCATAGGATTTTATTTTCTCAATCAAGGCGTGTACCTTTTCCGGTGTAGGCTCTGGCAGATTATGATGTTTGCTATCGGCACCGATGTTGACAAATTCAGGGCGTATTCTGTCCATCCAGTCGGCTAGAATATCAACGTCAAAGTCAAGGATTGGCTCAATGGTGATAAATTTTCTTTTATTGAGGTTTTTCATTTCCAGAAATCTATCCTCTGGAGTGGGAGCAATACTAACATGATAATAACGGTTTGATTCTATTGTGCATCCGAGAATTGAATTATCAGGAAACAACTTTCCAAAATAACCATATGGATTTTTAGTTTGAAATATATATGTGTTATGCTGATATTTACGGCAATGTTCAAGAATATTATCTCGGTTAAAAGCCCCTGCGTATTCCGCAAACAAATCATTCTGCCCACAGACAAACCAAGTCTTTCCTTGTCCTAGATTTTTCTTCATGGCTTTGTCGTCAAGGCGGAGTTCGCCGGAATATTTTTCTCTTACAGCCGGATAAATCTTTTTCAGGGTATTGGTTGAGCAATTATGAACAACAAAACCGTTGGCTATATAATTTTCTGATTCTGTGGCAATATTATAAACTTCAATATTCTTATGTTTTTCAACACGCAAAACTTCACTATGAGACGTTCCTTTTACTGTCGAATTAAAAAGAAGTCGTATGGATTTTTGAGAATGATAAATACCATAATCAAATAAAAATTTTACTCTTGTTTCAAAGCTTGATAAAATTCTTATAACATTCGTTTCCTCTACATATGGGATTGCTAATATTTTTAAACAGGACAAAATTCTGTTATACTTGACTGTATTGACAATTTTTGATTGTGCTATTCTGATAGACCCCTTATTATAATTAACCGATCCGTCAGTATCTATCATTCCCGCTAAATAACCCTTTGCAAAATCAGGATTAAGTCTAAAGTGCGTTTCTGTGTTAAGTTTCACAACTTCGTCCGTTTTGGTACAGGTAAGCATAGGGCAATCCTTGCCCCATCCGTTTTTTGCAACTTTTTTTATTCCGTTTCTTAAAATTATATCAAAAAGAGATTTTACTTCTTCTTGAACGTGTTTAGATAATGGCTCATCTATGCAAACCATATCAAAACCGTACCACGTCTTTTCGGAGCGTTTCATTTTGGCATACACACACCCATCTCCATCAATAACTCCACGGACATAACCAATTCTTTGTTCGGTAGAATATAGACCACGTTCTTTTGTCGTTATAAATTTGATAGTGTCATATGGAGAAAACATCCTAGCCTGCCGCCAGTCCGTATTGTTTCTAATTGCGGTACTGCCCATTAATTGATGTTCTCTGGTGCAAATTAAATAACTATCCGATGTTGTGATTTTAATCGTATCGGCATTTCTTTTAAATGTTTCCGTTACTTTAACAAAGTTAAACTTTTTATATCCGCTTTTGGCTTTATGAATACCAACAACATATTCTCCAATACGGATGTCTTTGATTTTTTTCTGTGTAAAATCACTCATTAAAATTAATGTTTCACCATCAAGACAATATACGCACTTATGAGGACATTCCCCCGCTAACGGATTCCACGGCACGCACCAGTCGTACATATTTGATTTAGTCATTTCTTCACCTTTCCCTTAATTCGCGTGGTGTCCAGGTCGCTATGATGTCCAGTGTGCCGATACCTGTATTTACAGGATTTATACGATTACCACTTGACTGTCTTTCATGAACCATCCGGTTGTCAAGTTGCCCTGAACTACGTCTTAGCTACGTTCACCCCTCGATGCACCACGTTTGCATTTATGCTGCTTTTTAATTTCCTCAATCCTCTTTTCTGATAGAGAATAATGAGGTACTCCGCAGTTCGGACAGCGCCATTTGTACCAGGACTTCCATATCTGTTTTAGTTTGTGTGTGGTCATTATTCCTTACCTTAAATCTTTACTCAAACGCGCCACGGTTGACGCGTTTGGATAAAACTTTAAGCAATAATCGGAACGCTTGCGGGAACTTTATCTTGAAGCCATGCCGCAATGCTTTTGATTGCTTCGACTTTCCAAATTTTGTTATCCGCTTCCCATAGTCCACAGGCGGGAGCCTGCCCCTGCTGTTGTTTCATTCTGAAAACAAAAAGACTTTCCGGCTGCGCTATTTCGGGGAATGTCCTGAACGGTTTTAGCGTCACCGGATTAGGAACTGTAACATTTTCTTTTGTTGCTATCCCAGACTTAGCCGTAACGGACTGCGTTCTTCCATCATCTTCAAATTGATTAACTTTTTCATCACGCAAATTCCCGATTACTTTCAGCAGCGCCGCGCTACTTTCTGTCTGCACGAAAAATGCCTGTAAGCCGATGATGAAATTTTCCAGATCGCAATAGTTGTTTTTTGCAAACTGCGGAGACTCAAAAATTGCCTTTATGAACTCTGGCCGTTCGCAAAAACTGTTGTCCTTGATAAAGCCGTACAAATTAACTTCCACAGGACTGGCAACGTGTAACGTCAATTTTGCGTCTTTTAGATCATCAATCCCTTTCGTCAGATAATCCACGAGGCCAGAAAGTGTATGCACGGTTAAGGTTTTGGGCGTAGGTTCTAATACCGGAACAATGGTATTACTGGTATATTTACGCCCCGCTATTTCAAACTGTTCAATCGGTGCTAACTCTAAAATTTTGTCAATTGCCGCTTTAATCATGTTTATTGCGCCTCCCTTTTTGGTAGTGGTGTTACATTGTCCGGCAACGGTTTTTCAGTGAACATATCCGCCTGTCTTGTACTACGAACACAGGCCACCATTTTATCTCCCTGCTTTCCGATGAACATGTGCGTGTTCAATGCTGAAATGGGAGCCAGTTTGTTATCGCTACTGATTTTTACTGTGCACACTTCGCGGCTTTCGTTCGGCTTGATAGTAAATTTCAGTTTGATTTCTCTGGCTACATTCCATTCCGTGTTAGGATTGTTAATATTGTCCAATACCTCTTGCAGAGCCAGATTGAACCGCTCCAACACCGCGCCGCCTTCCAATGTTTCCAATGTTACAATTTCTTCTCTTCCCATATATACCTCCTTTAAAGGTTATGTTATTCAGTTGGACGTGGCCGGATTGCCTAAACTATTCCGGCTTTCTGGCTTCACGTGACCGTTACCGGTCAGGCACGTCCATATTTATGCCGATTAAGCGACTACTTTCGTAATTCAGGATCAGGCAATGTTACCCAATCTAACCCACATTCATCACGGCAATAAGCCACTGACCCCTCAATCATTATATTCATTTTCTTTACCGATAATTTGCTAATTGACGGAACCACCGGAAATACCTGTTTTCCCATTGGCACATAAAACGGTGTAAATTCATCCGGCATGACAGCAAGTTTCAACTTTGTTTCCCAGTACCCGATAGAGTCGCCCGTGTCCTTAGCCAGAGCTGGAAGCAATACACCTTTCCACCAACGTATTTGTTGCAAACCGATATATTCAACAGGCGTCAATAATTGAATAATGCTGCCAGTCTCGCACTCCGCAAGAAGTTTTGAGAGAGGCTTATCAAAGAACGGTTGACCTTCAATTACTGCTGTGACTTTGATGGACTTCATTTATCATCACTCCCGGCTTCGCGTTCCGGTTCAATCTTTGTGAGTGCTGTAATGTCATTTCCAAACTTTCCGGTGTTAAAAGTAATTTCAACCTGCAAACCGGCTTCTTTGGCTGCTTTAGCTTCTTTGGCGATTGGTTCGTTAAACGTGCTGTACTCACTACCATCTGAGCCGACAATAGAAAACTTTATCCACGGCTTTTTGTCTTTCACACCGGTTTTTTTACGAATATCAATAATGCCGATTATAGATTTTGTGCCAGTTGCTTCAGTTTTCTTCTGCGGTTGATGTGTTTCTTCTTGTTTTGTAGGCTCTTGTTTTGTTTCATTGATATATTTGGAACCGTCCCATTTACCGGCGTATATATCGGCGGCCACGCCTAACATTTTCATTGCCGTGCCTAAAGCGTCCGTAATAGCCATTTTATAGGCTTCGTCAGAGCTATGCAAACCGGCCTTTTCTTTTTCGATTAGCATTGACCCACCGTTCGCCGGTATGCCCTCGCTCCACAATGACGTTTCCTTGTTAAAAACATAAAGGGTTATGTCGGCAAAGGCCACAACTTGACCATCTGTGGTCGGTTCAAGCCATTTTTTATCAATGGTATACTTCCATCCTTGGCCGCACATACCAAAGATTTCTGTCATTATTTCGTATCGCCATTGTGGATTAATATCAGACTTCCCGTTTAGCCGACCGCCTGTTATTGTTTTCAGTGCATCTGCCGGTGGGCGTTTTACCTTATCCCAAATTTCCTTATTCATAAATTATTCCCCTTGGTTTATCGTAAGTATCTAAGCCTACCGAATCAATATTATCGTCAACCGCTTTTAACTTCTTCGGCCTCGAAAAATAGAATTGCGATTCTTCGTTTTGCTCATCAGGATAAAAATCCGGCCATCCTTGCAACTCTGTTGCCCTTGCTACGTCCGCCATAATTTCCTCTCGTATTTAACCGTTTCGTGATTTTTACTTTCGTTATATTTACAGGAAACCTTTGTGTCACCGGGACATACCGAGCAATCAGGGAAAGGCTTCTTGCACTTGCGATCATTTATAAGCCAATCAATTTTGTCCGGCGTTTTGTCCCATGAGTTCATGTAGCCTAGGTCTTGGGGTTCGGTGTCGTTATCCCATAATTTAGACAATGCTGTATTAAATTCAGAGATAACTTCAGCCAATTTTTTTAGTGAATTATCAGTAATCATTTTCTGCGTTAGCGGTCGTCCGCATTCAGAGCAAAGCGTTTTTGCTTCTTCCTCGGCCTGAACCGGATTGATAATGTCGGCTATGGTGTTGAATAGGGGCATGGCTATACATTCCTACCATCTTGCATTTTTTCTGCGGCACTTCTGAAAATTCCGTTCATTGTTTCATAGTGGGTTTGCAACGAACGCAATGCCCTAGATAGCGTTCCATCTTCGCGTGAAGCAATCCAAGGCGCTCTTAATCCGTAACCAGAACTTTTTACTTCATAGGATATGTCGGTTAATGTTTGTTTTCTCAAAACGTGAAGAGTTGATACCCTAGCAAATCCACTGGACATCGTTCCGGTAGCCTCAATCCATTGAGCCGCGTTTGGTTTATGAATTGTCCACTTGTAGCCAGGCATTATTTTTAATAATTCTTTTCTGAAATTATTTATTGTCTCTGTTTTGCTATTTCCCATTTCCCTCTCCTATCCCCGCCCCCTTCGAGCGCACCCGTTCTCACTTGCTACGTAACGTCCTTTTGCTCTCCAGGGGTTGGGGGGTGTTGGTTATTTTGATGTATGTTGAATAGTTTCCAAAAATCACTTAGGTCATGATTTTGACTGTTATGGTGTAAACACAACATTGTTCCCTTTTCCGAAAAGTCAGCGCAAAGAATATCATCAGAAATATACAGCGTTTCGTCTCCGTATTCCGCTATTGCCTTTTCGTATAATTCCTTATCCGCAACATCAAAATTAGTTATGGCAGTCCCGCCGTTCGTCCAATGTTTCGGGTCGGTAATTTTCATATTGTCGAAACTTACAAAGCTCATCTTCTCCCCCTATTTCCTTTTTGGATTTAAATTATATCAGTAACCCAGTAACCCTACTTTTTCGATTATTTACCGTGTACGGTTTGTGTCCCAAATGAAATTTCGGCAACTGCCTTTCAATCACTCGGTCTAAAACTATTTCCTTTGTACTATCCGGCATACAATTTAAGATAGCGTTGATGATCGCTACTTTTGCGCTGGTAAACGGAAAAAGCTTGTTGATTATTGTTTTCATTTCCCCACCATTAAAATTGGATAATAATAGTTAATAAGACAATCACAGCAGAACATAATAATTGCCGTGACCATTACCGTAACTGCGACCAGGCAGAATATTTCAGAAATGACGGTTGCTGTTTTCATACAATCGCCCTAAAAATAATATCCGCAATTAAACAGAATCCAATCGCTCCGGCGAAAACATAGTAAGGATAGCGTTTGCACCAGTTATCTATCCGTTCTGCTGTGGCGTTAATCCGGTCTATTGTGTCCATTACTTCGCTTCCTTTAATTGTGATATGTTACATGTAAATGGCACCCCACCCTTGCGCCTAACCATTGCCCAAATTCCAACAACAGACATTACTTCAACCTCAAAAGATGTTGTTTTGTATGTCCACTTTTTACCGTCAAAAGAATGCGGACTGCGGTCGGTATATGTTTTGTAAATCTTTTTCATTTACTTGACCTCGTTCCCTAATCTTCCGTTTGCAGTAAATCTTTGGTTTCGACAAAGCTGAAATGAATCATCTGGCAACTGTCACATTCGACTTGAACATCAATTGCCTCTTTGTCGTCACCCAGCAATGCAAAAGACGCCCTGAGCGTAGCCGTCTCATTATTTAATTCTTTTCCGCATTTACATTTCATTCCTTCACCCCTTGGGGAGCCAGCACTCCCCGTGTATTTTCTATTAATACTTGTAGTTCCGTGATCACTGGCTCACGCTTCTACGCTTAGATTTACAACTCAATCCGTGCAATCGTTTGCTCAAATACGGCGCAATAGTCGTTCATGTCGTCAGCCATCTTTTTAATTGTCGCCGCCATCGGAACAAGAATCTCGGCCTCTTTGGCAGTTTCATCGCAATTAGTCGGCAATACCCGCAATATGGGTGATATGCTTGTTTCTAATGTCGCCCTTAAAGTAAACGCTCTGTCGATTGCCGCCCGTAAACGAGACAACTGTGTTTCCGTCTGCGAACTTTTCTTTACTGCTTGTCCTGATTCCATAACACCTCCTAAATTTATTTTTCAGCACTCTTATTGTCCGGGCTTTATTGGCAATCTCTCTGCAACTCCCCCGGTATGACATCTTTGCAGTTCATCCGGTAATTATCCGGCTCTTATTTCAGCACTCTCTATTATTGCTTGGAAAATCCCCTCCCCCGAAAGAGAGGGGATTGTGTTACTTCTTAAAAAATTGGCATTAGCGCCGGTGGTTAAATTTTATTTAAATTCATGTTTCCAACAACACCAACGTCACAATCAATTCGCCGTTTCATAATTTACCTCCTATTAGAATAAACTAGGCAACAACTCTTGACCTGCCCATTTTTTAAAATAACTCTTTTCCACGTTTGCCCCCGCCGTTTACAGCATTTCTGCTTT
>Ga0172381_10000617_pt1 | contig 43121 bp, 56 predicted proteins | sample Leawel6488metaG_FD_119754 | JGI IMG/M metagenome (GOLD analysis project Ga0172381, IMG submission 119754) | Leachate microbial communities from a municipal landfill in Southern Ontario, Canada - Leachate well 64-88 metaG | ecosystem: Engineered > Solid waste > Landfill > Unclassified | place... | reverse complement strand
GCGCCATAATTAGGGGAGGGACGAAATGATGATTAAGCGCCGGGGTGGTTTTGCAATCGGTGGCGAGGAGGGTGTAATGATCGAATTAAAGCCATGCCCATTTTGCGGGAAAGAAATTGCCCTCTACTGCATAGAGCTACCGGAGCGGCCCGGAGTATGGAAGGCCGGATGTAATTATAGCATGGGCGGTTGTGGGGCGTCTGGCGGTAATAGATTTACGGAAGCGGCGGCAATCGAAGCGTGGAATATGAGGGCAACACAACTTTTTGCCGCACTCCCGTGGGTGAAGTCATGACCAACGCTACCCATACCACCGATCTAGGGTCAATAATGCAAGATCAGCGCCCAACGTTTGATGGGTGGATTTGCGAACACTGCCGCAATCACCAGGGTGGATTAAAATGTTCCAAGGGGGTGCTGATCTGCTGGGTGGGTGCGAATATGAAGGGGTGCTTTTATTATAAGAGAGACAGAAGAAGCCATGACCGTAACCGAGATTAAAAAGATTTGCCAGGAACTAGGATGCTCCGGGGTCGATCCAGATATGTGCCAGAAGAAGCCGGAACTGTGCAATATTATCTATATGATTACGCATCAGGAAGAGATTTGCCGCCAGAATTTCAGAAAGTTGTTTGATGATCATTTTTGGGAGTTGGTTGATTAAAAGAAAGGGTAAAATGAAAGATCGCCTAACTTTGCCATTCGGACAGTACAAAGGGAAATCCATCCGCGTCATTCCCGACGATTATCTCTTCTGGATGTGCAGCCGTGGGAAGTCCACCTATTACAAATCGTCTCACAGCCTTGATGTCACGTGGTCGGTCCCCATCTACATTTGGGAGGCGGCAAGGGCAGAGGCAGAAAGGCGAGGGTTTAGGAAGATCGGGGAGAGGTGGGAGCGTGACTAACAGGGAGAAAGAGGGAGAAAGAATGAAAAAGAATATAATCGCAAAACTAAAAGTCCAAAATTACAAAGACAGGGAGGCTGTTGTAACGGCTCTTGTAAACGCAGGATACGTAATATCCGTGGAAGAAAAAGGAAAAGCCTATCCTTATGGTGACATTGGCTATTACGTCATAGTGCATTCTTTCCGGGGCGAGGGATTAGGAACGTGATATTTTGTGATAATTGCGTTGGTAAATCTGGCGCTTGCTGTGACTTTTGTGTATCTTATAAATTTAACGCTGATTCACTTGGACGATATACAGGAAATGGGTATTGTCTTTTAAGCATGCCAGAAACCAAGCCCCCGGAGATGTCTGCGATGATTTCCATTGCGAATATATAGCTTCAAAGGAGAATAATGAAATATAGCAATATACCAAGTTACAAAGAAAGTAAGAATATAGCAAGCGAGTATAAATTAAAGCCGTGGGTCTTTCCAGAAGGGAGCAAGTACCCTGACGGTCGTTTTAATAGATTGTTCATAAATTATGTGAATGATCAATGTAAGGATGAATTTATTAATCGGGCAAGGGACTCAGGATTTAGTTATAATCAGGCTTCCTTCTTACTAAAAGAATTAAAACTAGGGAACTTTAATATGGAAGATAAATATATAAAGGAAGGACAATGATCACAATAACCAACATAACTAATTTTTCAATCAACGACAAAGGCATACATACCTATCTTTTAAAAATCAACAATACTGAAATTTTAAGGTTCACGCACAACAGAAATGACGGATTGGCAAAATGTCTTCGCGACGCTGCCGAAGCAGTTGACAAATTATCAAAAAAGGATTCAGGCGAAGAAACATTAACACTACAAGACAAAGCAATGAATTGGTATTTTATTGGCTCTGATATTGATAGAAAATCAAGAGAAAAATTCATGTCTGACGGATTTATTTCAAGAGAAAAAATTATCGAGTATTTTCTACAAAGACATCCTTGGGAACAAAAAGAGGATGCTAGGGCCAAGGAGACGAAACCCTAGCATCCCAAGCAATTGATGTTTGCCGCGAACATCAACGCCTATAATTTGCCAATATAATGAACTGATCTCGTCAAGAGAATATTTCTTGGATATTCTCTTGATATTTCAAAAAATGATTTTCCATATCCTCCAACTGGTTTTTTTGATTTTGTGGAATCGAGTTCTACATTGTTCCACCATTTGTCAGGATTATGTTTAGCCAATGACGCCAGTCTCCTATCTTTAAATATCCCGGCAAGGCCAGAATTGTAAGCCACTAAAGTAAAAGCCAAACGGTCACTTTCAGAAAAGGCAAAAGCAACCCTTTTGTAATTCAAAAAATCAGTCTTAATCAAGGTCAAAAGTTGGTATCTTGCATTGTAACGATCTTCGAATTGCCAATTTTTCAAAAGAGGATCTAGTTTACGGGCTTCTTTGAAATTGTTAAATCGTTCTTTGCCCGAACTATCGTAGGCAATCGTTATTTGCCCCAATCCAAATCCATATTCTCGTGATGTTTTGAGCTCGGCTTTCGGATTCCAACATTTCTTACTTTTCAAGCTCGGACATGTCTCTTGTTCAATTTGCCCGGCGAACATTTCTTTGCAGGACAAATCTGGCCAAACCGCTGTGGCTAATTCTTTTAGGGCTAGACGGTGTTTAAAATAATTGTCCGGTAAAGTCTCCGCCCTGGCATTTGAAATTAAAACTAGGCCACAAAGAATTAGCCACAAGGGGTTCATTAATAAGGGCCTCGGCCTATAGATAAAGAAAGAGTCACGATAATGGTACAAACTAGTAAAATCTGCGCTAATAAAACCAGAGCGGCAGCAATATTGTTTTCCTGAAGCACTTCTTTGCAACAATCTTTTAAGCTCAAATAAGGCATGAGCCATTTTCTGGCAAGATGCCCCATTAAAGTCGCCAAAGCAACAATTCCGACATCCAGGGAAATTGCATAGAAGATTTTCCAATCAGGAATGACGAGGAAAACAAGAATAATCAGCAAAAAAGGAATTGCTCTGATTCCTTCTATTTTCCAGTTAATCTTTGACTCTTCCCAATGTCGATTATATATAGGCATTTTCAGTTTCCTTTCTTGTCTAGTTTTGTGGTTGCCTCTTCGTAACACTGGATAGTTGACAACAACCCTTCGACATAAACCTCTAAACTATCCAGGGCCAACATCAATCGCTTAATACTTTCTTCCTCGTAATACTTCTTGTTAGAATCAAGCAACTCAATCTTTGGAGGGACCGGACGAGTGCAGTACACCTCAATTTTACTTGGTTGGCACGGCCTGGCCTGGTTTATACACCCTGTCATTATAACGGGCAATACTAATATTGAATAGGGCAACAATCTTATCATTTGATGCCGGGGGAATTTCATTTTCTACTCCTTGCAGGATCGGGATATTCAGTCCGGATATTAAAGATTGGGTTTGCTGGGCTTGTTGAGCTAAAGCCGAGAGACGTCTGTCATTGTTCTTAATTGCGCCAATCACTTTTGCTGCCGAATCAATCTGCACTTGCAATGCTTGTTTGTCTTCATTGAGCTTTACTATTTCAACTTCTTTCACTTTGATAGTTGCCTTCAAAGGTTCAATCCTTGAGTAATTTGTAAATGCCCAAACATAGCAAGCAAGCAGACAAACTCCCAAAACAATCATTACGTCATTTTTCCAATTAAGAAATATTGTCCACCACATCATTGCTCCTCTCTTTCGTCACGATACTTGAAGTGCTTGCAATAGGGAGCTAAATTCCCAACTTGTGTTGGGCATTCTTTGCAAGAACCGACCGAACAGGGCCTATCTGTTATTTTACAATAGTGATAAACGTATTTGATAAGGCTCATATTTTTTCTTTCACTTCGAAAAAGTTGCTCTCTGCGGTTTTTGTTTCTATACGAATGAAATTAATACGGTAATGCGCTGTGAATATGATCTTGTATCTGCCGGAAGGGAGCTCCTTCGGCAAGACCAAAATATTTCTCGACTCATTTTTTCCCTTTGGGAAATTGGAGTAAACATCATCAAACGTCCAGGTATGAGAATTTCGTAATTGCCTTATTACTTGCGCGGGATACGCACCATGTTTTGTAAATTTGTGCGAGTAAAAGACTCTTTCTCCCGCAACATATTGTTCCTTGTCTGTTTTTAAATCCCCAAAATCTGCCACATTAAAAGGCCAGAAAAGGAGGAAGCATATATACAGATATGCCAACAGAAAACAGAAAAGAGCAAAACTCGAAATACAAAGCATAATCCTTGTTTTTAATTCTTTGTTCACAATTACCCCCTTTAATTTTTTGGCACAGCAGAAATAACGCATCCGCCTATTATGACATCGCACACGTCTCCATTTTTTACGCACTTTGCCATGTGGCCATGATCATTGGCTCTTTCCCATAAAGAGTCATGAACCTTTGTATTGTTGGCACACAAATTTGAAATGGCCTTTTCGACACTTTCAATTTTTTCATCAAATCTTTTAGTGTCAACAGCACCATCAAGTTTGGTTTCCACATGCTTCATCCAGGCCCTTATGAAAAACCATAAAGCAACAAGCAAAAGGGAATTGACACTCACAAGAATCGGGACAGCAGCAAGGGTTGTGACAGAATCAGGCATTTTATGAGTCTCACTTTCTATATATTTATTTTTTATTTGCTTCTTCCTATTGTGATATAGCGCCGGATATGTTCAGGACTTTTATGTGATTCTGCGATAGGCCAATATCTTTTTACAGCATCATACCAAAAACTTGCAGAACCTTTAATTGTAGTCATGTTTCTTCCGAGACGGAGATCTGGAAGATCATAAACCTCGACGACGACATTATGACATGTGCGCCTCATTTCGTTCATGATTTTGTCAAGATGCAAAGGGTCAACTGTCATAAGGACATTGATACAAATCCCCCAATCCGCTACCGGAAAATTTACGGGTAAAGATTCCAACGGAGAAATTGTGTAAGTCAACTTTTCTCCTATCAAATCTCTTGCCGACTGTTCCAATGCAACATCCGAAATGTCCACCATATTGATGGTATGTCCATATTTCAAAAGTTCCACGTCGGCTCTTCCTGTCCCAGAACCATAATCATTTATGATGCAATCGTCAGGAATATGTTTTTTCAGAAAAGGAATCAACCTCAAACAAGTAGAGCCTTTTCTGTACTGTCCTCTTGGCCCCCAAACTTCATCAAATATCTCTTTTGTCGACATCACCTCTCCTTTGTGTAAATAGGAAATTTGCTCAAGTCCGGATATGGCAACTCTATGTCTGGATTATCTTTGGGCTCTCCTGTCAAACTATTGTAAAATTGGTTCATCAGCAATAGTCCCCTGGCCGCTTTCTCGGGTTCCATATAAAAATTCCATCCCAACATATCAAAATTGTCTTGGTGATAAGAGCATTCTCTTCTCCCTGAGAAACGAGCCCTCTTCATCCAAAGGTAGGCCTTATAATCATCAAGAATAATCGCCCCTCCCTTTGACAATTTGAGATGCTTATAAGGCCCAGTAAAAGACAAACACATAAAAGATTCTGGGATATACATATTGTAGGTGAATCTCAATGCAGAATCCCAAGTTCTGGAGCCTATCAAATGATAGGCTCCCTTAAGAGTTGTTCCAGGAACAGAAAAAAAATTCACCTTGCCTCCTGCGTGGATTATCTCACAAGGGACAGAAGGATAAGTCCTGGCAGGAATTGTTATAGTTTTGCCCTCTATCCCTTCGCAAAGCAACGAAAGAAATAGCGCATTGCTTTGGTTGTCCAGGGCAACGGCGTACTTTGCTCCTGTGTACCTGCAAAGTGCTTCCTCAAAATCGGCTGTTATCTGGTGAACTCCTTCTGCCATTTTTTTACCTCCAGTTGTGCGGCATAACTCTCCTGCCGTCTGCTCCTCTTTGCGGCGACCCTATCGGCCTCATTCTATTTGGGGACACTCTAACAGGGATAGGTCTAACATTTGACGGGGTCGCAGGTTTTTCTTGCGCCTTTGCTTCGACGGGTTCGAGTTCAACCACGACCTTATGTGCTGTTCTAACAACCGGAGGCTTCCAATCCACGAAGGCTTTACGCAATGCTGTCCATTGAGGATTCCCTTTTTCTGCAATCCATTCATAGATATTCTTGTGCATATCTGTCGTTATTCTTCGCATCTTTTCTTGGTCAAGAGTTGTCCAAGAACTACTGGAATGCTCGCGCCGAAAAATGGAAGGCTTAATCCCAGGAATGTATTTGCACCCTCCAAACATACCCATTAATACATTCAGGGGATAATCCGCAACAAATCTATCGAAGTCTTTTTTTGTTTTTTCATTGTAAAGATTCCGCCATAACTTGCAGCTTGTATGAATGCTATATCCCATTCCGGTAAAACCAATCAATTCAAGGGCCGTATAGTCCTTGGGCTTATGAATAGAGGGCTCCGAGGTAATTCCGTTTCTCATATTCTTTACAAGATAATCATGATGGCACATAGAATATCCGGGGTTCTTCTCCATGAAATCAACTTGCTTTTGGAGTTTCAATGGATCCGTCCAGTAATCATCGCCATCACAATCTGCGTTGTACCGGTACTTTGCAATTGAATACAGGAATCGAAAAGGATATATTTCTTCTTTTGAAAACAGATTCTTCTTCTGGTAAATGACTTTTACGTTCGAAAATTTTTCTTCATATTCTCTAAGAATTTTAGGAGTACTGTCTGTGGAAGCGTCGTCATGGATCAATATTTCAATCGGGAAAGTTGCCCGTTGCATAATGAAACCTTCGATGGCATCTCTTATCAGATTCTCGTGATTGTACGTCAAACAACAAATTGAAACCCCAAGTTTCTTCTCTGCTTCAATGGGGGTCGTCGTCCCTGACTTTTTTTGCATTCTTTCATATCCTCCTTTTTCATAAATAATTGTTTCTTTGTTGACACAAATACTGGTCAATTTATTTGTTTCGATGTACTTCGCGGCCCTCTGCCATAAATCGTAGTCAGAAGGCAAATTCCCGGCATCCTTATACCGCAGGGGGATCGCCTTATAATTGTAACACGTAGAAGAATTAATCGTTCCTCCATGCAAAGGCAAAAACCTATTGAACAGATTGTCGCCTGATATCTTCGGAAGAATAATTCCATCGGGACATATGGCTTTTGTGCATAGCCAATCGGCCCCAGTCTTTTCAATTGCCTCGGATATGATTTTCAAATGATCTGGCAAAAACTGATCGTCGTGATCCAGGTGGCATATATAAGAAAAGCCATCCTTGAGTGCTACGGCAACACCGACGTTATAAGCGTTGACACCTCCGTTGTTCCAAAGAAATTCTGGGTTGTTTTTGTATTTTTCTCTTTCGACTGCGATCTTCAAATTCTGATAATACAATTTTTCTTTTGAATAACTTCCGACAATCGAAAGAAACTCATGATTGTCTTCGTATTTGTCTCCGACCACAAAGACCTTGTATTTATCATGAGTTTGTTTCATCACAGAATCAATTGCCCGTTTCAGAAAAAAAGGCGATTTTCCATCTTCGCGCTGGTATGTCGCAATAACAACAGCTAGTTCCATTGAGTCCTCCTTACGACGAAACAGTTTCCTCGCTTGTCCCCTTCCGGAAATCCACGAGCCCCCAGTTCGTTGTCAAAAGGACCCAAAAACAAAAAGTTTTGATACTCTTCTTCTATCAATTCATTGACCGCTTCTTTGACCCCAGGGAATCCGTCGTCATTGTAATCGTCAAAAACGATGTGTCCGTCCTGAACAACCAAAGGGGAATAGTCGTAGAAGTCCTTCAAAACATCTTTTGCCTCGTGGCCAGCATCAATAAATAGAATATCAACTTCGCCGACACTTTCCTTGACTGCGCTTATCATAGGTTGGGCATGCGAATCGCCTTCAAAATAACAAGTCTGATTAAGATGGACATTCCATTCATCCATATTCCTGATAGCTACCTCAGATTTGATCGCAACACCTGAATCGACCGTAAATACTCTAGTGCCTGGTCTTTGCAACATCAAACAAGCCGAGGCCCCTGCGTAACATCCGATTTCAAGGTAAGTCAACATTTTATATGCAGGATATGCCGACGCAATATCGTACAAAACATGATAATGATGATGAAAGGTCGCCACTTTTTCTGATATCTTTCTGAGCAAGTCCAAAGAAAAGGAGGTAGGTTTTATTATCATTTTTATCCTCCTACACGCATAGTATTTTGGCGGGATTTCCGACCACGGTTACATTGTCCGGGACATCCTTTACAACAACTGCCCCTGCCCCTATCGTAACTCCGTTGCCAATCCTTGTCCCAGGCCTTATTGTCGCGCCGCTTCCTATTACGCACTCTTTACCAATACGGACATCTCCTCCGATGTTGACCCTGGTGTATATCGTTGTGTAATCTCCTATTTCAACATCATGTCCAATATCGGATCGAGTATTGATCCAAACAAAATTGCCAATCTTGACATTCACGGTGATATAGTTGTAAGGCTGGGCAATTACAACACCTTCTCCGAATTCCACAAATTTAGAAATGATGGAATCTTCGTTTATGATCCTGGGAAACTTTATCCCAGACTGAAAGCCCTTGATCTGTTCAATCAATTTTCTTTTGAGTTTCGGATTGGCGACAACACACATGACAACCCCGATGTCGTTTTGCATCAACCACTCCATTCCGCCAAGGACCGGCAATCCGTTGATTCTCGCCCCTATCGGCATGGTGTCGTCAACAAAACCTTTGACCAACCACCAGTCTTTTTTTGATCTTGTCAAGTTGAAGGCCAATTCTCTGCCGGCCCCTCCGGCACCATACAGCACCAATCCTCTTGATTCAATCATCTCCAATTCTCCTTTACCCAATCTAAATGTGTGCATTCGTGCGGTTTCGGCTTACCGTGAAAAGAAACACTTTTACATCCCAAAGGCATCCCGTGCCTTAAAACCGACAATTTGTAAGACGCAACCCAATTTTCAGGAAAAACATCATGATCGTCTTGGTACAATTCATTCATCAATCCTTGCGCAGCCAACGGGCATTTTCTATTCACCGGAGGCTTAAAGGGATCCCATTGTGGCAACCCTGCGTCAACATAGGCCTCCCAAACTTTATATCCGGCCCCATTCCTTATTAGGGAAACAGTGGCATTGCCGTCTCTTTCTTTTCCTCGCGGACATAATTCGGCCGGATAATCCTTCATGTAACAATGGTCCGAAGGATAGTTGACTATGTCGTCAATATTTCCGACAATAACTTGATCCAAGTCCATATACAAAAGAGTTTCTGTTTCCACTCCGGGAGGATTCTTGCACCAAAAGGGCATACCACACCACCAAGAAACTAATCCGGTAGGAACTATTTTGATCGGCTCTTTTATTCGATATCTTGCTGTGTTCTTTTCTGCAAGAGGCCCCACATGAAGAACAAAATCAAACGGGATAGTGCAATTTCTTTTTATAGCATCATAAAGTATATTGACATATTCTACAGAATAGTAATTTCCTCCGTCCCAAGATGCACCCACTGTAAATTTGTCTGAAGTCTTATTCATTCAATAGCCACTCCTTTGTTGCTGGCCCAAAATACTCCTTTGTCCAGCCTGACATTGATCTTACTTTTCCTTGCAATAAATGCCCGTATTTTTTCCATCCAACTTGAAATCTTTCGTATTTCGCTTTTGATTTTGAATTGTTATTCCCTTGCATAGGACATCCACACAAAACAATCCTGTCGTAGCCCATCCCGACAGCGGCCTGAGCGCCCAAAAAAGAAGACGACCCAGAATACGGCGACTTATCGACCAAAGACCATACATAGTCCACATTGCCTTCATGGGAATGTGTTTTATAGTCAAGATTTCCCCCTATCTTTTTCCTACGAGTTTTAAATATTTCAAATTCACTTGTGTGATAAGAAGCAACGTGCTGGATGTCAAAACAAACCCTGTCGGAGCAGTCTACCCCAATAGCCATATAATCGAATAAAACTCCTCCTGCAGTCATTTGAAGCGTTTCAAGATCACTTTCTAAGCAAGGCGCGATTCCCATTATGACAATAGATTTGTTCATTGTTTTTCTTATTGTAAGATAAGACCCGTGATTGTCCAGGCAATAGCCATGGTCGCATTAGTGTCAGGGTCAACAACCAATTGATTATTGGTCCCGTCCGAAATAGGATTGGCAATCGCAAACACCTTGGTTTCAGCGGCCAAATCGGTTGTTATAGTCACAAACCTGTCCACGGTAGAACCATCTCCCAAGACAATATCCTGAACGTCGGCTCCTGAAACAACACCAATAATACTTGTTATAAATGCCCCTGTTGCCAGAATTGCCTGCGCCACCCCTCCCAGATTCTGAGGTTCATGTGTATTTGTCCACGAATTGGTCCAGCGAATTTCAAAATTTTTCATCCTGCGCATCAGGCAAGCTCCAGCCAAAGGAAGCAAAGCATGATTTTTATTTGAACTGGAATCGAACCATTGGCCGGGAGGAGGCTGGACCCCTTCATTATGAAGAGCAAAACAAGCGCCCACTTGTCTTAAGCTAGACGAATGAGCCCAGTGCGTCGGAGTTGTTCCGGTTACAACAAAACGAGCCCCCGTCTGGTTCGCTCCTCCAATATTGGCAAAATCATCGTCCGAGACATATGTGTCGATAAAATATTCTTTGTCTGTTATTAAAGTTCCACTTGTTAATGCTGTTTGGTCCCCCCATTGCCAACATGCCTTAATTCCGTTTCTATGCAACGACAATGCTTCTGCTGTCGTCAACGCAAAATTGAATAAATATGCCTCCGACAACACGCCAGCACTTCGTGTTGAAGAAGTCCCCAAAAAATACAAAACTGCCGCATTACTGACGCTGCCAGGATTCACTGCGGAAACCTGGGCACCCAAAACAACCCCATCACAAATAAAGTCCACGGTCGTATTGACAGCGCCAACCGTTACAACTACTGTTATTTTATGAGACATTCCATCAACAAAAGAAGGCGCAACAGAAGAATTGTACACAGTTGTATTTAATGTCAATCTTAAAACGCCCGTAGTGGCAACAACTTCTAACTGATACCCGACACTTGCTGTTAATTTCTGCGCAAGCAAAACATTCGCCGCTGGTGTGTAGTCAGGCAATTGGGCTTTAATATGAATAGAAAAAGAAGTGGCTCCAAAATCTATGTTGATATTGTCTTTCACTTGAATGCCATTGCTCCCTGACGCAGCAGCGGCCAATTCAACGGCTTGAGTTTCCATATTTGAGACTGTTTTAACCATTGCCAACAGGTCATCAAAATACAATTGCTTGACAGCTCCTTCGTCTTCGCTATCTATCAACAAAATTGAATCCGCCACTGCAGGAGTTGCCTTTCCAAGAGCAAGAGCCAGAAGAATTGCCAAATTAATTAAGTTGGTCTTTATGTTTTCGTATTTGATATATTTTGTACTACCTTCTGCTCCTTGTGTAGTGTCTGAAACGTCCACGATGGGTAACAAATCGCCGTCTGCAACAACAGTCGATTCCAAGAGGTCGGATATTTTTACATTTGGCATTTTATTCTCCTTCCGAAATCAAAGCGTCTTCACTCTCTGTACAAATTCCTAATTCTGTAGAAACTTCTTGATTCAGGTGTTCTGAGGTATCAACTTCTGTCAATTCCATTCTTACGAGCCTCACAGGAGATACTTCAGTGGGCTTTCGCCCTTGCATTGTTGTTCCAATTGTAAAAAATGATCCCCAACTCACGGCTCCTCCTTCTTATCTTATAATTGAGTTATTCTTATTGTTGTTGCTGTCAGATATTCGATTATCGGGTACAGGGCTCCGGTATTCAGGCGTAAAGTTTCTGCTACAGAATGAGCATTCGCCCCGTATATTGGCAAGGAAATATTTGCCGGCATTGCCGGGAGAGTGCCGCTCAAAAGAGCCCGAGATGTTGTTTCTTCAACTCCTGCCGTCGTCAGGATTCCAGAGAATGTCACGCCCAACGATTCGGTTGACGCAAACGACAACGAAAAATCAGGATTGCCATGAAAATTCGTATTACTAAATCCAAGATAGAAAAATAAATCACCGACACAGGGAATTACTCTGAACCCATCACTGTTGAATATAGAAGAAATATCAGGCCGGGTTGAAGCGACTGTCGGCGTAGTGCCTGCCACAGTTACTTTGATTTGACCAGCAAAAACATATGTGTCTGTCCCAATATTAACTAAACTATTCCCTGTTTCATATTGTATGATGCCTATATTTGCATCTACCGCAGTCCCAAATGTAATTGTAGTTCCACCGACAATCGTGCCGACCTTAAATGCATTATTGGTGTCCGTGGTCATATACGAGGCCAAAAATATATGATCGTCTCCATTAGAAGCAATGCCAACAGCATTTTTGCTATATCCCGCCCAACTATACGTTGCCTCCGAAAGAGACATCGTATATCCGGAAATCGACCCAAAAAGACAATCTATTGTTGTTCCCGTAGAATCCCTCAAGACCATAGCAAACTCATTTGTATATGTTTTGCACATGGAAAAACTTTCAGTTTTCAAATCTTTAATTACCGTGGATCTAAGAGTCGTCGCTACTCCAGAAGTGGTACACAAATGGATATGGAGATGGCTTGACCCGGCCAACACTACTACAAATTTATCCGTATCGACAGATACAATGTCAAAAACCAATCGACTGCCCACGGCACAAGACAATACACGAGTGGCCCCCAATGTGATTGTGGTCCCGGAAACAGTCCCTGCTTGAGCCATAGCTCCTTCTGACGTTGTGTTTGGGAAAACCGCAGCGAATTTATTGATTCCAATTTTGCAAATTTTTATAGATACAGAAAAAGAAGATGCAAGCCAGTATGCAGGGTCGAAAACAACAATGCCGGAATCAGTGGCTGTCCCCCAAGTCCACAACCCTGTTGAAGGATTATATGTTCCAGAGATATAATAGACTTTGTTTCGGGTGGTTCTGAAAACAACAACTATCGTGTTGTCATTAACAAAACAAGCGTCGGCATCATATATTCCTCCTGAAGAATATCGGAGGACACTTTGATCTTCCAAGACATATCTTGCATCGTCTCTGATAATCGGGACAAATTTGTCGGAAACAGAATCGACGCCAACGGGAAATCCTGCTGGCGTATTGTATTTGCAAATCTTGTCAAGATAAACCCCTTCAGGGACAGGAGTCACATATCCTTCACTCAGTCCGATGATCTGAAAATTTGTACCATCATAAACCACACCGACCATTTGCCCAACAAGAATATTGTTTTCTTCAAGATCTTGATCGACATATTTTGTGATTCTGCCGTTTGTCACATTGGAAGTGGTAAGATAAGATGTTCCTGTATTTGCATGTCCGGCCACAAAATATATAGGCATCCCGACAGGAGATTGCAAGGCAACATTATATTCATTTTCGGCCGCGCCAGTATCTACATTATAAAAATCAGATACTGTCACAACATTTGCCAGCGTAGTTGTCAAGATTGCCACGTCTGCATCCGACATTTCGTATCCCTTGGTCGCCAACATTGCAGCAAGAGATGAAACCATTGCAGAAAGCTGATAAAAAAGCTTATTGGCAGTCGCCGACGGGAAAATAGAAGGATTCACTGCTCCCCCGGATCTCTGCGTGTCTGCACTCCAAGCCAAATCTGTTTCTTGGTTTGCCTTTGTTGGATTCCAAACTAAAAAGTTATTGTCGGCCATTTTTCATTCTCCTTTTTTTATGCCCATTTTCCTTTATCGAAACCAGCAATATTTGCGTCGTCTAAATCAAAGCCAAAGAAAGGTAGTTCTCCAACATAAACATTCATCAAGACCCCTTCCGGCCTCGGTACTATCAGTCCATTGTCAATCAGTTCAGGAATAAGCAGTCCTGAATTAGAAATGCCCGGCAAAGAAAAAGCTCCTTCAAGCGTAACACTTATCGTCATGTCCTGGTTGTCTACAATAAGTATCTTTCCTTCCGGAAACAAATCGGCCCATCTGTCTATCAGATAAGCTGCTTGTCCATCCCAATGATTACGAATAACTTTTGCTTTCAACAAAAGACGATACATCTCATCTTCTAAAATCGGACTGATTCCATAGCTAGGCTGAAATTCTAAGTTTCTACTTTGCCCCAAAATCTCGCCCAACATATCAAGTTGGTCGCCTACCGCTGTGTCCAAATCAAACTCGTCGTCAAAGATTGTCAAAAGATCAACAATCCCTTGCGACGTTCTTAATAATCTCTCGAACCAATTCAGAAACTTTGGGCTGTTCTGATACTGCGGGGTAATCAGAGACAAATAATATTGAATCGTGTTGTTTGTCATACGTAATTCACCAATATGTAATCAGGGCTTGCGTCTACAATCCCTGTCAACACCTCGTTGAAATTGATTACTATATCGTCTGTTTCCATTGGAGACCCAATAGGACTTACGTCTGCGCCAAGGGCATAAATAGAAAATGTTGGCTTCGCCGGATTACTCATGACTCCTACTGCGGCATAGTAAAGCGCAGAATGCGTCAACATTTCTCCGATTTGAAGACTGTTAATATAATCTGCGATAGCAGCAATTATCAAATCTTCAGTGGTGGCAGTCCATCCGGTCAAAGTGTGAATATCTAAAGTCACATAAACCGGCATTTCCGTTGGTCGATAAAATCTAACTTCCGTCGACACTCCGTTATCATCTACAATAGGAAGAACTTGATCTCCGTCCATGTAACATCCAAGCCCTCTATTGTCATAAATGGCCTGAAATATATCTGTGTTAATCCCCCCTTCCACAACCGCCGCTATACAATGAGGAGGGATGTCAGTCACAGGATCATTGACATTGGTGTAATTCTCATAAACTTTATATCTTGTTACTCCTGCTATCGCCGCAATTGCTGCCGTCGTTTTTTCCAGAGGGGTAATAGACGGCAATGTGACAGAAATTGATTGTCTTATTCTAAACTCTGTGTCTGTTTCTACCGGTTCTCCTGCGACAGCCGAACTTGAATTGTTTACAGAAACCCATCCCGCAGTTGGTGTCGCAATAGCATTAACTGTTCCTGCGAGCGCTGTAATTTCGCCAACTTCTTCTGCTGTTGCTGTTACTGTAATTGTTCCTGCAATTGGAATTGTCACTGATGCCGGCAACAACCAACGATTACTATTTGTGTCTGTAACAACCCCATTTGTAATAACGGTTCCGTAGGTTCCCGTGACAACAACATCTACGGTGGAATTTGTTGCGATATTTCTCTTTAGGCCATTAAGTTTGACAATCGAATCCAATGCGGACCCTATCGCCGTCAAAGGGCTCCGATTATTATAGACCGCTTGAAGTGTCTGATAAACATCGAAAAGCATCAGCGCAAAAACAGACAACTCCTGATAGTCAAGGGCGTCAACGCCGAGGTAAATGTCTGCCCCATAAACTATCTTTTTCTGAGCTATCAGATAATCCAAAATATCTTGATATGAAGGGACATGAAGTCCAGAAGCATCAATTGTAGGGACGATATATGCCATTGTTACTGTCCTCCGTTGGTCACGGTTATGATTCCAAATTCTGTTTGCAAAACCGCCAAACAAGTATACTCTCTGTTGTTTGGATTATATGAGGAAATGAAAGAAACAATTTTCGTTACAAAAGGGGATTCTATCATTCTCTTTTTGATAAGACGATCCGCAACGGATTTTACTGTTCCTTTCTTGCCCAAAATCTTTTGCAACATTGGCAACCCTTCCTTCTGATATTCCCACCATTCACCTTGCCATAATCTCAAGCGAGTCTGAACTATCTGCATAACAGCATCTATATCCGTGATAAAATCGGACGCGCCGTTGCCATAAACCTGTTCCCAGTTGCCATCTAACCTGCGAACTCTTATTTTGCTCATTAGAAAACCCCATCCGTTTTAGCTCCGCCCTTTGAAACACCAAGATGCTGATGCTCCAAAAAGATCCTTGTTTCAATTGTCGTTGTTCCTTCGACGGTTAATTTGTCATGCATCAACACATCTCCAGTGCAAGTAATCCCAGCATCATCAACAACTACTTTTGTCGCCCCAAATACAAGATTAAGAGCCGATGCAGATATTTCGGCATAATGATTTCCAGCATCATTCCGAAGCTGAACAGAATTTGTCGAATAACCACTTAATACCCTTGGTTGAGATTTAATCCCCATAATTGCCATTGCGTCAGAAAGATCATGTCTTCTAATCGATATGGGCTCGTTCTCTTCTCCTCCGCTCTGATACCAACTGTCAAAACAAGTATCCGAAAAAACAACTAAACACTCGTCCCCGGCCTGTATGGGAAATGTCAGGGCATAACCTCCTGCCTCTGGAGTACATATCGGGACATCAAATAATCTTGGGATCTTCACCGACCTTGATTCGCCTTCGATCAAAATCTTTTCTTTAATAGCCACTTGGACGACCACAGTCTGCTTGGCCGCATCAAAAGAAACCACTATTCCGGGACAAGCAACACGCAAATTAAAATCAAAGGCGTCAAATGCCCTTTTTAATCCTTCTTGCTTCGGCCCTAATCTCTCAGACGCTGATATCATACAAAGTCCTTTAATTTGAAGAAGCTCGTTGCAAATAAAGAGGCACCGTTAAATTTGCCGGGGTTTTTCCGGACAATGCATATCCCGTTACGTCTGTGTACCACTCGTTTCCTCTTGAATCACCAAAATGCCTGACCCCTCCGACTTTGAACCAACCCGTTTGGTCAACAACACTTACTGGTCTTCCTAGGACAGCCCTTTGCATCGCTATATTCACTTTTGAAAGGTCCACTTTTACTTCCATCGGAGGATTAGTTATGCCAATCACAGGGTTCAACAAAACTCTAAAATTGATCCCAAAATCGGTTTGTTGAGGGGTTCCTACCAATCCCGTTTTCGAATTGATCCCCAAAGGCTCTTGACTGGAATCCGATTCATTTACATCGACAATATTTAACTTGCCTTCTCTCATATATAAGTATGAGTCTATGTTGTTTCTGACCACTTCTCTTATCGGGACATCAGGAGAAGCGAAAATAGTAGATTTCCGAACAAGTTGGCTCGGAGCCAATCTTTCTGTTATTTTGTTAACAGGTATAGGGGTAAAAGCCTGCGCAGCAATAGCATTGACAAGCTGCGATTCGGTATATCCAGCAGGCATATTCGTCGAAATAAAATTGTCTTTGAAAAGCCGATCTCCATCCATACACATCAATGTTAATTTATAATTAACAACTCCTTCCCGGGTTAAAAAGGGTTGAAAAACTTTTCCACTAAATAGAAGGCCGTAATTGCCTTCTTTATATCCGGCATAAAACCAGATCTCGGAACCTTCCCCGATGATCTTTTGCTGCCAATCACTTGTCAAATTCCAAATATTAAATTCCGAAAAATACCACCCTTGATAGCCAGGATAGTTGACATCAAATGTCACTTTTAGAGGTGTCTCCTCGGAGATCCCATCTTCGCCTATTTCCAAGACGGAACCATCATTACAAGCTACTTGCAAAAGCCATTTTCTTCCGTAATATGCCTTATTCATTATCTCCCCACTGAAGCCGGAAGTTAGTTCCCAAATCATCTATGGTCGGCCTGTCCAAAGAAGATCCTCCATTGGAAACCAAATAAGCGGACCCTATCTTTAGATAGTCATATGGCTCAAGTAAATTAATCCCAGGCAAAAGAGGAATAGAACTCAAAATATTGACAGAAGTTGTCGGATTAATTATATCCATAATCCAATATTCTGCAACTTCATTCCAACGGACAAAAAACTTTAAACTAACGTTCTCTCCGTTGACAGAAAGTTTAATTTGAAACCTCTGGTTGTGTAAATTGTCTATATGTATTACTTGCACAACTTACCTTTACCTTCCTTTTATTGCGGAATCAGTGGTTCTGCAGTCGGGGCCAAACCTGATTGTTCTGTAACAGCGGGCCGTAAACTATCATCTTCGTATTCTTCTGTCTCAACAACAAAGATCTGCTTAAAAGTCACTTCGGCTTTCAATCCATATCTTGTTGCGACATCATCAAGAACATCAATATTCTTGATGACAAAATTTTCATATTCTTCAAGACGTGTCTTTACAACCAAAGAGATGCCATTGTCTTTCCACTCTTTCAATTTTTCAAATGCAGTAACCGACCTGGAATAAAATGGAGCAGTCTCCGTTGCGTCAGGAGAAAAAGACTCGCCCCACTGTGTCTCTTTATAAGAAGACATGACATCACTCATTCCAATTTCCAATGTTATTTCAATTGGCAATTGAAATGAGTGGTCAGAAATATTTGCCCCAGACTGAATAGGATGTTCCGTAACATACTGAGAAAGTCGATGATTGGTTCTTATCACGGCGTCAAAGTACCACTTATCTTCTTCGTCTTCTATATATGTCAAAGGCTCTTCTGCACTCCATCCAGAAGGCCGGTATGAACTTTGTTCTAACTCTGGGTTCGGAACTATGGACGTCAGATACGCTCTCCATAGAGCATATTGAAGGCCAGAAGTGTCTAATAGTGTTGAATTAAAGTTCATTGCGCAACTCCGGACAGAACAGGATATCGATTATTCAATAGTGTTTGCCTCTTACTGTACGCCTCTTGTGTCTGCCGGACAACCCTTTCAATTTCCCTAACATGCTCTTCTGTTGTAGGGCCGTCAATATTCACTGTGACAGAATTGTTGTTGACGATACTGTTTGTATTGCTATTTGAAATCTGAGAGGCAATCGGCGAAGCTTCAGGCCGACTGTTTTTGTAATTAATATTGCCGTTTGTTTTGATATGCTCTTGAAGCTCTTTTGTTTGTTGTCTTATGTCAACAAGCAGATTCTTCTCTATCTGCTTGGGGGACTTGAAAACGCTTACTGCTTCTTTGAGATCGCTGATAAACCCTTTTGCTTTGCTTTCTCCCGCCAGCTTATTTTCTTCTTTCTTCTTGGACTTTGACAATGAAGGAGGAAGAGGCCAAACTTCATCGCTATTGAGCCATCCCTTTAGGTCATTTGCCCTGGCTTCTTTAATTTTAAATTCTTCAATGGCTCTATTTTTCTGAATTGCTGCTATTCTTTTTTCTTCTGCGATATTTCCATCCGCGACTGCCTGGAGTCTTTTTCTTTCTAGCTCCAATTTTTCTTTTCTATTTATAAGCCAACCAAAACCAAACGGCATGTCCTTGGAAGATTTTTTTTCTGCGGAAGCTGCCGCAATGATGGTCGCCGTCGGTTTTGTCACAATAGCTACTTTCGCTTCTTTTTCTTTCTTGGCGTCTTGTTCTTCATAATGCTTTTTTCGCGCATCCCATTTATTCAAATATTTCCCGACCGTGTCTTTGGCATATTGGTCTTTGATCTGTTTGGCCTTATCTGGATTGTCAAGCCACAATTGGCCTGCCCCTGCTTTCCATTCAACCGCTGCGCCTGCTTCTCCAAATTTCTTTTCCAAAATATTCATTCTGTGATTATAGACTTTTAATTGATTTTCTAGAGTCCATTCAGCATCTTTCGGCAATCCAGCTTCTTCGGCCCAACCTTTGATCCCTCTTCTAGGATCTCCGTACCAATTCCCTGGCATGATCTGGGCTATGCCTTTTGCCCGCTGTCCACGATATCGCCCTTTAGTAATCAACTCCCCTTCGACATTAACTCTGTCAACCTTGCCTCCACTTTCAACATCTAAAAGAGCACGACGAGAAGGAGAAAGACTTGATATTCCAAGCGGGTCTTCGGCCGCCTTCCTTTTGTCTTCTTTTTTCTTTTCTATGGAAGCCTTGATTGTTTCCTTGGTCACAACTGGGTTTTCTTTGTCGTATGCGTCTATTCCTTCTCTCAGTCGTTTGGCAATATCGACGGGATTCATGGACCTTTTTCCTTCAAGCAGATTATAAAACTCCGCCAGAACGAAAGTCATTGCCACAATGCCTTTTTTAATTTTCTGCGTATATTCCAGCAAGAAATCCCAGATAGGAGACAGTTGAAGATTTGACTTGTCTCCATTTATATAACTGTAGAAATCGTCGATAAGATAGATGAGAGAGGACAATATCAAAATTGCCTTCCCCAATGGGCCAGCGACAAATATAGCTGTGAGAATAGCTCCAAACGCAAGGAGCGCTTGTCCTATGGCAGGCAAGACCGAGATGCCCTTGTAAAGAATTGTGATTAAATTCTGAACAGCCTTCGTTGTGTTGTATATTACGCGTACAACTTTAGCCAGCCAGAACGCAATCTTCTCTGACCATTCTGGAAATTTCTTTTCTACAAGATCATTGAAATCCTTGAATGTTGCCTTTGTCCCAAAAATGGAAGTTTGAAGTTGCGAGAACAAATTGAAAACAACCCTCGAAAGGCCATATGTGGTTTCCAGTTTTAGGCGAGCGAACTCAAACTTGATGCTTCTTACATACTTCAATTGTTCTTCGGCTCTTTCTTTGTCTCCTCCTGCAAGCTCCATTCTGCGTGCCTGAAGAATTAGTTTTTGGTATTGATCCCTTAATTCTGGTATCCAAGCAATATCTTCCGGAGCTTCGCCCAAGGCGTCAATGGCGATCTTGTACTGCTTTGCGGCGTCCTTGTTCATGAACATCCGCATAGCAAATTTCTGATAGCCCATGTCGGCAGCCGCAACTTTGGACATCAATTCTGTCGTAGCAGCGCCGATAGCAACCAAAGACGATATAATAATGCTCCCAGCTTTAATCTGGGAAGAGGACATCAATTCTGATTTTTCTTGAACCTTATTTCCAAGGTCGTCAAGGATCTTTCGCATCTTTCCATATGATGCGTTGTCAACAGAAAATCCAAGAGAAATCAAATAGTCTTTAATTGTGTCTGCCATGCAAATTACCCTTCGTCTTGTCTTTGGCTGTCCCGATATCGCCTTGTGTTTTCGGCCCTAATACTAGCCATTTCGTGCCAATCGTAGAGGTCGTCTAGCGTATAGGTCCCGTCCCACAATTGGTGTTGTTGCCATTCCTTGGCAACTACTGGGGCGAAGGCGTACTCGTCAAGATTGACGCATTGAACGGGATCAAACCTTTGAAACTCTCCTTCGAGTCCTTCAATGCGTCGGCGTCGAAAAAACCTGTTAGATTAAACAACAAGGCGTGACTTACTAATGTTGAAACCAGCAAGGCGTCGTCTTCTACTCCTCCCACTCCCCATTTTCCTTCCGGCAAATAAACCGGAGATTCAACGGAGGTGTCTTTTATTTGAACAATCTCTTTTATCAACAAGAGACTTTCCACTTGGATGTTGACAAACTCGGCTTTGCCAAAAGAGCCGATCTCCTCAACTATCGCCATTCCAATGGAGGCAGGATCACTGACTTTCCCAGCAAATACAGCAACACCTATTGCTGAAAGCTTTGAGAGCAACTTGACGGTAATAAAACTTCCTGTCAAGGCGTCAAATTTTCCAATCTTCCAAGTTCTTCCTCCGATAACCACAATTCTGCTTGTTTCTCGTGCCGGCATTGTTTTTCTCCTTTAAACTTCCAAAACGGCTTCGTTTTAATTTGCGCCTTACTTTCTCCGCCCTTTTAAAACAAATTAAAACTAGGCCACAAAGAATTAGCCACAAAGAATGTTATTAAGCAGGCAGCGTCTGAATATCGCCGCATAGCAACACCCACTGAACCATGTCTCCTTGTTTCTTGTATGCTTTGTCTCCGAGCTTCTGGAAACAGACTCCCGAAAAGGTATGAGAGGTGGAATCGCTCAGGCTTCTCAGGATGCCAGCGCCCTGGGCCCAAATGGCCGGAGCGCCAACAATCAAAGCATTGTATGACTGCAAAAGAAACTTATGTGCCGCCGATGTCTGCTGAACATTAATGACAAGAGACCCATTGTTTCCAGGGATCTTCGAAACCATCGGATTCCCGTCATTGGCCGTCTCGATCACTGATCTGTCCTGGGCCATATTGACCGTCACGTCCCCAAGGCCCTTGCCGGTCAATGTGTATCCGCCGGCAGGTGTCGCAAAAGTGAGATTCAAAACACAATCCAAAAAACTATATGTTTCCATTTAACTTCCTCCTTCTTTTAAATTATCGATTGACGTAAACGCCAATCAGCACACTGTGTATGGCCCCTGCTTCTTTGATGGCGACGTAAATCGGAGGAGATTTTCTGGCTTCTCTGTCTGCCCTGGACTGATCGTCAATCGCTTCCGCCTGAACCAAATACCCTTTGGGAAGAGTGTCGTCGGTAGAAAGAGCCAGGATATTAACACCTGTCCATTGCCCTGGAGCCAGAAAGCCCAGTCGAACTGCATTTTCGCATGCTTGATTGATTTCATGAATGATCTGCGTAACACCAGGTTCTGTCTGAGGAATTTTCGGAGTGGAGTACAAAAGGTCCGCAACGGAAAGCTGAATATTATTTACAAGCATGTCGAGATTAATCTTCTCGTCGAAGAAAGATCCGTTAACCATCTTGCCCTGTTCAAAGAACTTGTAATAGTTTCCGTAAGACAAGTACAGATTAGCATTGTCAAGCTCGGCATTATAGACTTCCGTCAACGTCAACGGTTCTGTCGCGATGCCGATCAGCTCCTTGAACTTCAGGGTAAATGCAGAATTGGCAAGGCCTGTGTTCTGTCCACAGGCATATCCAAGAATTGCGACTGCCGCGTACACGTTATTGGGATACAGAGAATCCTGATCTGTCGCATAAACGCCGAAAGTCCTGGTATAACTCAATGCTTTCAGGTATCCAAAGATACTCGGAGGAGAAGGTGCCGCCGTGATAACATCCGCGTCCGAAGTCGTGAAGCCATACAACGAAGAAGGCTGAGCCGTTTCGATATAGGCAGCAATATCTTCATGATCGTCTGTCAGTGCCGTAAGGCAAACACAGGGGTACCAATCAAAACCGGCAAGACGACATGCCTGAACAGCGGCCAAACAAGTTTCTGGCAATTCCTGCCGGCCAATCCACAAACGGCGTGGTGCCGGGGATTGACTGAAATAAATCACAGCGGCATCATATTCAGGATCCCCAACAGCGAACCCATCTTCCAGCATGTCTGCCGGATCTTCATAAACCCGCACCCGCTCCGTGGCAGGAATGACATTTGTGTCGCCGACAATCAGAAGCTCATTAAACGTCGCTCTCGGAGCCGCCAGGGGCGATATGGAAACTGTTATGTCTACAATTGAATCAAGATTAAAAGAATCTGACATTTTGCACCTCTCTTTTTGAAATTTTTAAATGCTCTAGCTACTCCTCTTCCTCAGGCGGAACATCTGCCGGAACAACCGTGCCCACTTCGTTATAGACGGTTATCTCTGCACTTTCAATAATCCCCACTTCTTCATTTCTTAAAATCCTTTCATTGAAAAGAAAACCAATGTCTTCTCGTTCCCACCAATTCCCCTGAAACAATTCCGGCCCCCTTATAGGAGAAGGAATCTCCGTCAACAGCCGAAGTCCTGCCTCGTACAAAAGCCGATGTGTCGTCGAGTAAAACATTTGATCTCTGATAAGCTGGACATTCTCCCAACTGTTTGGTCCATAAAGAACCAGCGACAAACGGATCACCCGGATATAAGAGTGTTCCAAATTAAGTTGAATTGGACTGCCTTCCTGCCAAACCCGATCGTCCTTTTGTCTATTTATCTTATCGTCATCTTCTGTGACGCGAATGAAAATCTTGTCTTCTGTGGAATTCCATGCCGGAGCTCCCCCAGATGGCCAGGAAATCCGCACCTTGGAATATGCCTCTGGCGAGTACGCTTCTGGAGAGCCAGTGGCTTCATATCCCAGCATGCCAATGATCAAGTTTTGAAAAACAATATTAAGTTGATCTAAGGTATTGGCGGTGTCTGTCATCCACTTACACTCCAGACTCTCTCTGCCCTAAAGAAGACGAAAAACCATAGTCTTTATAGGGCATAACGTTTAGAATCTTGTAAAGATCGCCATTCCAAAGAACTTTGTCCGAAGTCCCCTGATATTCGCCGGTTCTCGTAATATAAAGCTCGCTTGGAACCGGCACCCAAAACATCATTCCTCCAATAACTCTGTCCGCTTCTGGGACTTGCTTCAATTCCTTTTCGCTGGCCGGGACAACAATGACCTTTTCCACTTCAAAATAAAGAGGGTCTTGTGGGATCTCTCTCCATCCTCCAGAAGCAAATTCGCCAAAACTACGGTAAACTCGCACTGTTTGCGGATTTAGACGGAGCGAGGAAAAGACCCTTTTTAGATTCATTCTCATTCTTTGTTCCTCACAACATATGTCACGCTGTTTCGGAGCTGGCCTGTATCGACCAATGGATGAAATGAACCCATCACTTCTTCTCTCTTTTCTTTGCTCCAATCCTTGGCCTCTTGCCTTCGGCGCAACCTGCCGAGCAACGTAGCCCGTTTCAAAGGAGTAAATCCTTCGCCTTCATTGATAACCTTCTTGATGCTGTTGCTCGCAATTACCCCTGCGGTTTCTAATGCCACATCGATTTTTTCGACCTCCCCGTCGAGCTGAGCTCTAGCCGCTTTTAACATCTGTTCGCTTATCCTGTCTTGAGCCTTGCTTATCCCTGGCTCCATAAAAGGCCTGGCCGGGATGCTCGCCAAAGGAGAACCTAAGTCATGGATTCTTGCCAATTGAGCATTGTTAATTTCTCCTCCGTTTTTCCTGGAAGCCTTTTCCGAAGGGACTCCGACAAGCACTTCTTTCTTTGTCAACTCCAACAGAGAATCCACCATGGATTTCATTTTGTCTGTTGAAGACGTGGCTTTGAAAGACATCATACAAACATTCCTCCAATTCCAACTTGACGAGAGAGTCTTAAAAACTGCTTGCCGTACCGAGTCTCATTGTAGGAACCTCCATCGTTTTCGATGCTGGCAGAATTGTCAACACTAACCGACACCCCGCCAACACCTTCGCTGTTTACGATCTGTGTGTTTCGGCCAGGATCGCCAGAAACCGCATCTTCTACGTCCATAGCCTGCAACGTAATGTTGTGGGCGACAAAAAAGCATATTCCATAGTACAGCCTAAATCCCCATCTGGTGGAACTCAACATAGAACTCGCCATTTCGTACCAGAATGTGATCATTTCGTCTGTGTATTTCGTTTCAGACGTAAACTCCGGGAAGTCCGTCCTGAATCGGTCTATGGTGAATGCTATTGTCGCCATGTTTTATTTCCTATTGACTCTCAGCTTCCGTTTGATTTCCTCTGGAGGCGGATTCTCCGCGACCTCTTCTTCGGTTTCTTTTATGCTATTCTCTCCAAGGATAATCCTGGGAATGTTGTAGTTTAATTTGACCGGTTTCCTCTGGACTTCGTCAACAACCTTAATTGCTCCAGAGGAAACCAATCCCTGAAAATACCAACCGGCAGCATCCGCATCTTCAATTTCGTGGACGCCCGGTTTTAAAACTTCTTTCTTCCCGGCAACTTTCATTTCAATGGGCCGGGCAACTTCGATCTTCATTTTTTGTTCTCCTTTTCTAAGGTTCACGTTTGCAGCGAACATTGTTCGGCATGTTCATTGCATCTAACTATCGAAATTATATGCCGTCGGCATAATACAGCGTTTCGGGATAGACGAATTCCGCGCATCCCAACCGGCCGAAGTATGTGGTCATGTGGTAAATGGACCGATACTCCAGAGGGGTCCTCTGCAACGGGACCAGAGGATAACGCACCCGCTGGGAATCCTGGGTATACGCGATCATACGATCCGTAGCAGCCAAAGGCGAACCGGCAGCAACACCACGTCCGGTCAGCCATTTGCAAGGCTGAATATCGAGCGGTTTGCCGTTGATCTGCATGGCGATGCAATTGTCGATGATATACTTCAGAATGCTGGACGAGCCGCCAACCCCGCCGATGGAAACGATCTGAGTCGTGATATAGGCGAACTGGACCGGAGGCAATAAGAGCTTCGTGGGGCAAATTGCATACGTGGAAGCAGCCCATGCCGAGTGAAGCAGCGCATTGATATCCGCCAGAATCAGGGCCGGAGTTTTGGTTGTCCACTCAGTGGCCGAATCAGTTCCGGAATCATCAACGAAGCCCACAGTGACTTTATCTGAATTAACGAGGCCGTACTTCGCGAGGCCGGAATCGCCGATGTAGACCATTTCGTCGATATCCATCTGCCATTTCAACTGAAGCCCGGCAAATTTCTGCTCGTCAACCGGACGACCTAACTGCTGGGCGGAAAGAAGCTCGGGAATCGTGTAGGAAATCTCCAGTCCCCAGAGATACAAGGGACTGACGGTCTTTCCGATGTCCAGGGCGACGCCAGCAATCTGATTAGAATTCTTTCCGATGAAACTTTTCCCATTGGAATTAATTCCGCCAGCTGCGGCGAAGGAGCTATTTGTGAACGAAGACGATTCGTCCGCGATGGAAACATCTTCTCTCAAATCAATGTCGCGACCCCAAGTCACCGCAACCAAAGGATCATGAAGTTTCTGGTCAAGCCTTTCAAGCTCTCCGACGAGGAAAGCGCCAGTGCTATCAAGGGTCATACTGTCAAATGTCATCATTGTATTTTTCCTCCTGTTATTTTATCTTTTATTCTTACGGCGACAACAATGACGCCACTTACACGTTAAATGCAATTTCCACATTTCCGTCGTCGTCGCCTGTGCCCATGAAATGACAACCAGTGATTGCAACGTTTGTGGCCGGAGACTCTTCCGAGCCAGCTTCAACACGGCCAATGAGAACAGCAGGAACAGCCTGCTGGCTACGATAGTAAACCTGGCCGTTCTTTGCAGGGGCATCATTGTATGCCTTGATAGTCATGTACCCGCCGACCAAAACGTCACAAAGCTGTGTCGGATCAGGGGTCGCAGCACCCAAAAGCTCATTAGTTGTCCGCTGGGTCGGGTAGGGGCGCACCAGGAATCCATAAGGCTGACCTGTGTCATCTTCTGCCATGGGGCGGATCAACCCTGAAACCATCTTGACCGGCACTCCGAACACCGTAACGGGGTAATTCTCGTCCATCTGCTGAGCTTCAATTCGCGCCGATTCCATCCGCGTGACATCGCCCGGAATTCCTGCAGGCATTCTGTACAAAAACGCATTGCTCATTGTGTTTCCTCCTTCTTAATTGTTTGTTGTTTTACCTTTTGTAAAAGGCTTTGTTCTTGGCTTGAATGTCCGCCACCTGCGCCGCCGTGCTGTTGGCATCATGGGTCACCTTTGTCAACTTACTGTTCTGAACCTTTCCGTTATTTGTAATTGCGACCAATTCAGACGCGCCCATAAACAATGCGTCCAGGGCGTCGTTGGTCATACTATCAAACGAACGGCCTTTGGCGAAGGTCTTAACGGCCTTTTCTGTCTCCGGACGAAGAGAAGCACCTTTCAATGCGCCGATCTTGATCGACCTCAGAATTCTTGCGTGGTCCTTGGTAGGCTTTCTGAGGCTCATCCCGGGAAAGAGAGTTTCGGCGCGATGCGCGACTTCGGGCCACTGAGCTTCGCAGTCAGCCGTTTCTTTGGCTTTTTCTTCTTCTTTGGCTGTCAACTCTTCTTCTTTCTTCTCTTCTTCATCAGGATCGTCTTTGGTCTTCTTGTCGCCGGTCTCTTCTTGTTCCATTAAAGATCGAATCAACTCCTCCAAAGCGTCAATGCGAGCAGCAAGGCCTTCAAGGCCATCGTCCTTGGTTTTCTTGTCGACCACCTTTTCTGATTCCTCTTCTTTTTCTTCTTTCTCGGGGTCGTCGTCCTCGTCTTTGACCTTCTTGTCTTTGGTCTTCCGATCCTCGGCTTTGGCTTTTTTGAACTCCTCAAAATCCGCCTCTTCCTCTGCATCCTTGAAGCCTTTGTCGCGAGCCTTGGCGTCGGCCGTTTCTTTTTCCTTTGCTTCTTTCTCTTCTTCGTCTTCCAAATCTGAATCCTTGAAAGGGAAAGAGTCAACCCATTTTTTAATTCCCAACACCTTCTTTTTGAAAGTCATGTTTTCCTCCTTATCAATGTCATTTTTATTTTCATTACAACCACATTGTCCACAACCATCACAAGCCTTGTCTCCAATGGCGCAACGGGCACCAGCTCTTCCTTTGGAAACCAAGGCCACATGGTTACCGACAATATTGTGTTGCCTTCCGTAGCCTTTTTCTATTTCTTCGTATTTAGCGTCGTACCCACATGATATTTCCCTCAATCCAGATTTGATCAGTTCAATAGCCTTCTCTGTCGTTATTAACAAATCAGCAATTACAAAATCCTGTTGGTTGCCTTCGCCCCTACGAACATTTTGGACTGTCCCATGAGCAAGATCCGGCCAATTTTCAGGGCCTACAAAACCACTCGGATGGTCGATCGTGACTGGCTTACCTTCAAAAGATTTGAGGGCAATCTCGTCGAACACATCAGATTGATCACGCTGTATCCTAACTCTACCTGTATCGTCGGCAGTTACTGGAACTTGACCTTTGCGATATATAAATTCACCCACTCGAGTGATAGGAACATTGGCACAAAGAAGAAATCCTTCAGGTGTCTCTGCGATATTCTCGCTCAACTGTTCAGTTACATAAAACCGCATGGACTCTTCTGAATCAACGCCGCTCAATTCGCCCTTGTTCTTCATGGCATAGAAAACGCTTTCTCCTTTTTCAGGGCCATATTGCTTTATCAGATTCGCCATTAATTCTTTGCCTTTGTCGGTGAGTGGCATAGCTACCCTATCATCGAATTGACCTTGTTTAGATCAATGTTGATTCGATGTTTGCTACGAAGAATATTGGCTTCACGCCTACGATCTTCAACAATATCGGCGCGCATACCATAAAGGTTTTCATTTTCGCAAGCCTCCGCAAATGCTTTGTCAGGAGACATTCCTTTCTTTATATTTTCAAGAGTCCCGTGGATCACATAATCAAATCCCGCATCTCCCGACTTCACAACTTTTGACTGAATATCCGGCGTCTTTGGTCTTTGTGTCGCGGACGGCAAACAAAATGTGCCTCGCTTCATCGAGCAATTTTTCTGCTTCTCTGCAGGCTCTTTTAATTTCACTTGAAGCGTCTGAATTGGAAGCAATCGAACCTAAACGATTACTATTTTTAAATAAATCTTGACTTATTCTTCCTAATTCGCTTGACCAATTGCTTGCGTCACCGGTCTTATGCTTGATCAAATGAGCCGCATCGGCAGTAACACCGCACTTCACGCAACGATAACCAGATCCACCAAAAGTAATATTGCCTGGTTTAGCATCACAGGTGGCGGAGTCTCCAGTCTTGGAGTCCCTACTGCCAAATCTTGGTTCAACAATATCTTCTTCGACGGCCAATGTCTCATGAGTTCCTTCAACATCTACCAACAACATACCAGAAACAGCAGATGGGCCTTTCAATACTCCTTTTCTACCTTTCAGCCATCCTCCGCCAGTAAAAACCACCTGCTGGCCTTTAAACCAAGGAACTTTATCATACTTGGGCCCATCTCCAGTTTTGGAATCAGAAGTCATTTTATCAATCTCGTCTTGAATCTCCTTTGCTTCTTCTGAATCTCCATTGCGTTTAGCTGCCGCCAACTGCTGACGCAAAGACACAAGGCGTTCTTCGGATTCAGGTTTCGCGTCATCTGTGCTCAATCCTGCAAAATCGAGGATGTCATCAAGAAGCTCAGAGGCCATAGAGTCTTTAAACCTAATATTGTCACAATAATCCCCAATATGATCGTTAATAACTTCTCCCACTTCATCATAATCATACTCTCTTAAAAACTTATTGGCCAGCCGGTCTTGAGCGTTTAATAACAAACTGTACGCTTTTTCTGCATTGCCTGCTTTTCTTTTTAATGCTTCTAATCCACCAACTTCATCCACCAACTCGGACAACTTCAATTGTTTGAATCTATAATATTTTTTAGAATCGCCAACCCCATCTTTTGTGTTGGAATCTCTAGCTGCAACATCATTCGTCTTTGCATACTGACCGTCTTTTACGTTTTTGAGCATATCTCTCAGAAGCATTTTTTCTCTCCTTTATTTAAAAAGGTTTATAATTATATAAATGGTTTTACGCGCCTCATAAATTTACATCGGACAAAATATTCTCGATTTTATTTCAAATCAAGCAATTCTCCTGGAATTACAGGCTCTGGATAGCATCGACAATTGTAGATGCATCCAGGATGTGTTTTTGTTCCGTCACTCAATGTCGGTGGCTCTGACCACTTAAACTCCCTGCCGTCCATTTCTTTGTGACTCTTCCTGACAAGCAAATCCTTTGACGTGTGCCATATATATGACGTTGAGCCAATTCTTTGTGCCCTAGTTTGAGTCAAAACGGACGAGGCTCGGGAAACTTCCGTTCTGGCAATTAAAGTTGCTCTATTGAGCGATATGGCCTCTGTCTCTAAAATCTTCTTGGCAATCTCGTCGGCTCTTGCGCTCTGCATCAAATTTTCAGTTACCAAGCCATGAACCCTGATGGCCGCATCGATAGGAATGCTTTTGATCAAGGCAACATTCTTTGCCATCAACTCCTTATATGCTTCCCCTAAAGGAGTTTCTGCAATCTCTTTTCTAAGAGCTACTGACATCCTCTTTGAGTTTTCGTTCCAAGCACGAATATCTTGATCGGCAATATCCGCTAAAACCTTTCTGACAATATACCTGGCCCACGGATCAATGATTTCTGAATAAGCATACAAAGCCCTTTTTAACTTCTCCGCAGACAAAATATCATTGGGCTCATATCCTTTGATGAGACGCATTACTTCCTTGGCAACTCCTCTCATGGACCTGAAATACGAGCTTTGCGTCCTTTTGCCAACTTGGAAAGGGCTTCGCTTGACTGGCCTTTTAAAGACAACTGGCTTGTCAGATTTTTTGGGGGCATCCATTGTAAACATCTTTTATTCTCCAGCCAGCTTCGTCCTGGTAACCGTTGTCCCGTCGTCGGATAGGGTGGCAGAAAAAATAACTTCTCCGGCGTCATTCTTAATGCTTACCTGTGTATCGGTTTGGATACGCTCGTTTCTCATTGCCATATAAAGCATCATCAAGGCTTGTTTGATGGTAGGAGTGGCAACGGGGGTCCCGGCAGGCAATTCTGCCAAAACATCTGTGCCAAGAACATCAACAACCTCTGCGTTTACTTCGGCGGCAGAAAGATCGTTAAGCCCTGCAATCTGGGTCGGTATAGTGATCCCGGTATCAATAAGTATATTGTCTATCTTGGCATCTGTTGTTGCCAAGGTTACTGCCAATGCCGCTCCGTTGGTCCCTCTCATATCGGAATTTGTCGTTGTTGTATCTACAAGAGCAACACGGGCAACAGTGTCTGTCGCGGGATCAAATGTAGAAACTCCAGACAAATCAACGGCATCTGTTATTGACTCCTTCATTGTTGCCGTAAAATCTCCGTTGCCGGGGGCATTGGTAAGATTGGTGACTGTCGTGATGGTGCCTGCCGTAATATTGGTTGGGGTTGCCAATCCTGCCTGAATCTTTGTCACTGCGTCGGCTTTCACTCCGGCAGCAGTAATCCAGTCGCCGGGAATTGCGGGAAGATTTGTAAGATTGGTGGTCGTCGCCACCGAGGTTACCGCTGCAATTGTGTCTCCAACAACCACGTAATCTGCAGCAGCCAATGTCCTGGCTTCAAATTCCAGCACCGTAGGAAGATCTGCCAATTGTGTGTCGAGATTAGCTGTTGCTAATCCTACAGCCGATCTTAAATCGGCAGCGTTTAATCCCGGAGCCTGTTCAAGAGCATTGGCGGTCAATCTTCTTATGCCACTGTCGTCCTCTGTCATCTCCCACACATGATCGAGCTTTGATCCATTTGCTTCCAGGGCCGTCTTGACATCTGCTGCGGAATGTGTGCTAAATCCAATAGCGGTTTTCCAATACAAATCACCATAATCTTCGACGGCTTCAACCGCATCTGTGACATTTGTAGGCGTAGCAAATCCGGCAGCTGTAACCCAATTCCCTTGATTCAGTTGTAGCTCGTTGGTATCGGCAACTATCAATACTGTTTCCGCTTTCAAGGCAATGATATCCGCTGCAATATCCGCTCCTGTAGCATTCGTGACTACGGCGTTATAAACAGCAATTCCATTTGCGGCAGCCCAGGGGTCGCCAGCAGAAGATGCCGCATCAAGAATAAGGTCAAGTCTGCCTCCATCGGCCCATTCTGCTTGGAGCTCATTGGTGTCTGCCAAAACAAGAACAACATTATCATGCACTGTTGCTAGATTTGTCGCTGTTGCATAACCAGCAGATAAGATTGTGCGAGCTTCCATTTCTGTATTGGTAGGAGGATCGTATGCATTTAAAGCATCTGTGCACTCCGATTGGACCTCGGTATCCCACGCAGCATTCCAAGGAATAGCGGTTAATCCAGCACCATTCGATCCTATGTCTGCAACCAAAGCATCAAGCACGGTGTCGACAGTTGCCACTGGAGCGTTAAGATTATCTGCTATTAATTTACCAAGAGACCCAACTGTTGCATGGCCGCTTGTTACTACCTCGTCGAGAATAGCATCAATAAGAACTGTGGCTTGGTCGTGAATTGCTACAACAGGAATTCCTGCAGTATCTGGCGCGTGTACTGCTGTGCCATTCCAGGTGTAGACATTGACGTCCAGTTTATTTGCTACAGTAAAAGTCAATTTATCTGTTTGTGTTTTTATAGTGGCGACTTCTGTATCAATATAACTTAATGCTGTTCCAAGATCAGTGTGAATATCTGCAAGCCCTCCTGACGCATCGTCAAGAAGATCTATTGCAGTTTTCTCTGTTGCTGTATAGTCCGCAGTAATATGCCCGTCAATAGTTCCGACGTGCGTATGCACCGCAGCGAGATCTGTTCCTATTTCGTCTTGTGTGTTCGCTACGGTATATAAAGTGCCGGTAAACGGCACACAACCAGCAGTGTTGTCGACGATATAGACCCAAATTACGTCTCCGTTCATTTCTGCGGCAGAGAGGACAACACTTAGTTGCCCGTAGGTGGTGTCTTCTTCTGTTATTGCTGCTGCTATATCCGCAACTCCAGCCAAATCGGTACTTACTTTTTTCGTATAAGTGCCTGGGTTAGCTATAATCGTCCCGTCATTTTTATAAAGGGTAAAGCATAGTGTAAAAGCAGTATTTTTCTTCGGTGGCCACTGAGAAGCCATGATTATCTACCTCCTATAAAAGACGGAATGAAGTTATGTTTCATAATGTTATAAACAAATGGTGGAGGGGTAATTGTAAGCAATAGGTAGGGATCATATGTTGTGTCTGCCTGGTTAGAATAATATGCGCCACAGAGGAATCCTGATCTGCCGCATGTCAAGTTATCATAGTCGTGTGGCTTTCTCGGTTACAGATCTTCATAGTCCCGCCAAGGGCAGTCTGCGCGGCAGAAATCCCTCCAGCATTAAATGCTATTTCGTTATAACCTGTAAGAGACCATGCGGCAGTATTCCCAAATGATGAGCCAGAAAAAGCATTATAATCAGCAGCCGCCAACGTGGCGCTCTGAGTGCCGAGTTGTGCCATCACAGTAGAACCATTCTGTGAATAGCCATATAAAAACTCAGAACACGCCGTAACTGTGCCAGACAACCCGGTTAAAACATAATAAAAAAAGGATCTGAAAATGAGAATTGTAGGGCCCCCACTGTAACTAGTGCTCATTGAATAAGGGTAATGAGATGAATTAGAGACTGCTGTCCCTCCAAATGCATCGTGGACCGTACTCCAAGTTCCGCTCGATGCGTTATATACGTACCCATCAGCCGTAGAACTATATACTGTGTCAGCATCCAACAGAAAGTTTTCAGGCAATTCAACTTTGCCAAAAGCTTCTGTCGGTTCCTTAACATACAGAAAGGTTCCGTCTCCTAGGTCCTGCAAGGAATGCTTTACAAGATTGTTGTACTTTCCTGGCTCATCTTCATAAAAAAGTGGTTCGCCTGTGGTCGGATCCAACAATATGGGCTTGCATAGTCGCAAAAAGAACTTCCCGTCGCTACGATAGACCCAATATTCATCGAGTAATTCCCGATACTCTATTCTCATTCCATGTGTTAAATGGCACCTGAAAGATATCTTAAACCCATCATCAGCATTGGTTAATGGCAGACAAAGCCTGCTTCCTTGCCTTGTTGAGCGAACTATAATAAGGCCTAAGTTGTACGCTACAGGAGCGACTACAGTCTTGGTAGATAGGTTGATGGTCTGTGATTTTCCATTAATCTCTAAACTTTCCAGGGACATTTCAAACTGTTCACTACCATCCTGCTTTTCATCGGGACGAAACCCCACAAACTTATATGGATCGTCTGCCTTTTTGATGCCTACAGACACAATGGATTTGTCGCGCAAATAAATCCCTTTTGCTTTATCCGTATATCCATTGGCAACGTCCACGATAGAGATGGGCAATAACTGTCCGTCGCGCATGTAGGCTAGAGGATTCTGCAATGTATTGCATCTGTATTGCCTGCTCCTGTCGCTCATCAAATACTCAACTATATTTCTGTTCAAAAATCCTGAAGACACTATATCACTCATCGAAAACAATCCTCTTGCTGCTATTCTCTATCGTCTTTTTATGTCGCATAAGCATCTAAATACCAAAATTAAAAAACCGCAAAGGAATCTCTCCGTATGGGCCAGGAGGGCCTGCTTCTACAGACTCGATTACCGTCGCCTCTCCTTCGGCTTCAGAAATGATCACTACGGGCTCGCCTTCAACAATTATAACATCCGCATCGTCGCTCATCGTGTCACCGCCGCAATGATAGTTGCTGTTCCATAAAGCTGTAAAACCGTCTCGCCTTCCGACGTTGTCAAAAAGCAATCATAAGCACCTACTATGTCTTTATGAAGTGCACAAACACCAGCAGTGTCTTCGTCCTTGATATAAACACGAAACTTCCCGAGATCGCCAAGGACTTCATTGCTGTCATATATATAGACGCCCGTAAGCCCATCTGCAACCCAAGCTTCGGCCTGAAAAGGAACTTCAATCAATACTTCCTCGCTCTTTACCTTGGCTCGGACTTGCATATTGCCTTCGTACTCTGTGAGGTCTACGGCGACAGATGGATCTCCAGACTTCCATTGAAACGTCTTGTTGAAAGTCCCACCTTCAACAATCGTGATGTTAACATTGGCTCTGATCATTTAAGCCTCCTGCCCTCTCGTTTCTCTTTTGAAAATTCGATCATAATTCTGATACCATTCCTGTGACGGCATCTTGGAATGTATTGGAGTATGTTGCCTAATCAAACGTTCACGATTCTTTGCCAACTGTCGTTCTTTCTCTTTTGTAAACTCTCCCTTCATTTCATTCCTCCTCTAGTTCATCAGGGTCAAAACCAAGCATGTCAATAAGGGCTGCCGTGGCCGGCAAGTCGTCGTCGTTGTCTTCGTCGGAATCTTTTTCTGCACGCCAATCCAACGGCTTTTCTTCGACGGAACCAAAATGAACCTCTGGCAAATCTTCAATATAGCTCATGGCAAATCTCCTTTTATAATCTCCATCCCTCAAACACAACAGGATTAATATATGATTTAAGAGCCACAGACGGCGTGTTTCCTAGTTTCTCTGCTACTTTCTTGGCGACAGCCATCACTGCTTTTTTGTATTCTTTGTCGTTAGTAGGTCTTTTTTCTTGGGCCTTAACATATTCCATGGCCGTCTTGGTTCCCAATAAAGTGCGAAAATCCTTCGTCTTAAACCCTCCTCCGTCCAATGACGAAGAGTGCTTCAGGAGCTGAATATTGCCACAATTGAATATCTTGCCGCTGTCCCCTGCTTTTCTCTTTCTTTCCGCAAGTATTTTGGCAATTGACGGGTCGTCAACAGAAATCTTGTTTTCGACACCTTTCTTGCCAATAAAATGCAACATACATTTTCCACCTTTGCTTACTTCGACATGACGGCCTTCCAGCGTAGTGGCTCCATAGGCTTTGACCTTGGCCTGACGGTCGTCGATGCTGCCCGGACGAATACCTGTTTTCATAATAATTTTCAGAACCAATGCAGCTTCAGCTTTCTCTCCTTTTTCTTTTCGTAAGATCTCTTCGTTTTGTTTTTCTACTTTTTCAAACTTCTTGTTTAGCTCCTGAATGCGGGAAAATTTTCCTGCATCCTTTTTTGCTTTATGATCATCTGAATAAACATATTGAACGCGTCCTTTCGAATCTTTACCTTTGACAAGTAGACTTGCCTTGGGGTCTTTGGAATAAACGACATCAGTCCATGCCGGAGGGATCTTAATCTTCGAAACATGCGGAGGCAAAGGCTTTCCTTCGCTGGTCAAAAGTTTTCCTTCCTTGCTTATTTGCGTCCCTAGCATCCCTTTAGAGGAAGGAGTAGACACTTTACCGGACTTTTCTTTTTGAACGGCTTCAGAGCCACTTGCGGACGTTGTGGTGGTCTTTTTGTTTCCTTGGCCTCCTCCGCTTCCAAACTTCCCGTCGTCTTCTCTGGGGTGATCTTCTTCTTTAAACCCAACAGCATCCTTGGTTTGAAAATAAAGACCCGAAGCAAAACCCCTCAATCTATCGACCAGTAGCATATTTGTCCTTCCACCTCTTAATCTTGTCAAACAAACTGTCTTTTGTATAACGCCCATCTTGCGCGATTCCTTGTGGATTTTCTAGGGACTCTTCTTCGGCTTTTTCTCCTTGAAGGTCCGGGTTCTGCCCTCCCATGATATCGTTGGGATCTTCTGCTTCCTTGATTTCTTCCGGTTCAGCTCCAGGCATTCCAGGAGGAATTTCGTCTTCCGCGTCTTTAATATCTTCGTCTGTGATATTTGAGAACCGACCCGTGACACGAGAGCTCTGTAAAAGCTCCTTTAATGCCGTTGATTTTCTTATCGTCCCTGAGTCTGATGCGGCCATGATTGTGTTAGAATCGGTAGACGCGATCTGGCTTTTCTCTGTCTCCGACAATTGCCACAACGAAACAAACTGATATTCAAAATCATCGGGCAAAGCCTGCCCTGTTTCTGATTTGGCAATTACTCCAAAGAGCTTGTCTATCTGTGGTCGCAAGCGAACTTCTTGCTCTTTATTAATATGATCGTAATAATTTCTGAGATCTGTATCTCCAGTGGAAAATCCAGAAGGCGACTGGCCAAACAAACGAATCAGGGGAGTTTCTGCAGCACCAGCAATCTGCTGTGCAAACTGTTGTAGGATGTCGCTGATCCCTCCAAAAGAATATGAATGGACATTAAAGGAATCCTTGCCGTCCAGTACTGTTATTCCTTCGTTGTTTTGCATTTGTCGGATATACTGAAATTGCTTTAAGACGGCATCTTCTTCGGCTCCGCCAGTAGCAAGAGCCTCTCGGAACCCATCGACCCCAATCACTCTAAGGTGCGCCCTATACATCAACTGGGCGACACCCTGAGTGGAAGAATCAAATGCAATTAAGCGATCCAGCACTCTTTCTACAACAGAAATGCCCCAGAGGTTCTCAAACAACTTCTGATAGTACGGCATTTCAATACCTTCAAATCTTAAAACCCTTGTGTAATGAATCTTCATTCCGGGCAATGTGGACATCCCGGACAAGACTTCATAATACTCTGGCTTCCCCATGTCTTTGCAAAGGTCCGTGATGAGCTCGCTGACCGTAGGCTGTATCTGCCATCTGTCAAGCACAACCAGCCCTTTGAATTTCCCTTTGCCGATCGTTTCTATATTCAAAGGCTTTGAATAATCTGCGCCATCAATGAGCATCACAGCAATCGCGCCGCCGTACAACCGACTCCATTTGATTGCATTCGCAAGGTCGTGCCAGACACCAAAATTGCTGATTGAAGACTGAATCTTTTTGATGTCCTCGGGCTTCATTTGAGATAAAAACTCCACTCCGGCCTTGGTCATGTCTTCCGAGACACAATCTACTATCCGGCCTATCAACCATGAGCCACGATAAGCAGCTTCCAATTGAAGGCGATCCCGAGTGATGAAAGAGCCCAGCTCGTAGCGACCATAAGAAGCTATGTTGTCTGCCTGTAGGCCGAGCTTTGCGACAAAATTGGCAAAAGAGTCTTGCGTTCTTGCGTCCTTTGTTGGGTTTCCCAGCTTGTCAGTTGTATGGGAACTTCTTTGAACAGGAACAAGGTTCTTTTCGGTTGTCTTTAACTCTGTTTTTGGATGTCTTTTTGTTTTTGACATGATTATTCCTCTGGCGTCAATTGACCGGCAATATGTTTGGCAATCATTTGCTTGAACTCCGTAATTGTTGTTACTGACACAGGGCCGAATTTCATTTGGGTGTCATAATGAGCAAGATAAGCATCTCTTGCTTCTCTAAGACTATCGAACCCCAACATACATTTGTCTTCGTCGAATTTTCCTTGATCGTTTTGATGTATGATGTACACCATCATAGAATAAGGGTTGGGGCCTACAAAACAATCAATTCCCTCTCCGTCAGCTCCTTTTGTCCCGTCAAGGTATCCGTACGGATATAGAAAAATGGTTTGCCACTTGTTCCCGTCTTTGTCGACACCTTCTCTTATTGACCCGACATCGTTCTCGACGATTACAAGTAAGCCTTGGTAGTCGATGGATCCCAAGCCCACGGGCTCTTCGGCATCTTTCGTTCTGGCTTCTTTGTTTAAACGATCAAACAAATATTCGTAGACTTTTAAATGACTCTCAAAATTCTTGATTGTGCCACCTTCATTTACTCGGATTCTACCCCATAAAGCACCAGGATCAAAGAAAAGAGTCGTCACAGGATTTTGTAAGGAATTCGCCAGCAATTCCAATTGCGCCTTGCTGATTCTTTCGTGTTTACTTTCGTAAATATCCAGTGTCCTGTAATTAAGCATTGCTTAATTCTCCATCTTCTTCAGGCGTGTATAATAATCAGGCAACTCTGTCAAATGGTCCAGCGCAATCCTCCTGGCAATCACCGGGTTGTCAGTGTGTTCCAGTTCTACTTTGTCTCCCATGGCAAGCTCGTCCGGATCAAAATCTTTCTGTTGTCCTTCTTTCATATAACGACCTTGCGAAAAGAAAGACTGAAGAAGAGAATAAGCTGCTTCTTCAAACTCCGAAGGATCAATCCCAAGTTCGTCCGCCAATGAATGAAAGTCTTTGTGGTCTTCGATGACTTTGTTTTGGGAGAAAAGTGCAATTAGTGCTTCTGTCTTGCCGTCTTGAGAAATGTCGGCATACCAAGGCACTGAATCCTTGGTATAGATAATTCCTTTGCTTCCGTCCCATTCTCCGATATTTGGCTTCGCTTGACAAATATCTTTATCTCCTTCAAATTGAACAGACGGATTGATCTTCTTGCAAGCAGTTCGCCATGCTTCATAAGTGCTGTATTCTTTTTCTCCAAGATAATTGACGGAGTCCTTTGTGTCTGCAATCTGAAGGTCGCCAAGATCAAACTTAATTTCGTCTCCTCCAGGAAACCTGACCAATGGTTGATCTCCAATATACTTTATGACGATTCCCGTTCGTCCCCTCTTGTCACTGTCCATCTTTGTAACTTTGACGCGATCACCTACAGCGTCCATTGTCTTATCTCCAATGAAGTCCTTTGTATTTTCGTAAATTCCCTTCACATTGTTCATCTTTAGATATTCGCTCAGTAACATCGGACCCTCCAATTAATAGATACTAATACTTTTAACTTCTAAATCACAATATTCCGTAGTCTGCTGAAATCATTATATTTTCTTTACTTGCCAACGACATCAACCCAACTTCTTTTTTTGGCAAGATCAAGTTCTGTAAAACCCCAGACCATTGCGTCCATTCTGTTTGGACTTTGTTCTCCTGGTGTCCATAAGCACATTTCGTCTTCTAATTTATCAAATTCGCCAACGTGATGTCCTCTTCCTTGTTCGTATACAACACTGACAGGTTCTGCCCTGGTTTGTTTTGATTGAGAAGCACTAACCAATTTTACTTTAACATGAGCGTCTACCTGAGAAATAACCTGAGAAATCATTTCTCCGCCGTTATTCTTTTCTGCAACGATATACATTGCGCCAGCCTGATAAAATGCAGCTACAGCAGCTTGAGCCCAGGTTAATGGAGATCCTTGTATGGAATCGTCCCTTAAAACATATCCATGTTGTTGCGCCCTGCCTACCGTGATAATGCCGGCCTCGTCTCCTAAAGTTGATGCGCTGGGATCTAACGCAACAACTATCTTTTCCATCTTGGGAATTGCATATACTCTGGTGGAATTGATTGTATCTCTTTTCCAAAGGGCTCCTGGTGCTTCGTCAATATCATCCGCTAGAATTTCCATACGATATGCAGTTGAACTCATATCGCTTGTGATCTCTGACAAGGCTTCTTTGGACAAATGCGGATTGTCCATAGATGTGAAATGAAATGCCTGGTATCTTTTTGGATTGGTCTTTTGTAAGAGCTCTATCCTTTTGAAAAGTTTGCTGGCATGCTGTGAGTCCTTGGCATTGGACTTTTGTTTGCTTCTTAATGACGGAGGGGTGTAAATGAAAACTGCATCGCCATTAGTGTCCAGCATCATCGGGGCGCCAACCAGAGCCCAGGATTCCTCGTGCATTAGTTGGAACTCGTCAAGGATCAATACGTCGGCATAATCTCCTCTTAATGTGTCTGCGTTCCATGCCGTTTTGGCCTTGATACGATTCTCGGTACCCTTAACTTCAATATAATGCTCTGCTTCATTCTTATAAAGCACATTTTTCTTGATGGGCCAATAAAGGGCCTTGTTGACAGTTACCCAAAAACGGCTTATCTGCTCCGCTGTAGGAGCAGCATACAAAACCCTTTTGCCCTTTAAAAATTCTTCCACCCCTAGAATTCCGACACCTACTGTTTTACCACCACGACGCCCAGCCCGGATCATCTTTCTCTTGGCCGGCGAAGAAATAAAACCCTGCTGCTTCGGAGTAGGCATCGGCAATTCAATTCTGCATTGAGATTTACTCTGTTGTGCTAACATTCGCTTTCAGTCTCCTGCAATGGCTTGTTGGTATACTCTACAACAAACCTAATTGGTCCGCCATCCGGATTGCTCAACTCAACCTTTTCCTTAAACATATTGATCTCTTTCCCCATCTTTTCCAGCGCGGACGGCTTGTCGTACAACTCGATTGCTGAATTCTCGGTGATAAACTCCTTGTAATTTATTTTTCCGTCGCCACCCTTAACTGGCGTGCGGGTGATCGTGCGATGGACAGTGAGTTTTTTTATGGCGCGGGAAACTTGTGGAGGAAGCAACTTCATCTTTTCCTTTGTATCGCTGTCCAACAACAGACAATCATAATCCGCAATGTCAGAATGGGCAATGAGGCTGAATTCCTTGAGAATCTTTTCTTTGGTGTTGATAAACCTGGTGTCGAGTCTCTTTTCGTAACTTTCTATGGCCAGAATGATTTTCGGCATGGACAATAACTGGCCGGCACTTACATGGGCGCTCTTTTCGGAATACCCGGACCGGATTGCGGCTTCTTTTCCGTTGTAATCCTTCAAGTATTCCCGCACAAAAGTCCTGTGTTGAAGACTAAGCGCATCCATTATGTCTTCTGACGGTTCAGCCTTTTTCTTTTTCTTCCACAACCCGTCCAGCTTCTTATTCAGTCTTTTTATCCGGGTTACATTTACGGGTTCCTTGGCAGGCTGTGGCGGCATTGGTTTTCTATTGAGTTTTACCATTAATCTAATTCCCTTCTTTCTTCGTACACCTTGTATAATTATATAAACCGTTTTTGGACCCGGATAAGTTTAAAATGATGGAACTTTAATCAATTTAATAATAATTACAATAAGATGCATAAATTTTTAACCTGGCAAAAATAAAGACACATTCCTGAACTATATCTGGCCCTTGCGCAAGCATGCCATCAAAAAAATCAACTTCAAAACCGACAATTTCCAAAGAAATTATCGGACAAAATAAACATCAACTCACTGTTATCACTGCGCAATTAATTACTTAAAAACAATCCTTTACATTATTTATAAATAATGTATACTGAAGTCGAAATTAAGGCTTGATCTTTGAGAGATGGGTTTGGGGCGGCAAGTGAAACCGGGTTATAACCCATCAAATTATATGAGAGGAAATAGGTCGAGAAGTAGAAGACAGGGTGTACGCAAACTGCTATTGCAGTCCCTACAATAAGCCACGAACTCCTTCTTAAAACAAAAGACCTAGGATGCCTAGAAAATCCTAAAATAGACAGGTGGTAAGTGGTCACTATAGGCCGCCCAGAACCTAACCCTATAGAGAAATATAGGTTAAACCTGATGATGCTCAGGTAGCCATAGCGGTAAGGCTTGAACCGTTTATGATCCTGTGGGAAATGGTCAATCACATTTCCCGGTGACGATAAAGAAAAAAGGATGGAAGGTCACAACCTAACTTATCAATAAAACTAAAGAAAGGGAGAAAGAAATTGTAACACCCTTCGCCCAACCAGACCGAAACGCCGAGAGGCGTCTGCAAGTTAATCTTGCACCAACGAGGTCAAAAACTTATAGAAAGGAGAAAAAATGTTCACGTTCAAAACAACTAAACCAGAAGGACCCCATAAATCGTTCCACCCATCTCAACATGATATCAAAATCAAAAAGAAGATAGTTGGGTACATTGCCGACGCTGAGCCTTTTACGATTCATCTCATGGTCATCAAGAAAGATATCATGGAAAATGGAAATCCGAATTGCGATTGGAAATGGATTAGCCTGAAAAAGGAATCGACATCCTTGCAAGAGGCAAAGGATTTCTTGCAGGAAAATTTCGATCCAATCACAATCCGGTTCAACCTCTATCGTATGGAACCGTAAAACAAGAAAGGAGAAACAAAATGAAAGGAATCGAAGAATTAATTTTCGGAATCAGAGCAGGGTATTGCTACTTCTATTGCGAATCGCAAGAAGTGCAAAAAACACACGCCGACATCATTTCTGGACTGGGGGCATACTATGCAGCCAATGAAAACGGTACGAAATGGCGAGTCGGCTCTTGGAGTTTTGAATCTAAGAGCCCTGACGGACAAGGCCAATATAATGATCCTGACAGCTTGTTCGGCATGCTGGAAAACATCAAGGACGGCTATGACAACATCCCTGCTGGACAAATCGTCGTGGCAAAAAACTTCAACTGGTTTTTAGCAGACGAATATGGGAATTGCGACAAAGCCAAAACAGAATGGCTTATGAATAGGACTGAAGCCTTTTCTAGCACAG
>Ga0172381_10000616_pt1 | contig 43236 bp, 27 predicted proteins | sample Leawel6488metaG_FD_119754 | JGI IMG/M metagenome (GOLD analysis project Ga0172381, IMG submission 119754) | Leachate microbial communities from a municipal landfill in Southern Ontario, Canada - Leachate well 64-88 metaG | ecosystem: Engineered > Solid waste > Landfill > Unclassified | place... | reverse complement strand
TCTGCTGTGTTGAAAGCAGTTGTAATAACACTTACTTTGCCTCCTCGGGGCTTTAACCCCCTGTCGTAGAATATCTGAGGATACTTGTCCCCTATACTATATTTATTATATTGCTTGACACTGCATTCGTTCACAAAAAGATTGTCTATGATAGCGTTGAAGTTATTACCGGGCTGTACAGCTTTAACAAGGAGATCCATGACACAGCCCGGGCTACGCCTGAGAGTATTGAACCTGGTATCCAGGTATCCTGAATTCCAGAGGTGGACCCCGAATATCTCCGGGCGGATGGCCTGTGGAATATCCGGTGCATCATATAAAGTCTCCTGGTGCTTCTTACTTATGGGAACTATGCAGAGGTGCGACAGATAAGCTGCGGCAACTTCCGCAGGGTGTTTCGGAAGTATTTCCGTATGCATGGTGGCAGCACCTACTAAACAGCCTTGATTGGCATATACCCCTCTCCCGTTTTCATAGTCCCGGATCATGCCCAGAAGCGTAGTCATTATCGGACCTTTACCATCCAGGCGCAGAAGTCCGTTGCAGATCGACAGTCCTTTAGCCCAGTTCGATAACTCTCCGGGGATCATTTCCTTTTTAAGGAAGGGTTTGATATTCTGCAGAACAAATATGTCGGAGTCTACCCATATCGAATCAGTAGCTGCCAATATCTTGATCCGTATGAGATCAGCCATCATGCAGTAGGTATCGGGAACCGTGGTACGGGTATGTCTCAGCACATCCCTGTTCTTCAAACATTTTGATCTGGGCCATATCCGCTCCAGGTCAACTACTTCGACCCCCTCCGGAACATTTGCGTAGGTCGTATATGAATACAGTTTTACGGTGTGATTGGTGAGGACCATGGACTTAAGGCACATTACTTGAAGATCAGGCAGCGTGTTTCTGTCACTTATCCATATGGTGAACAGATCCGGTACGGATACGGGCTTAACCGTAGGAACGTAGTTGTTATCTGTAAACCCGAGTTTATCATACGCCCTTACTATCTTAATATCGTTGTACTTATTCCTGTAACTCCCTTTCTTATCAAGACCTATCCCCGTAGTAGTAGGCGCATCTGTCACACTTACTAAGGCCGGCCATATCATTAATTTCTTGCAGTTAAGAGTCTGTATTATCATATCTCCGCGTACTTCCGGGGTGAATTTTGTAATATCAGTAGAGGTCTTGTCGTAGATACCGAACATAGTGCGGTTCATACCTATGCCGAAGCAGCCGTAAAATGGTATCTTAGGAGTTATCAGATCCCCGGGCTTGATTACTCTACCTGTTACTGACGCGTCCCGGGCCAGACCCGGAATGTTGTCCAGAGCTACTGCAGGATTTATTCCCAGGTAGAACAAGTCCCAACCCTCCTTCTTCAAAGCGGGGCGGGCTTGCCGCAGACACTTCCACACATAGGCCTTGTCATAGAGAAATACGGCATCGTCTTCAAAAAGGAGAATGCTGGAGTAGCCTCTGTTGCGTGCCAGTTCCAGAGCATTTTTGTGAGACATGGCACATCCAAAACTTCCTATTTCATTGCTTACCCCTGGGATGCGTTCTAGTTTATGTGCAAAGTCCATATCATTAGCCTGCTCATAGAACCTAACCCACCTGTCAAGGTGAGCATCAAGGTTTATTACAAATATCTTGTCGAAGATATCAAAGGGGTTATTTTCAAAGGAGGGTGGCTTGCGTTTTCTAAATTCACTCACACTACGACTCCTAGAAAAATTAGTAGATGTCGTAATTATTATAATGATGTAGTTTTAGAAAATCAAATTAATCGAGAAGATTTAATTACGAGTACATTCGTTGTAGTCTTTGTAACATTTCAGAAGACAGATATCGTGCTTTTCTCCGGTAAGACTTGTGCATGTTTTGCGGCATTTTTCTCTTTCAATAGCACAAGTACTTTCATCTGCTTTAAGGTTCTTGCTATTTACTGTAAGTAATAAGAACAAGAACGTCATTAACACTAACGCTACTTTTACAATACGCATTGAATAACCCCTCACTTTTACTACTAAAATTAGTACAGATACTTATAACAACTTGTCAATCTTTTTTCGGATAGCTTCTATTTCTTCCTCTATCTGCTTTTTCTGGGCTTCTAGTTCTCCTATCTTCTGTAGGAGTTCTTTCACTTTAATATTCATTAAATTTTTACCCAACCTGAGGATATAGCTTCTACAGTTATTGACTCACCCTCTGCTAAACTAACCGTAGAACTTGTATTTATCAATTCAGAACCAGAACATGCTAAAGTAACAGTTCCGGATCCTAAGTTAGCAACTGTATAGCGTCTTCCAGTTATACCAGTCACAGATCTTAAAGTATGGGTTAACGTCGAAGAGGAATTAGACACATAGGTACTATAAGTACCGTCTATAGTGGTCTCTTCAGTAATAATTACTGAAGAATAACTATTAACTTTATCAGCCGCCTGTTCATCAACGTATCCCTTAGTTACTAATGCATTATTATCAGAAAATCCCGTTGATAGTGCATTAATAGTTTGTCCTTTAAAATTAAGAACTCCATTAGTACCTGTGATCTTAACTATGCCGTTAGATATAAGATGACCAGAAGTACTTACCGTAAAATTAACATTACCACCAACTTGAGGTTCAGTAACTGAATGAAAATAGTTTAAACAAGCATCTATTATGCCTGTTCCATCCATAGTAAGTGCCAAATATATATCATCAATATCTATAGGTATTATAGTATTATGTGTAAATAACACATCACTCGTAGTCTTATAACTAAAAGCACAATATCCATGCCCAGAATTTTTAATTAAAATTAAATTACCAGTTATCATTGCTGCAACTTTACTATAAAACATATAAAAAGGAGCCACATAATTGGAGCTATTTCTGACACCATCTATGTTACAGAACCCATCTTTTATTTTTATTTCACTTTCTGAGTTACTGTTATTGCAAAAACTTATTTCTAAATTTTGTTTTGTATCTACAGTATTAATAACAGTGTGTCTAGCTCCAAACGATTCTAAATATAATTTTGAAGAACCTGTTAACCAGTAAATAGCAGTATTGTGTTCATCGACGTTATCTCCTGAAGAAGTAATAGCCAGTATACTTTGGTTTCTTGCATAAATACTGCCACTACTCTGTTTTATAACAGACTTAGCTGTGCTAGCAGTTTGTCCTAATCCTGTAGTCCAAGTGCTAAGCAAAGCACATTTTATTACATTTAAGATACCTGATCCGGACATATTCATACATTCTTTATTAGTAGCTAAAATTCTTATATAAGAAATAGATGTTGTCCCAGAACCTGTATAAGTAACTTTTCCTAAAATTTTTGTAGTAAGAGCACAAAATCCTTTTAAGGTAACTCCGGACTTTAGGGTAATATCTTCTACATATTCCCCAGGCATAACTTCTACTACCTGACCAGCTATAGCCGCATCAATACCTGATTGTATAGTACCATACTGTCCGGAAAGGGCGTCTACAGTAATTACACCACTGCTTGTATTGAGCTTACTGTCTAAAACATTTTGAAGATCGGTCTGATTTGCTATAAGCCCCCCAACATCTCCCCAGTTAACAATTGAACCTTGTCCCGTGTCTACCCAAGCATTCGTGTCAGTGTCCCAAACCCAAACAGTATCTGTACTACCAATAATGGCCCAATCACCGGCAACCCCGGAAGGAATAGCTGACATTAAAGAAGCTGGATCTGTAAACCAGCCTTTGGCATGGGTAGGAGAATATTTTGAATTGACCCACGCATTGGAATCCGAATCCCATACCCATATTGTGTCGGTACTTCCTATTATGGCCCAGTAACCTGCTACACCTGTTGGGTGTGCAGCAACTAAAGATGCTTCGTCCGGATAAAATCCTTTTTCGTATGAGGACCCGCCCCCACCGCTACCTGATGAAGCGAAACTGGAGGTAAGAGCTCTCGGTATAACTTTTCTTCCACCCATTGTACCCTCCTATGCTTCTTCTGGCATTTCGATTCGCAACACAGAAGCACTGCTGGTTTTAAAAATTACAGTAACTTCGAACGCTGCGTCAATATTTGCAGCTTCGTAAACAATCCTTACCGCATTGGAATCCGAAATTCTTACGGGGTACTCTTTCATTTCATAAAAAACATCGTTAGGATCGTCTGAATTAAGAACCGCGTCCATAAACAAGGGTACTAAAGCATTGCCCATAGGAGACTTACTTCGTACATAAATATCTACTTTAGCACTCCCAGTATCTTGGGTTAACTTAGCGAAAAGTAACATATTATTAAGCTTTGACTCGCCTCTGGAATGTAGGGTTCCTTTGAAGGTATTAACTCCAGCCGCCTTAAATTCTAAGGTTCTACTCTCAACTGAATTAGCCATAGGTATCCTCCGGACTTAAACTAAATACACTTCAGTATATAGTCTAATACAAATCTTTTCAAGAAATTAAATACCCTTTACTTTTTTCTTGCCTATACCTATAATATATAGTAGGATTAAGTGTTCGCATAGTGGAGGTGGTGTATGAATCCGGTCTTAGTTGGATTACAAAGACAAAAACAAGCGGAAGCAGCTAGGCGCGCTGCATTTATCCGCATGGAGATAGCCGGAGACACTGGATATCTGAACCCTCAGATGTACACTAGCTATCTTACAGGGGCTAACGCCGAAGTTCCTTCTCAAGCGGCAGTACCGCTTTTGACTCCGGGAATACCGAACATTTCAGGTAGTCCGGTTTATCAGAAATTTCCGGTTCCAGGTGTACTGCCGTCCGATTTCAGACAGCAGCTTGACATGGCTGGTATAGTTCCACCTGCCTATAGAGCCCACCAGCAGATGCTTGCACAACAGCAAGTAGCTATGATCCAAGCTATGTTACATGCAGAAGCAGAAAGACAGCGCTTAATGAGTCGATACATAAAAATATTTTAAACCTAAGTTTACCTTTCCCCCTATATGTTATAAGTAGTTGTAGACCAAAACGTACGGAGGAAATTATGGATTCAAAAAAACAGAGGCCTGTAGTATGGCTTAAGCATAGGATGCAACGCAGAGATCACTCCCAACTTATGAGGGTGCTAGTAGGTGTAGCGTACTCTCACAGCAGCGAAAATAAGTTTGAGATGGTAGACCTTGATTCCAGCACAAAATTTATTTTCAAAAAAAATGATCAAGGAAATTACACAGTTACTAAGCATCTACTAAGGTCAACACCTGATAATTTTTCGGATATTGTACTCCTTAATATAAAAAGATCCAGTCATATGGTGTACTTAGTTAGCAACAAATCAAATTTGATCGAAAAGTTGACAAAAGCATCTGATTTGAAAATAATATGTATTTATGTAACCGCCTCTAGGAAAACCTTTAGAGGACTAAAAGGAGATAACATAACAAGATGCCTTGTACATCTTCGAAAGCAAAACTTGGACGAAAAGCCCCTTACAGATTTGGAAATAGAATGGCAAGATCATTAGCAGGAGAAAACTATGGAAAAATACTTTAAAGATTTTATAGAGTTACTAAAGACTACCGCTAAAGATAGTATACTAGTACTGGTAGAGTCTACCAACTATAAAATACGAAAGTTCATACTCACAAGCGCGTGTACTGTAGAAGATATACGTACTTTTATAGACGAATATAGATCAGTCTCCTGGACACTTTGCAACAAAAACAAGTTCCATGACAGGTATAAGATCTTCCATCAAAAGATGCTCGATGATCGTGACCCTGATTGGTCGAGATTCCCTCTGGCTGAGACTGTAGAAGACATGCTAGAACTGTTCAAGCACATTGACTATCCTAAAGGTGTAGCAAACGCGGATGTAGACTACAAACCCTTCTTACTGGTGGACCTTGATCTTTTCGATTTCAGAGAACCCCTACTAGCTATGGATCCTAAACTCAGGGAAGATACAGAGGGTATGAACGAGAAAGAGTTTAAAGAGCACCTTAAAGATCTACCGGGGGACGTAAAGAAACGTTACTTGGAAAAGCTGGTTCCTATTAATCTAATTGTTACTGAGACTAACCCCGCCTGTATTCTATTTTCCGGTAACGGAGTTCACCTGTGGTATTTCACGCCTTTCAAAATGAACCAGGAGCTCTACAAATCTCTACACAAGGCTATGAGAGATGCCTTGGTAGAACTTATACCAGGTCTGAAAATCGATGAAGCAGCCACTATGCTGAATCAGAACATAAGGCTACCTTACACTCAGAATTTGAAAGGTAAAAATCCAGTGGACACTGAGATACTTTATGAAACAACTAAAGCTGAAGTACCAGTTATCATTGCTAATGCCAAGAAAAAATTCAAACCACCTACCCCTAGACAGTCTGCCAAGGTCACTGAAGGACGCATCAGGCGTTTCTGTGAAAGTTCCAGACCTTTATACAAGGGCCTACGTAATATTCAAAGAGACCCCCGGCTTTATAAGTTCGTCAAGGAAAATCTTACTTTTGAAGGCATCCTGGAATATGTGAACATTGGGGTGGATGATTTGACTAAACATGACGACTACTATATGTGCTGCAGCCCACTACGGCAAGACGAACATCCTTCTTTCCTGGTAAGTCCAAGCCGTATGGTATGCACCGATCTTGGTAAAAGTAAAGAGGAACTGGATTATGGTCAATTAATGCAGAAGTTTCTAGCGATGAAGAAGTTGGAATTCGGGATGATTCCAGATACCACCAGGTATGAAGCTGAGCTGCACTGTGTAATAGTAGCCTACATAAACTACATAATGAATACAGGCAGCAAAGACCTACCTATGTGCGATATGAAGTTACACGAAAAAATGGTCAAAGAAATGATGGAAGAACAGAAGCTCAGTAAGCCTCCTGCTAATATGAAGATACCCAACGGGTACCAGTACTATAAGTCTATGCAGGCTCAAATGATAACCTGGCTTGGATATAAAGATAGGCACCCTGAAAAAGGACCTGATGGGTTACTCCAGCATCTGCTCCAAGAAGCCCCCAAAGTTTATTACTTCTATGATCAACTAGACCCTGGGTATTCTTCAGGTACCTATTTGAATAATGTTCTGGCCTTGTCCTTTATAGATTTCATAAACAAATTGGGTCTTGGAGTCTGTACTACTAAAGCGGGTACTGAATTGTATGTTCGGAATGCGAACGGACTTCATGAGCCCTGGAAATACAGCCCAGGATATGGGGACACCAGCAGTAAACTTAAAGAAGCATCCATAGCCCGAATACAGCAGTTCTTAGTAGCCATAAATTGTTTAGAAGCGGGCAACGCTCCCCCCGGAACTCCATCATTGTCAAAACATGTGCACGCGTCTTTGTGTGACACGGCATTGCTGGACAAAAAAATAGCTGAAGAAGTTAGGCGTATGTCTAATGTCAGCGACCAAGCCATTAAGAGATCCTTGAGTAAGAATTTCAAGGAGATGTATAGAGGAGTTAATGTATCAGCTAAAGATTTGGAGGTAAACATTTTGTTAAATGATCACTATTTGGAGTTCAACAACTACTTTGTCCTTTACGACTGTGAGGACTTTACCAGGATCGGTGAAAAACTGATCAACACACCCGAGACCAAAGCGGATCTCATGAAAAAAGCTATCGTGGACACCCGAATCCACCTAGACTTTCCAAAAGAAGCGGGACCAACCCCTATGTTTGATGCGTACATCCAGAGTATGACGTACGAGAACAATCACTTCGACAAGGCCTTTGCCTACTTCACAGGTTCCATGCTTTATGTTCCCACCGGAAAATCACGAGCCTTGTTTTTATACGGGCCTTCAGGGGACAACGGCAAATCAGTTTTAGCTGAGGTCATGCTTGGTATCTTCGGTAATAATGATGCCTACATCACTCAGAAGAGCATCCAGCACATTTCAGAAACGTCACAGCCTGCTAAGGCTGCACGTGCAGAGATGACTGACGCTATTGTGAACATTACTGCAGATTCAACCAAAGAGAAGATCGGTCCTGTCTTTAAACAACTCGTGGTAGGTGAGGCAGTTCAAGTTAGAAGGCTTTACGAAGCGGAGCGTGATGTCCGGTTACGTTGCCACTACCTTATCAATACCAACACTCTTCCTGGGACACATTCTGAAACCTACCCCTTTAAGAAACGAGGTTTGTTTGTAACCGTGGATAGGACTATCCCTCCAGAAGAGCAGATCCCGGAGCTTGGCCGTAAGATCATAGAAGCTGAGGTAGGTAGTATATGGCATTGGATCCTACATAACTGCAGACGCTTCAAAGAACACGAAGGTCTTCCGGGATTCCTTGACCAGAAAGAAATAGATGACCTTGAGAAGGAGATACTAAACAAGGACGACCTTTACAACTTCATCAAAGACTTTGTTCAATACGACCCTAACGGTGGCTACGGACTTACTGAGACTACTTTCAAGAGAATCTACAACAGATACAGAGGCTTCGTTGATAAGAATGTAGTCCGTTCTGATACTATCTTTGATGACGCCGAACTTTATATCCGGCAGATATTCAAAGGTCAGATAGACGACAACATCCTAAACAAAGGCTTCAGATACCGTAATTCGGATAGAAGAGGCCTGCCCCTCAGGATCTTCGTTCCAATAGACGCAGTAGGCAATAGAGAGCCTATCGACAGCGAAGCTAAAATCTAACAATATCATAACCGGGGTTTCTACAATCCCGGTTAGTTTTTTTTGTTGCGTAAACCCTTAATTACTGGTAGTATGTTACCAGTATCGTTTTGGAGGTTAAGTCGTGGTTTCGACATTTATGCTACCAGGTATACCCAAAGTAAGTTCCAAAGTAGACAGCGTTGCGCTTAAATTTGTTAATGATGCCATATACATGACGTTTTATTCTGAGAAAGCATCAAAAGAATATCAGCTAGCAACCGAAACGCTACTTTCAGGGGCCCCAGGGTTTCAGTTAAAATACCTAAGCATAGGAATATCCCCTGATGATATCGAGACATCTTTCAGGGAAAATATAAATGCCTTACTGGCAGGTGATGGTCCCTATAGAGATTCTAAGATAACTGGGGCCACGCTCACCAGAGAACTTATAGAGGAAACTTCTCAAGGAAGAATAATACATTGGAAGATAGTGTTAACTTCCGACGAGGACACCCTCATAACTGGACTCCTTACTGGAGCGGTGCTATATTCTATCTCTTGAATTTTTTCTTGAGTTTTAAATATAGTTACTGTACACTTTTGTTTGAAGACTGTAGCTTCTTATCTGTGGAGGATAGAGAATGAGAGACAAACGAGACAAAATAGCGATCATGACTTCCTTTGGAACTCCAGAGGACCAGGGTCAAACTACCCAGGCAACCTATAAAGAATCTTTGACAAGAAAGATAGAGTCCTTGATCCACGATACGTACCCTTGGCTGGGTGACTTCGTACTAACCCTTGCCGAAGTAGATCCTGATAATGACTTTGCTTTTGGGGCTGCAAGACTCAGCAATTACTCCGGGGGTTTCTCCGTAGAGTTCCCTATATTCTACATAGAAGGACAGCTCATGGTAATACCTACTTTCGTTCTTCCGGAACGAGATGTATCTTTTCCTTTCAATGAAACTTTCTATAAAGTTATAATGTCAACTTTGAATTCAGACGACAGCATAGCTCTCGTTAAAGAAAAAGCTGATATGAGCGACACCCTCAAAGGAGTTATGTCTGATAACTCAGCAGGTCCTACTGGTGGACTACTAAAAATGAGTTCTTTCAGTATGATTCTTTCTAATCTACCTAGAGGTATCGTTAAACAATACGCTAAAACAGCTTCAGCTATGTTCCCTGAATTAACCCGGGACATTCAGGCAGCTGTAAAGCTCTCACGTTTCAAAGGTAATCTATATCATGCCGTTCTCAATGGAAAAACCGTTGACAAACAAGCGGCTCTTAAAACTGATCCTTCTCCTATGCTCTCCATAGTTACCCCCGTATTCAGATCAGAAGCAGAGTACACTGAACGTGACGAAAATGTAGACTACGTTGAGCAGATCACTAATAAAGCTTTCGTGCTACCTGAAGCCAACAATAAGGTTAACCTTACTCCTATTCCTGATGCACAGGATCTCGTAAAGTCTCTTAATGAGGACTTTGAGCTCATGGCCCCAGGAGAACTTTTCGAGGTTGTTAAATCACGCTGCGAAAAAAGAAAGTGGGAACCCCAGGCAATAATATGTCTCAGCAATAACGAAGACTACTGGCTTGTTCCTAGAGCAGAACCTAAGCTGGATCCCTCTTACGGTGGCAAAGTGAAAGGCTATGAGGGTCTGGCATATTCTAGTGACAGAGATAAAGATATCCTTAAGAAAAGACATATGTCAGTCAACGACATGGGCGGAGTTTTTCTTTTTGACTATAATTACAGGTACGGATCGGAATTCAAAGACCTAGTAGGTAAAAAAGTTAAAGACAGGGTCATATACCTTCCTGAGAGCAGGGAAAAGTACGGGTACTTTGAAGACATACTGGATACTCCTCTTAACATTAAGCACAATCTGGTTGCTAATCTTCAGAATGGACACATCCAAACTTTACCTATAAGAACTGAGGGAAATAAAATAGTCCTAATTCCTCTTGAACTTAACTACAATATGAAAGATAACGATGAATATTCTGTTGTTTATACAACAACAACTAAGGGCGATAACTTCATTCAAAATTACAACCTGAAAAGACAGAAACATCAGGCAGGTGACACTCCTACTGACCTTGAAAAACTCCCTGTTATTAAGATCGTATCTGATAAAATAACTGGGGATATAGAGACTATCCACTTCCATAAAGAAGTTCTTGGTTATGAAACTAGGGGTATGTACGCACCTGAAGGGTCTAGCAAGTCTTACGTAACTTTCGGATTCAATGGTTCTAAAACTTATAATCCTTCAAGGTTTGAACCTTACGGGTCTGACAACAGCACTACTACCCTTAAACCGGTTGCAAAAGAAAGCCCAGATCGTAAAATAATTTTCACTACAATGAAAACCTCGGCAGAAGAGATGTCTTCAAGCTTGATCTGTAAGATCTATGACGATGATCGCCTTAACCCGGATTTCCTACTTAACAATCTTGGTATCCAGCCGGACACCGACACTATTGATCTTGGGATTCCCTATATGGAGATCGACATTAAAGCTGACCGTACTGTTGACGCAGTACTTCCTAACATATTTGGAACAGAAGGTGCTACAGCTCTCCGTATTAACTACGACGATGCTGACTCTATGCTAAGAGCCCTCGGAGGAGCTGGCGTAGACCCTGATGATCTTAAAGAAATTAAACAAGCCTCCCACGTAGGTGAGATGTCAGGAGTCCCGTACAATACAGTGGTTACAAAACTTGCTTACGCAATATCACCTACTCCTCAAGCTGCTGAACAAGGTCTTGATACCGAGTCTATACTTCCTCAGCTTATGGCTATCTTACAAGGTCTTCAGAGTGAGCAGGAGTTTATAAAGAAAGAAGTTGGTAACAGATCTAAACTCATTGATACTCAGTTCAAACTTCTCGACAAAAAACTTACAAGTATAGATGAACTTAAACAACAGATAGGTGAACTTACTGGAGCAGTATCGGAAGTTGTCCAAGGTATCTCAGAAACACAGGCAGTACCTACTCCGGAAGCAGAACAGGGTGTTCCTCCCGAAGTAATTGAGGAGATGGCAAAAACAGTTATTGATCCTCAGAACTCCCCTATGCAGTTAGCCCCCGAAGAAATAGAGGTTCTCACTGCTGCGGCTAATGGAGACGTTGACGCTGCGCAGCAAATAGGTTTAGATGAACAGAACCACTCTATGCTCATGCAGTTCTACGGTGAGCTCCAGAATTCTGCGCCTGCACCTACCCAAAACGCAGCCCCGCAACAGCCGGGACCAGAAGATTTAGCAACTCTTGCTAAGATAGCTTCAGATCCTGAGGGAGCTGTTAGTCAAGGTGGAATGGAACAAGGTATGGTAGACCAGTTGATGGCTGCCCTTAACGGAGACGCTAATGCAGCTCAGCAGATGGGTCTAACCCAGGATATGGTAAACCAGGTAATGCAGCAGGTATCTCAACAGAACGGACCTACCCCTGAGGACATACAACAGTTAGTCCAGATAGTTTCAGATCCTGAGGGAGCTGTTACACAGGGTGGAATGGATAAAGGCCAGGTTGACATGCTAGTAGCAGCTGTTAACGGTGACCCAGCAGCTATGGAACAAGCAGGACTTGATGAAGCTACTGTTCAGCAGGTACAACAGGCTATGAGCCAAGGACCACAGGCGGCCCCGGGAGAAGAAGGCGTTCCTGAAGAACCACCTCCTACTACCGAAGAGCAGCTTATGCAGTCTTATGAACAGGCAAAGAAGATGGTAGAAGCGTACCTTAATCCTGCAAGAGCAGAAGAGCTTCAGGTTAGCCCTGAGGACATAGGTACTGTGGCAATCATACTTAGAGCCCCTGATTCAGCCGCTAAAAACGGTGTTCCAGGTAACATAATTCAGTCTGTGTCAGACTCATACATGGCTCTTACTGGCAAGCCTCTTTATGCAAGCGCTGAGAAAGAATTCTCTACAGTAGCAGGAGCACAGGACGGTCCGGAAATAGGATATAGCAAAAATGTTATAAGTAATAGTAAAGAGTTTGAACAGTATACTAAACCTCTAGCTGAAACATCTGCGCTTCTTGACCTTATCCCTAAGGTTAAGACTGCTAAGCTGTTTTTTCAGAACGCAGACGAGTTCAAAAACATGCTTAAGATCATGGGTGAGATGATGATGAATCTGCAGGTAAATGCAGTTAAGTACCGTGACATGATGGGCGTAAAAGCTTACGAAAGACTTCTAGCTAGAATCAACAAGGTTTACGAAGACTTCGGAACCATGATACTTCAAATGTACAATCTGGATACAAACTCCGGAAAATAATTTCTTAAAGATCTAACCGACAAATTATCTTAATAAAATCCAAAAACAAAGGAGAACTGCATGAGCGAACTAACAAAAAAAATTCTAACGGTTAATTCTACAAACAATAGCATCGATAGCTTTACGGAATACCCTATAGGAACCAAAGAGGAAACAAAGCACGCGGTAGTTTTAGCTCACAAGTTAGAGCATAAACTAATCCAGTTCTACGGACCCCTAGGGTTAAGGCCTGGTAGTTTACAGTACCCTATAAGTTATAGACTTAGCTACTTACTAGTAGGAGAAATGGACCATTTACCTGGACTACTTAAAAAAAGTGACCATATAATACTGGGAATCCAAACCCACCTGTCTTGTATTGTAGTGTACACTTACCAGACTACTACTGTAGACGTATCCCTGGATCGTACTTTGGAGGACTACATTAAAGACGACCTTGACATACTTTCAAGTTTAAAGCTTAGACCCCATTCCGAGATACATCCGGTGATCCACGAAAGGATAGACTGCTGGGTGTTTATACCTGAAGGATTTATGTTTTCGAAAGTTATAAACTTACCATCTTCTATGGTCTCTGCGGTCGGCTACCAGCTTGTACTTAGCATCAGCTCCAGCTCTAACTTCCTAGTACCACTTAAGATCTATGACAATGTTAATAAGTCGAACATTACCTCAACAAGAACTATGCTTAACACAAAAAAGTACATAGACAGTGCAAAACGCACCGAGCTAGGCTTAAGTGTGTTTGAGACTCTTAAGATCGCTACAGCGTTAAATAACCCTTCAGTGGCTATAAAAAGTTTAGGTAACGAAAACCTACAACTGAGAGACCAGCATAGGAAAGCCCTTACTGAGTCACTTATTCATACTCTTACTTTCAAAACATATCCAGATAGCCTTACTTTGAGAACCAAAATACTTTCCTCACTTTTGAAAACACTTAATCCGGAAGGAATATCCCTTAGTCAATTTGAGACTCTTAAGGACAACAGCTCTGCGCCCCTGGGGGACTACATAGTAGCGTCCACCAGTATGTATAGAACAAACGATCTTAATAGTAAGTACGACAAACTTAAAAAACTTATTGGAAGCCGTTCTTCTGGTTCTTTGATAACCTTCAAAAATGGAGCACCAGTACTGATGGACCTCGACAACATTATACAGTTCCTGGTATCTATGAGCCCTACTAAAGACGCAGAGGATAGTGTATCTCTTAAACTGGTGGACAATCTGACTAACAGTGTAGTTAATAACGCCAACTTGGCAGCCTCTATAAACTTTAAAGGTGATACTCTAGTATTTGCTAGGGAAGAGGCTATGAAGCTGCTAGGGGAGATTAGTAGGATTCCTGCTAAACTCAAAGTACTCCATACTAACGAGACGCTCCAGCCTGTAAGCTCCTATGTTTCCACTGATAAGTGTCAGGAGATGTTGGAACTTATTGGGCGCTCTAATGGGTGGACTGATTTCCGAAGACACTGTATAGAAAAAGAAGATCTATTTAAGCAGTTCTTTACAAAACTTGTAGCCTACAGCGGTCCGGAAATGATAGTGGCGCTACTTAACGCTGAAAATAGTTATATACCAGAACTCATTGACGGCCTAGTGGTTAACGATGTGTCACCGGCTTCTTTGATACGGGCTTTATACTACCGTACCGATGGTGGCAGTATATCAGTTCTTAGGATTCTGGGGGCTGTGTGGTCTAAAATGGCTAAACGGTATTCTGTAATAAACGGATATAAAATGCTGGCGTCCAAAGAACAACTCAACGCATTGATGAATGATCTTGAACGCTACTACCAAAGTAACAACAAAAGGAGATAATAATGACAGAATCCTCAATCGTCAATGTAATTAAAGGGGACAACCCCCTTATCAGGATAGTACCTGTAGTTAGCGAATCTAATGAGGGTAACGCTAAGCTGGTCCTTGGACACGCATTCGGTACTCCCCATATAACCCCTAGAACGTCAGCTCTTACACGCTTAGGGAAGGGTGACCAAATAATCTATACTGTTCCACATACTAGCCCACTAAAAGATGATCACCTACGACAGATTGGAGAATATGAATCCGGGTCAGATAGGTTTGGTATCCCCCTGCTTCTCAACGTGAATTGCCCGTGCTATTTAATGCGTTCTAATGGAGACCCCAGATCTTGCAGTGCAGCATTAGTAGGTATCCCGGATAGGGAAGCTAACTTCCCTAGACTCTCAAACAGCTATAAGTTAGCTGACCAACCAGGGTTATTAAAGAACCTACAGGACTGTTACTTCCTATACTCTTTCTACAAGGTCCCTACACAAATGGCGTACCTAATGTTTGCCTGCGGGCTCTCCCCCTTTACTTTTACCGATACAGCTAGCGGTTGTGTAGTTGCTGATATAACCTTAATACCACCTGAAATAATGTCTAAATTCCATCTAGCAGGGGTGTTGGATACAGCTACATCGGAAAGATCCTTGAGTCTCTATATAGATGACTTACAAAGATTTATAATTGTGGATAATAAACATAGGGATACAGACATACGCCCCACAAGACACCTGGCTAAATCGGAGGGTAACCAGCTATACGACTTGATAAGCTACGTTCAAATGACTTTAATTCCCAACGGATGTCCTGAAGGACTACAGCTTCTAAGCCCCCATTCAGACCGAGTAGCATACAGAGGACCCGAAAATGTTATATGCAGAACCTCTCCTCTAGGACCAACACCTACGGGTGAGACAACCCTTCACTACTACAAAACAGAGCATGCGTATTTAACTGAGCTTACCTCTGATCTAACACCGGACAGCCCCTGGCTTAACAAGACAGAAGAAGAGGCTTCGACTCTGTCTAGTTCGGTAATGCAATTAGACGTTATGGAGGATAGGCTTCGTAGGTTCAACTACCTTAACTACCTACGTATAAGGGAGGATAACTCAGTTGTTGACCTAACAGGGCTAGCTAAGACCATGTACAAAGTTATGTCAGGACCCTTGATGAATCCCGGCCTTACTGCAGAATTAGAACATTTTATAAAATCCTTCTGCGCTGCAAACGTAGAGGGAACTGAGGTACTGGAACTACTGGAGACCATGGTAGGATCTATGGTACTGAGAGGACCTGAAATTTTCAAAGGTTTAGTTGATAACGTAGATGACCCCTACCTACGTCGGTCTAACCAGAAGGGTATAACTAACATGCACCGGGTACTTAAGAGAGAACGGGAGATAATTACTAGTATAAGTCACCTTGCTAACCCTGAGAAAAATACTGAATTAGCTTTAAGAAGATGGAAACATAAACCTGTAAAAACCATATACTCAGCATACAGAGACGGCCGAACTAGGCTTTTCAACGAATTAAGCACGGAAGAAACCCAAGCTTTGCTTCTACTGGACACTGCCAGCTCCCCCAGACATCTTGATATGCGCAGACCTAACTCCTTAAGATCTTTGGGGGACTCAGTCCTAGACACCGCCGAACGTGTTCCTCTTGATGGAAGCGTAACTTTCTGGGTAGTAGCTGAGGGTCGTAAAGACTATGAAACCTCTGCTCTAAAAGAGTTAGAAGAAGTACTTATGGGGTTAACAATGGAACTTGGTCTTACCTTTGTACCTATACTCTTAGGAAGCCCTAAATCTATACCCTCTGATCCAAATGAAATAGTTCAACAGACAGTCTTCACGGATGCAGCAGTAATATCGCAGATATCAAGACTTGTTGGGTCATGCCCTGATATGTCGCAGATATATGCACACCTTATTACGGAACAGCCAGGAAGCGGAGGGCTTAGCTCGTCAGAGTTAGAGCATGCTATGACATTAATAAAGGACCCTGTTAAGTTAATGCTAAGCTTAATAATTTATGCCTTAGTACGAGACTCAAGCTCTTACCAAATTGAGCTGTGGGTTCATAGAAACATTTAAAAAATAGGGGGCTTACGCTCCCTATTATTTTTTTCTATATAAACTTGACAGATAGATACGTACATGTTATATATTGTTTACGAACGTTTTTTTTGGAGAATAAACATGACAAATCAATTGCGTATCTGGGATTCATTAACTGACGATGTTGAAGCTAAATTTCTAAGTACCATAGAGATTACAGCCCCAGAGTCTATACCTACTTACTTACCTATGCCGACCTACAGGTTACGGAATGTCTTGTACAACTCGCTTCAGAAGGATAGTTTTGGGGTAGATGACTGTATGGACCATGTTAAGAACGTCTACAAAGAACAGATATCCAGAAACTTAAGGAAGGACACCGTGGTTTTTTTTCCTTTCTACTCAAGTTCAGAGGCCTTCGGAGACACTCCCTACGATCAACACAACAATGTGTTCTCAAAGGTTCTAACCTCTCTTAAGAATGTAGAGGGAGAGATCCCCAGAATAGTATGTACGGCTTCCCCAGATACAATACGTAAGTCAGAGCGGAGACTTAGCAAGCACGACAAACTACAAGAGGTGGAGCAGTGTGAGGAGAACGTAAAAGCTAAAGACATGACCCTGATAGCATGGTCCTTCCGTAACTGGTTAAAAGAACATCCAGAAGTTAAGAACGTAGTAGTAACCGATATAACATTGATGGCCCGTATGTTCCCTAATTACAACTTCCCAAGCAGCTTCAGGGACTGCGCTTACAGGTCTTTCGATGTAGACCCTGATGAAGGCTGCTTAGTAAAGAACACAAAAGGCACCTATAAGGTAATGCTTATAGCTAACCATCATAAACACAGAAGTAACGACGATCTGGTATATACAATAACTGCTGACATGCTGTCCATTCTTATGAACCCTGCTAGTGAACCAGTTAGCCCTAAGAAATATAAAATTTTAACCTCAATTAAGCAGCTTAACAAAGTCATCGATCAGTGTCTTAAGAAAGGGCGGGCTCTTTCGTTGGATATCGAGACTACAGGTCTTAACCCTGTTATCAACGGTCAGAAGATAATATCATGTGCGTTATCTGATGGGGAAACTGCCTGGAGCTTCCTTGTTGACCACCCTAAGTATACTTTAAAAGACCAGAACGCTTTAGAAGGTCTTAGGATGCTACGCAAGGTTGTTATGACCAAGCAGCTCATCCTTATCCTTCAAAACGCAGTTTATGATCTTAAGTGGATAACACACTTTCTTGGTGCATACCCCACGGCCCAGATACGTGATACTATGCTTATAGACCATTGGTTATTTGAGACTCAAGGATCTGTATCTAAAAAGATGGGACTTGGTTACGGGTACGGAATGGATAACCAGATCCCTCGGTATCTTCGAGTTAAATCCCACAAAGATACTATCGCAAGATATAAGGAGCAAGCTAAAGTTATAAATGACACAAGCTTCCCTAGTGGAAAAAAACTCATGGACATAACCGTTGTTGAACTAGAAGGGTGGGTAAGCAAGCTTAATTCTCCAGAGTGGCGCGAGCCTAAGTCTGGGTCCTACGCACAGTTCCCTCTCCGTGTCCTACTTAAGTACAATATGAAGGATGCTTTTTACACTTACAAAATATTCATGAAACAAGTACGTATGATCAAGCAGGAGTGCGGGGGTAAGATCCCTAAGATCTTCACGTACAATATGCCTAAGAACATTAAGAACGCAGCTATGATGGAACTTAATGGAATGCCTATCGACTATGACCTTCTTAAAGACAAGATCATATATTGTACTTCTAAGATGAAAAAACATAAGGAAGCGTTCCTATCAGTCATGGTAGGACTTCAGGAAAATGACGTTAACATAGAGTCCGAAGACGTTCTTAAGAAGATACTCAAGAAGTATTTCAATTGCACAGACGATGACTTCTATGATCCCGTCCAGGATAAAAGTAGCATGCAGAGCTCTGTAATACGTGACCTGGCTAAGAACAGGAAACTTGAATTCTTAGATGACTACCTGGCTTATAAAAAATATGTAAAGGCCCGTAACACCTACTTCATACCTTTCTTATTTCACAGTTACATGGGTAGAATATACTACTCTATCAATGTTACAGGTACAGTAACAGGCAGGTTTTCCAGCAACAATCCTAATGTCCAGAATATACCTAAGGCCATTAAGACTGCTACAGACAAGGTCTTTGTTAAAGAAGTCCTTAGATGTGAAAAGGACTGTAAACTAATAGACCTCGATTTAGCTGCTGCTGAAATAAAAGTTCTAACCACAGTGTGCCCGGATCCTACTCTCATACGAGTTCTTAAAAATGGTATGGATGCTCACTGTTACACAGCTTCCCTCGTAATAAAAGAACCTTATGAGAAAATACTAGCTGCCAAAGAAAAATCAGACGACCCTAACCCAGGAAAGTTTACCAAAGATGAGATTCGCTACCTTGACATGCGTCAGAAGGCCAAAAGAACAAATTTCGGAGCTATTTATCGAATAGGTCCCCGAGGTCTTTCTTCTCAGCTCAAAATAAAAGACGAGCTAGGTGACATTAACCCCTTTACCAAAAAACCTTATACACGAAGATCCAGGCACGCTGAGTTAAGAAGAATAGGGGAGCGAGAGGCTGAACTTCTTCTTACCAAACTATTTACAGAGGTATTCCCAACCCTGGAGTCTGTCTTTGAAGAAACTGACAAACAAGTTTTTGAAAACTACTATGCAGAAAGTATTTTCGGAAGACGCAGACGTTACCTCTACACTCCTATACCAGCAATACATAAACTACTGGTGGAAGCAGGACTGTATACCGGTATAAAAGACGACGTAGGCAAACTTAAACTTACAGACGCTCTCTACCTTATCCCTTCTAAAAGACCTTTCAGGCAGAGCATGAACTTTGGTGTTCAGTCAGCTGCTAGTGACTACATGCAGCTATTCATAGCGTACCTAGTATCCGAAGCAGAGGTTCACGGTCTTAAACTAAAAGTACATTTAACAGTTCATGATAGTGTCCTGTTCAGTTACTCAGGTACTAAGGAAGATACTGCTTTGTTCCACAAGATATGTGACAGAGGTATGAATGATTACCTTATGAAGCAGTCCGACAAACTCCCTATTCCTATCGGATACTCTTTGGATCTATCGACTAGATATTGCGAACCGCCTAATGCAGCTTCTGTACCTGAAAAAAAGTAGACAACGCTATTCTGCAGATCTCATCACCAGAATTTATAGTAACTCCAGCACCCGTAATATCAACTACGTCAAATACGACCTCGTCTGAATTGTTTGCCCTTATAAAGGGTGCCCTAACGTCTAGCCCTGTTATAAGAGACTCAAACAAGCACAAGCTCATGTGGCCCATCTGGTCTTTATTGTTTATGATCTTAGATTTTATATGGAACCATAATTTGCACCCTGTATCGATTTCAAGACTGCCACCTGCAGGAACGGCTAGAGGGATACTGCCAGTAAATTTTATAAGTATGTAGGGAGCACTAGCAGTTAGAGAATACTCGGAACTGCTGCCTTTTACCTCTACTCTAGGGGCTATACCTGCCATTATTCCTCCTCAGATAACTCTGTATCTATAGTACTATCTTTTATTTTGCTATCTTCTTTAGCGGTTATTTCAGTAGCTCTCCTCATTACAGGTCTTAACTCTATCAATTTGTAGTAAGCTTCTGCCGGGTCTTCTATTATTTCAGTCCCCTTTTCTTTCTTTTCCGCTGCTATACTTATTCTTAGATCAGTTAGTTCTTTAACACTTTTCAGTGTTTGTGTTTTAACATCGAGAGCTGCGTCCTTAACCTTTTCAAAATTTTCAGCTGCCTGGTTCATACCCTCACCCGCTGCTTTCATCTTATTAGGTATAGACTGCTCTAAGCTCTCATACTCTTCAGTAGCTTTCTGAGCTATCTTGTACCCTTCCAGTATTGCAGCCGCAGCATCCGAACTACCAAATACTATTAAACCGGCGTAAGTTGATGTAGACCAATTCTTTTGGGATAAAGCTCCCATTAAAACACCTGGTAGCTCTTTAGAAGATCCTCTCCAGAAAGCTGTGTAGATAGCTGGAAGTTGTGTCAACGATAAAGAGTTCACTAACTTACGTACTAAGGCTATTATATTCTCAAGAATTCCAAAAAACTCATCTACTTCCTTCTCTATTGCCCTAAGTTTTTCTGTAAGCTCATCTGTACCCTCTAGCGCCTCATCCAAAGCCTTGTCTATATTATCTATGGTATCGTATACAAGATCAACACTTTCAAGAACACTATCCGGCAACAACATCTGAGCTAACTTATTACCTGTCCAACTTCCGGAAGAGTTGCTACCTCCTACCCCGTACCATCTAGGCTGCATACCTTCGTCAGTCTTAGGCCTTATAGTAACTACTGCAGGTAGCGTATTATCTACAGCATCTATCTCTCCGGCAAATAGCCCTGCTCTGGTCTGTCTAGAGTTGTTCATACCCTCTTTAACAAAACTCTTATTAAGGATAATAGTCTCTGAGTCTTCAAAGAGAAGTATCAGCCTATCTGGTCCTGGCTCATCAGTATTTATATCCCCCTGGGATTCGAACTTAATAGTACTGGAAAATAATCTCTCATTCTTTCTTACGGAGGTTCTTACAGATGGATCTACTGACCCATTTATTTTCTTAAGAGCTTTGTCATAGGCCTTAGTTCCAAAAGGATCTTTATTATTCTGACTGTACTCCTGGATCTGTGCATCGGCAAGACTCATAAACACCAGCTTATCAGCAGGTAACACAAAGCTACTTTCAAGATCCCCAAACCTATCAGGCATCAACCTGTTAAACAACTGGGATACTGCTGCTATAAGTGTTACGTTCTCCCTAGGCCTTGACCCGCCTCTTCTATACCACCTTGAATAAGACAGGTATACTTTACCCAGGCTATCCAGCCTATCTTTTATCTCTGAGGTAGCTAGTACTCTCATAACTTTTATGGAAGGGTTAGAAAATATAAGTTCAGGGTCACCTCCGGCAGATATCTTATATGCTGCTGACAGGAACCGGTACTGATCTGACTTGAAATTAGTTTCGAGTATTATCGTGGATGTCTTTTTAATATCAACGTAAGCCCTATAGTCAACCACCCCTTGTATTCCGTCCGATTCAAAAGCTCCGGAAGCTACTGTGGATACCGTCCCCTCCATAGCTATGTCAATATAAGTCATTTGTGAACTAAACAGCAATGCTAGGTACTCCTTCTCGGTATCAGTTAATTTATCAACGGCAACTATAGCCATATCTAACACAGCGGACTTTATCTCCTCAAAAGTATCGAAATCCCCACTTAGTACACTCTCAGGTAAATCTCCTATGTTCCTTCCTAAAGAAGAATCGTAGATATACAACCAGTTAAAAAGACCTACTAAGTTCTCGAAATCTCCTCTTACAAACTGTACATCCGGAGCCTCTTCCTTCTTAAGGTTCTTTAGATTCTTAATCCATTCCTGGATAAGATCTTTGAGCTTGATGCAAGAAGCAACTACCTGGGTAAGCTCTTTGGGTACTGCTATAGGTATAAACATGGTAGCACATAAGCCATCCTCTACTTCAGGGTGGTTAAACCACTCATTAGTCATGTCATTAAGCTTAGAGTTGACCAAGGGAGCCATGTTCCCCTGCTTAAGGATCTCGGCATTAAGATTAGGAATAAAAGAAAAAGAAGCAACCTTAAGCTCAGCCTTAAATAGATCTATCTCAAGAAAGTCTTCGAGCATACCTAGAATCTTCTTAAGAGATTTTATTATAGTCTTAAGTACCATAATAGCTGAGTTTATAGCCGCTATTACAGATCCTGCAAACGCCAAGGCTATCTTAACCGCTGCCTTTAAGGTCTTTACTACATTCTCTACTGCTGTTATAGCCACATTTAAAGAGGCCTTTATAGTGTCTAATCCGTTTCTTAAATTCTCATTTTTATCAAGAAGATCCCATAGATTTATCCACGTTTCTATTTTGTCCTCATTGAGCTGTGCAGCTATTGAATTTATAGTCTCGAAAACACTGTCTTCCTCTAGCTCGGAAAGCCCGGGGGCTACTGTTTCAAAGGTACTGGCAGTATCTGCTACCTGGGTCTCATCCCCTGTAGTTTCATCAGAAGCCGCAGCAGCGCTGTCCACTGTCTTGCTACCCTCTTTAGGGTTCACTTCCTGGATAGAGTCTGCTTTATAATCAAAATCAGAATCTTTTACTGCCATCTTACTCTGCTCCTTTTTTGTTACCTGTAGGATAACCAACCTTTACAACCCTATTTTTAATTATATCGCCCTCTACCATCAGCATCATCTTTGAATAAGGTTCTACAAGATTGGCTGCTACGGAAGGTAAACCGTAAGGGTTAACTCCATAAGTCATAATAGAATTAAATCCTTTATTAACTTCCTGAGCAAACTTCTTAAATTCATTGTAACTCACTAAGTTATCATTATTTCCGTTCAGATTTATGGACTTCATACCGTATATACCAAAGACTTTCTTATCCATCCTGAGATGAGAATCTATGCCATTATTAATTTGTAACGCCCCGGCCTTAGCCTTATCTCCTAGTGTTATAAACACATTGTTGCCTATAAGATTAATATCGTTGATACCTTTAAGTACCAATGAAGCAGCTGTTATAACCATACCAGCAGAAGCCTTAAGACCTATCTTTCCAAAGCTAGCGGTAGCTTCAGTACCGGTTACATTTATAGTGTTAATGTTCATAACCATTTTGTAGATAGCACTGAACTTTTTCACAACATCAGAAGGGCTGTCGAACATGCTGTCTTCTTTGAAAGTTTCATTAACTATGAATCTTGACGTCCCAGTATATGGGTTAATAGCTTTAACTGTAAACTTATCAGAGGTTGCAGCTACACTTACTATGCCAAAAATATCTAGAATAAACTGCTTGTTAGATGGCTTAACTACTAGGGAAAATATATCACCCATAGTAACCCTAAGCTCTGGCAGACCTAAAGCGGAGTCTGGAGCTGATATGTCAAAAGCGAAGCCGTTACCTGCTATTAAGAATCTATTGGTGTACGCCGATATCTGTTTCAAAGCTCCATCTACAAACAGACCCGTACTTCCAGCTCCCAAAACTGCTTTAAGACCTTTCCTTATAGCCATAAAACCAAGTCCAGGTAGGGAGTACCCCACGTCTCCATCTTCTAATAAAACTTGTTGGGTTGTCTCGGTATCTGTAGCATCAAGACTGCTTAGCGTAACAATGCAGGTAACAGTATTAGTAGTTTCATCTATCAATACTTTGGAATCTTTACCTGGGAGAGGAAATATGATTGGCACTTTGACTTTGCTTAAGTATTTGTCAAACTTAAGAGCTTCTACGGTATGCTCTTCTCTATTTACGGATTTTATTGTCCAGTACATTATGCCTCTTCAATATTTAGTCCGTCCTTCGAACTTAGTATCGTAAAATTCCCAATCTCTATCGGATTACCATTATCTGCGAATTTAGGAATTTTTGCAAGGCTACAGGCTAAAATTTTATTATAACCTACCACTAAATTAAATATGGGGTTCCCATAATCTACTAAATATGTAAAAAGTTGAGCATAAAATTGAAACCACTGGGTGTCTTCACTGTTGAGCATAGCGACACTGCTAAGGTTGATAACTATGTTGGTACTCTTGAGTTTTGTGACCAGAAACTTATTGTGACTAAGCGGTGAAGTAGAAACTTGAGGATTACCATATATCAATTGCGCGTTGGTTGGGTATAGCCTTACTACTAAGACTCTCTTTTTGGATACTTCAGAAGTTTCTTGGTCCCTACCTATACTGTGCAAGCCCTCTACAACCTTATTAACAGTCTCTACATATTCAGAAGTCGAATAAGACGTACCCGTTAAAAGATTCGAACTTATACGTCTTAAGTACTCTATGTAAGTATCTCTTACACGTTGGACTACCCCAAGAACTTGATCAGCGTTAAGCTTAGACTCCTTTATATAGGCTACCTGTTCGGAATTACTAGTATATGTAGTACCCGTATCAACAAAGAAAGAACGGGTAGTAGCTTCGATGGACCCTAGAAGTTCCTCTGGTTCATCTGAATCGAATTCATTATTATCCATAAACAGATTGTAGGTGGTTTCAAACGCATTTCTCATCTGCTTTATGTAACTTACCGCTTCCGTTCTAAAATAATCAGCAGTTATCTGCTCTTCATAAGTGCTGGAATCTTCTGACTCAGTACCAGATCCATACTCGTATACCTGTGCCAACAGTTGGGCACTCTGCGTAGAAATATTAGCGTAAGTAGCAACTAGTTGAGAAACTTTATCGTACAACTCCGAGTTATTAGTAAGGTCATACTCAAGGTACACCCCTTTCCCTGGGTTTACTACCATAGGATAAAGATTTGCAAGTATTTTTTCTGGGGCCATTGATCTAAGATCTGTTAAGCCTTCATCCCCTATACCCACTGCTTTAAACACTGCCTTCCACTTGGGAAGTGTAAGGGCTGGTCTGTAACCATCCTTGTAGTAGACTTTATTTGTTCTCGGAATTAGCATGATAACTCCTCTCTATAAAAAAGGGGGGCTAAGCCCCCCTGTTAAACAATATACACGACCTGGTTTAGAACCAAATGTCAAGACATGTGATCGCGTTCTTGTTGTGGAACATGTAAGTGATTGTTTCATCACTGTATGTTGAAACTGTGTCGTTTGCCACTGTGAAGTGGTTTCTCACGTCTCTCTTCCACTGGTAAACTCTACCGAGGTAGTTAAGAGGAGCATAGACCATAATTCTATGGAATTTACTCTTCGTCTTGTAAGTAGCATCCGGAGATCCTGACTCACAGTCGTAGTCTACATCGTAACGATCTTTAAGGATAGTCGCAAGAGCATCCCTATCAGCCGGGTCAAGACCGGTTGACTCGTCAGCAATGTTGTAACCGAAGAACTTAAGAGACTGAAGCTCTCTCGCAAAAGCAGTTGCCTGTCTTGGGAAATAGAACAGAGTCTCATTAGGATCGTGTGGTGAAAAAGTCATTCCTCTATAATCATTAAGCATAAGCTTTCTGATAGAGGATCCAAAGAGAGGACTGTTGTCCGGTGAAAAACCGTTGTCCATGAGCTCTCTTGAGAGACCGTCAATAGCAGTCTGAGGAACCTTAGCGAAATCAAGGTATCTGCTCTCAGGCATTACCAGGAGTTCTCTAGGCTGTCTTCTTTTTGCAGGAGCACTGTGTGCCTTAAGGAGCTCAACAGAGTCCACAAGTGGATTTGCATCCCAAGCAGCAGAAGTGGTAGTTTTGATGCTGTAGCCGATTCTTGTGAAGTCAGCTTCCGAAGATCCGATAACTCCGTAGTTACCTTTAAACCAGTAAATGTCTTCTTTCTTGAAGATAGACATCTGTCTGGATTTCTTCATTTCCTCAACGAAGTCGTAAGGATAAACATCAAGAAGGTTAACCTTCTTTTCGATAGCAGGAGTCTTCAGAGTTGTGAAGTATCCTTCTACGTACCTACCAGATCCTGTCTGAAGGTAAGGTTCTCCACGAAGCTTTCTAGGAGATGTTTCTCCCATGAACTCTTCGATGTCTGGTGATACCGGGAGAGAGACTTTGATACGCTCATTGTCGTTCTCAATTTTGATCTTATCGGTATCATCCGCAGTAAGTTTGTGAAACTTACCATCATTAAGCTCGCCGTAGATCTGACGACAAGCACCGTAAAAGAAACCACCAAGGGCAAGGATGTCGGAGAACTTGCTCGCGATCTTGTCCTGCTCTCTGGTGTCCTGAGTTGTTATAGCCTTGGAAAGATCCAATATCAGATCCTGTTCCATGGTTTTGGTTCTGTTAATATCTTCCATGATTATGATCCTCCATATCTAAAAAATTAACAAACAAAATCAACAGTGACATATTTGTCACCCGCATTGTCTTCATATTCACCAACATTAATAATGGTGGTTCCTGTGATGGCATACTCAGTAACTCCATCGTCTGATCCGCCAGCTGCGCCGACAGAAATTGCACCGGTTGTGTCATTAACGAAAAGACAAAGACAACCGCCCTCAATAACATCATCCTTATTTGCATAAGGCACATCAGTTACAAGACCAGTGATGTAAAGATCTTTAAGTTTAAGACCAGCATCGTTAGATGCGTCGAACCCAGGACCGAACGTATTATCAATAAGTCCCATCTCTGTTTCTTCTGTTCCACCCCAGATGAGGAAGAGTCTATCTCTAAGATACACAAGAGCGGGCTCAATGGCGTTTGCTCCGGTCTCAACTATAGTAGCTCCTCTGTCTGTGCAAAACTCTTTCAGAGCAGTACCCGTAGTGGCAAGATCAGTCCCAACGGGGAATACCTCAAAGCCAGGCATTCCGCCTACGGCATCAAGAATAGCGATATCATGCGCATACAGTGCATCTGAAATAGCAGGTCCATCAATAGACAGACAACTCTGTCTATACGGTTTATGTGGGTCAATACCTCTCGCAACCTCAGGTTTGGAGAGCCCCATTTTCTTAACATCTATCATGTCAAACCTCCTAAACTACGATGTCAATAAAAGTCACGTCTTCACTGTCTACTTCTTTTGTGTAGACGTCTACTACAGTGGTTCCGGCTATCGGAAAAAACGTCCAGCCGTCAAAAGTTTCACCTGTTCCGGTTGGAAGTCCTGCCGTAGCAAGAATAACCGCACCGCTTGTATCTGATGTAGCATCAAGATCAACAGCAAAACCCAAAAATCCACCTTTTGTAAGCTCCTCTGAATCATCCGCTGAGATATCCGGAAGCATCAAACCTGTAAGGTACAGGTCAGAAAGCTTAAGCCCAGAATCAAAAGCGGCATCCATTGTGTGCTCAAGAAGTTCCTGAATCAACGGCATCTCAGTTTCCTCTGCTCCACCCCAAATGAGAAACATACGTTCTCTGATCCAAGCAAAGAAAGCAGCTATTACGGTCGCTTCGTTAGCTCCTTCATTGTAAGTCGGCATTTCACCGCCACGATCTTCAACGTACTCAACAAGAGTAGTACAAAGATTTGCGATGCCTGTTTCTCCGCTGCTAGCTACGCCCTGAGGCAGCATATTAAATGCTGGGTAACCTTCGACATAGTCAAGGATTACCATCTCGTGGCTATAAGCTGGCCCATCAATAACAGGACCGTCTATGCTCATGGCGCTCTGTCTGTAAGGAACATGAGGGTCAATACCTCTTGCGACTTCAGGTTTGGAGAGCCCCATCTTTTTCAAGGTTACAAGTTCCATTACACACCCTCCCCAGTTTAACTGTTAAAAACCGTATCGATTTCGTCCATTACCCTTTTAGAATAAGGAGTTCTACCAGTTCTGGATGCTGTTTTGTCATTAGCCTTTACACGAGTTCTACCACTGGTAAAACCTTTGTTGCTCAATGCAATCTTGTCGAGAATCTTCAGGACTGAACGTCCAAGTTTCTCACCGTCAACAACTTCGTCAGCCATGTCGGCTTTCGAGAACTCATTAGTGAGTTCAGATGCAAGTTCTGGATCGATCTGACCAACGGCATCAACAATAGCATTCTTAGTCTCGTCAGACACTTCACTAGGAGTTTCTACAGCGTCATCCACTGTCTCCTCAACCTTTTTACCAGCTTTTCCAGCTAGTTCATTGGTATCCATGCCTTCCATGACTTCAGCAGCCTGTTCAGCCAGCTTGGTATGCTCATCTAAGGACGAAGACAATTTCGTAATTGTCTGTTCCTGGTCCTTAACAATCTGTTTAAGACGAGCTATCTTATCATCCCTTGCTTTCAGATCTTTCTCGGTCATAATAATTACCTCCTATGTAAAAGAGAAAAAAAACCCTTAAGCGCCTTATTAGAAGCGATCTTCACCTCAGCAGTTTCTTCTTCGGATAAAGACCCATCTTTCAACTTAGTAAAAAAGTTGTCCGCAGCGGCTGTTTTATCAAACGTCTCCTCAACTTTAACAACAGGCTTTTCCGGCTTCTTTGCTTCAGCTACTTTATCAAATTTTCCGGAAACAATCTCAGCAATAAAGTCTGCGTCTTCCTGTCTACGTTTTAAAACGTCTTTGATATTTTCAACCATAATCCGCACCTCACGAACATTTAAACACTATCAGTATAAGTTATATTATCTTTAAAATAAAGTTCTTTTTTCAATTTCTTGAAAATATTTGACAACCTATGCTTTTTATGGTCAAGACTTTCCGGAGTTCCGTACAGTTTTGCCTGCACATAGTCACTCACTCCACCATACTTTTCAAAATCTCTTGTGAAAATCTTTCTGGGTTTAGTCTGCTGTCTTCTAATGAAGTCAGAGGAACTCATTGTGTCCACTATGCTACTAGTAGAGCTACTATCCATTGCCAGTTTATCAACTATGTTGGCAAAACAATCATAAATAGCAGAATAAGAAGCGCCTTTGTCCCAACCCTCTTTAAACCTACCTACGTCAACATAGGTACCATTTAAACGTTTATCTGGACCCTGCATATTTATAAGGTTCTGCATCTTACCCTGTGCCTCCTGTAAAACATTCCCAGAATCCTGAAGTTGCCTACCAGTTGTGGACCCCATCCTTTGGAGTTCCCTATAAGCAGTCTTTAATCTCTGAGCCCCTAAACCACCGGGTGTTTCATCGTATATAGCATGTATGCCCTTTGTATCATAAGCCCTAGTCTTCATTTCTGAAGCTGCCTTCCTTACCGAATCTCTTTCCTGGTCGGTTAGAGACCTACCCTGCTTATACTGCATAAGCCTGTCGGCATTGGTAACGAACCTTGCCATATCAAACTTACCGGAAGGATTGTACCTGCCAAATTTCTTAAGTGTATCAGCAGCTATGCTTTGTCCACTTGATTTCTGGGAAAGATCCTCGTAGTCCGACGCCAGACCTGCTACCTGCATACCTGCATTCTGTAGTGCCCGGGACTTCATGGCCCCAAATCTTTTAGTACTGAACCGATCCAGAACAGTATCTAAAGCTGTCTTGGCAAAAGGTATTTTGGCCAAAGCCATATTTATACCTGGGTTATTGGCTAAAATGGGTAATACTTGACCGTACTGCGAGTCTATAAACTGGTCCATATACTTCTGTATAACTGGAGTAGTCGCTACAGACTGCACTGCGGCCTGCGCTACCGTTGGAAAAGAAAACTTACCAGTTTGAGAATCTGCGAATAAATTTCTAGGGTCATTGGACCCCTCTAAAGAACCTTGGAAGGCTCCGTATCCTCTAGACGCAGTTCTAAAAGCATCACTGTCAGCCATTTGACTTGTCATTTCAGAAAAACGATTAAGAAGATCCATATTACCCCCTAGGTAACTCAATACAAAAAAGATTTTAAACTATATTAAGAGACCTGTCAAATTTTAATTACTTGTCAGGCTTAGTATCTTCGTCAGTTCCATCATCTTCAGGCTCAACTTTAGGATCCTGCCCCTCTTTCGGTAAGTCTTCGTACATAGCCTCAAGGGTTAGTTGTTCTTCCGATCCTGGCTCCACAGGTTTTACTCTGTTAAGATCGTCAAACTCCATGCCCATAATATCACCAGTACTAACAGTTCTTCTGTCTCCTTCTTCTTTTATCTTGTCAACAAAAGATATACGTAGCTGCTCCGGAGCACCGGACGCCATGCTGTTATTCTCCATGTCTACCGACATCTTGAGTATCTTAAGGATGCCCTGCATATTATTGGCATTTGGATTACGTACACAGTCCATTACCATACCATCTATCTGACCAAACATCTTTTTTAAACTGTACATAGCTCTGCTCTGTACCGATATCCTATTGCCCTTATTATAGCTTGAATCTATGTAAGCCCATCCGTAATCATAAACTCCCAGGAAAAGATTATACCTTACAGCATCTCCATCCGTAACCCTAGGGCATGACTCGATAAAATTAAATAGATACAACCTTGGTATATTATCAGGTATAGAAAAAAAATAATGCTTGTAGATCTCCTTGTCCGAGAGACCCCAGCCTAGAAGATCCATGAATACACCCTCTGGTGTTTCAGTATCCAGAAGAAGTGCTTCGATAACGTAGCGCATAGCTCTGTCCATATAAACAGCGCGTATATTATCCGGGGCTTCAAGAAGCCCTGTCTCTACGTTTTTGTAAGCATCTTCAAAAGTAAACTGCATCTCACTTCGCTCCCCTGGTTTATACAACTTATAAAACGTTATAAAGGCTCCCTCCGAACCCGTCTAAGATTATGTGTATTTCCTGCTTCAACGGCTGCTGCAGCGCAAGCGCTGTCTGACGCAGCCTCCACAAGCTTAACTTCCGGGCAACCCGCCCGTAGTATGTAATGAGTACCTTGTGTGTTATTAGGATAGATCCGTATTTTGTGAGACCTTAAAGTCTGCATTGTTAAATTACCTTTTATAAGTTTCATTAACTTTATTCATAACTGTTTCTACCTCCAAAACACCCAATACAAAAAAAGGCCCCGCAAGCAGGGCCTTTAAAAAGGGTATAGGCTCCACCCCGGCAAAAAAAATGACCGGAGAAAACCTTACTTCTTCTTAAGATTCTTAAGAACACTAGCAACCCTAGCACTGGCTTTGTTAGCGTTAGCTATAACGTCACCAACTGTTGCTTTTTCATTTGCAGAAACTCCGCCTGCACCAGCCATAGCCGGATTAGTGGGTTTGCTCTTCTGACCTGATGGGTCACCTTCCATGATGTCCTGGCCAATAGCCGATGGATCCGGAATAAGAGTCTCATCAGCGCCTTCTCCCTTTGCTGATTCATCCTGAACTTCAGCATCGGAGTTAGGCATGTCTTTGGCAGGGAGTTTAGGAACCTGATTCTCGAGCGTTTCAATAGCAGCTGCTATCTTGTCGAGATCTGATTTCAAATTACCAAGCTTTTCGAATGCTGCAGCTATAGATCCCACTGGATCTCTCTGGATCTGCATCATACGAACCTCTGTTCCTGCAATTTCACCCTGACCAGCAGCGATCTTGTCGCCGGCAGCATTAACTTCATCAACGAAGTCTGGGTCTCTTGTAGGGATAAGTCTTTTCTTGTCACTCATAACAGAACCTCCTGTTTTATCTGTGTTATTAGAAGATAACTCTTCTTCTTTATATTCTTTCGAGGCTTCCTTAATAGCCTTCTGGATAGTTACAGCCACTGCTCTTTTGTCCGCATCTTCAACTATGGAATCCGGCAGCTTAGTTTCAGCCCTTACAATTATATTGCGCAGCTTGTCATCAGGTATAGGTACACCTAGTGCTGACGAAGCTATCTTAGCAACCTGTTCAGCGTGTTCACGTATAACCGTAAGCTTAGTTTCAAACTTATTCATCCGGAAAACCTCCACTATTTACCCTGTTAGTATATCACCTTAAAAATATTTTTCAACTTATTGTTGTTAAGTACCTATTTATTTTTTCAACGATCTCTTTATACGCTTTATTAACTTCGTAGTAAGACCCTCCTACTTTACGATGCACGTCTCTAGCATTGGGGGTTATCTCATCCTTGCTGGAAAGACCCTTGGCTATCTCCTTCCATACCTTTTTTTGAAGAGGGTCATCTTTGAATTCATCATTGAGATACTCTAGGTCCATTCTATGGTCACTTCTCTGGTACATGATGTTGTATGTCCCCAGAGTAGAATCATTATAAGTTCCCCTCTCTCTTGTTATGAATTCTTTTACCTTCTTAATAGAAAGACCTGACATGTCTGCTAGTATAAGCGGGTCGATATCCTTCTCACCATATTCGTTAACATACTCTGCATAATGTTTCTTAAACTTACCAAAGTCCTTTATCTGGTGCTCAGGGGTATGCAACGTTGGTCCATGCTTATATACTACCCTATTTAATGGATTCAAAGCATTGGTTACATAGGTAGATAGCTTGGACTTGCTAGGATCCCAAGTTTCTATGGCCTTAGTAGCTAGCCCTAGACCGTTCATATACAAGGTTCTAGTATCAATAGATCTTGAAAGATTCATAGCCCGTACCGCTGAGAATATAAGATCACGCATCTCTCCTACAGCCATATCCCTGTATTTAGGATCGCCTGTTCTTTGAAATTCCTTAGCATAAAATTCTTCTCTACGTGTTTTCATAACTCCTCGGAGTTCAATTAACTGACTAAAGAATAGCCTTTGTAAACCTCTGTGTCAATTTAAAAAGAAAAAAAAAGACCCTCCGAAGAGGGTCCCAACACTACACTGCTGCTTTTCTTTCGGTTATCAACTGTCTGTTGTAACCTTCATTATCTGACAAATTCCTGACTCTCTTAAAGTAAATCTCATGTCCGTTTACCTTATCGGTTAACGCGCTTCGATCCCCTTTGTAAGCCCTTATATGGGCCTGATTTATTTTACGCATAGCAACCCTGCTAAGCCTGGTTTTTCCTTCAGAGTCAACTATCATACCCAGCATCTTAAGGTCCCTTTTGGTCCTATCAAGAACAGATATTTTGTCTGCCCGGTACCAACGTTTTGGGTCCATATCTTTAAGGATAAGCTTCTTAATAGTTTCAGCATGATCGATACCAGATGTAGTATCATAGAATATATAAAGATTATCGGAGTACTGAAGTGTCCTATTTATCTTTACTCCCATTCTACCCAATGAGCTCTGCGTTATAGTTCTTACAATATCCTGAGCCGCAGTTATGGCACACAGGTTTGCTATTATACCGCTGTAGCAAATACCCTGAGGAATTCCTCTTACCTGCCACGGTTTCATAGATACTCTGGAGTGCACTTCGTAAATATTTTCTACCTCAAACTTCTTACCAGTACCAAATAAAGAGTTGCGCTCTTTACTTATCGCAGTCTTAAGAGTATTCGCTACCTTATCGGTCTTCTTTACCTCTCTATCATTGACGGTATTCATGTCAACATTGAGAATCTCATTCTTCCATATAGGTATACACTCTGTTAACACATACCCAACCTTTTCCTCTACAGTGAATCTTCTAGCCAGTTGAACACTTGGCTTTATAAGAGGTCCTACCAACATGTAAGTCATTGAGTCGAATATCTCTTGAAATCCAAGGTCTACTAACTCCTTTCCACCACACATCCTCATTATAGTAGAAACGAACTGAGTATCCGCATAGATACTTCCCGGACATACCTCTGCCATCCCTTTCATTATGTTCGGTAAAAGTTCTATGGCCTTCTTATCGTAGTACTTATTAAGAAACTTTTTAGAGTACCGTACATCCTTCTCGGATATGTTGGTAAAGAAATCCCTGAAATCTATCTGAAGAACGAACCTACCAGACTCTTCTAAGGATAACTGTTTGTCCTCAGATATTTTCTTAACGAAGTCAGATCCTTTCCAGTAGGACAACGATTCTACAGGGTCCTTGTAAATGTTACTGGACAAATCCTTATACTCATTCGGAGTTGGTAGTATGGAGTTATAAACTGAATTAAGCACCTTAGACATCCTTTTAAGATCATACCTGGGAGAAGATATAAGCCGGGTACCTTTCTTGTTCTTTTTAGGGATAGTGAAATGATAGAACGGACTTCTAAGAGCATAAGTTTTATCATATACTATTTTATAAGCCAGTCTAGAATAGAATTCTTTGACCATGCTCTTAGTAAGATGGGTATACATAGTATCTACCCCGTACAGTTTGCGCATAATAGGTTCGTAAGAATAGGCTACCATCATTGCCTCCCCACTTCCGGTAACTAGCAAGTAACAATCCGGAACAAAAGAACTATCGTCACTGCCCTTAACTTTTAAACGGAAGATAATAGCCTTCTTAGGGATCTCGTAGTACCATCTTAGATCCGTACTAGCAATCTCTAGGTGCTTCTTAGTACTTATCATAAGTACCCCTTTAGACAGCTTAAAAGTGTAGTCCACGAAGTTAGAATCACTAGCAGAGTTGAGTTTGCCTGTGATGGCGGGTCTGTCCTCATCAAAAGACGCAGCATAGAGTTTCTCGTAACTGTAGGTGTCTGACACGATCCTAAGCTTCTTAAGGTCTATCTTTACTGTACCCTTTTCAGGATCAGCAGTATAGTAGTCTTTGTCAGGGTAAGCCCTCAGAGCACAATCGTTAAGGCCGTCGATGATATCTTTGTCTAAGAACATACCACCATGCCTACTTGAATGGATAAAATGGAGCAGCATCGTCATGCCACTATGGAAATAGTTGTTGAATTCGGATTTAGTTCTTACTCCCATGATTACTCCTTAAACCAATCTTCTGGTTCACGTTCAGGTTCTGTTTCTGGTGCTCTATCGATGAGATTAACATCGACGCTACAATCTGGACCAGGCTCTATGAAAAGCCGTTTTCTAATTTCTTTTTGCATACTAACCCCCTAAAAGTCATAAATGTCTCACAACTACTTATAACAATTTAGGGGTTAGCAATTAGAAGTTAGGACCGGCACCCTGGAAAGGTCTACCAGTTAACCACGGAGCTATTGGTGATATACTCCTAGTCTTAGCACTTTTACCTTCAGCCGCTGCTGAGGTAATAGTTTTCTTAATATATTTCTGAGCAAGGTTCTCTATCCAGTCATCAGCAAGCATTCCTGAAGTGTAAAAACTTTTTACAGAAGGTTTAAACCTTACATGCTCCGGGAATACTTTAAACTTCTTTCTGCCCGGAGACATTCTGAAAACCATCTTCTTAAGTACTTCATCTATATCATCCTGAGTAAGGCTGTGCCCTACGGATAGATCTCCTACTTCTTCAGCTAGTGACATACCTGGATCTATTTTATCCCACTCCATACTTATACCTTTCTCTTCTCCCAACTTAACTACATCGTTATAGTTTATGTTGTCTCCTGGAAGGTACTTATCAAACGCGCTCATTACTTCTAGGTAGTTAACTGCTCCCTTAGCAATTACTTCAGCCAGCCTGTTATGTACCGGACTGTTCTCCCCTAGTAGTTCCTGAAAATCATTTACCAATGCTTTACGTCCGGCGTTTATTCCCATAAGACGCGTGACCTCTGTATACGGGATAACCCCTTTGGTAATAGGCTGTCCTTTAATAACCTTATCTCCACGCTTTACTATTATCTCACTCTCAGGATGAACCCTATACTTATCACCAGAGTCCATGTGTATGAGGTGCGTTGCTCCTCTTCTTATTTCAACAGACTCCACTGTATCTTTCTGTTTAGCAAGGGTTGCCACATCAGCTTTGTCCATGTTACTGCTAAATACGTTGAGAAGATCCTGCAATCCTCCTTTACCAACGTCTCTGGATAGATCTCTACCGCCGTGCTTGGAGTCCAGAGCTCTCTGCTGCAAAGGATGCACGATAGCATGCGCAGCACGAATACCTACGTGGGTTCCTACTTCATAAAAATGCCACTGAGAATCAGTACCGTAACATTTCTGGCATATACCTTCATGCGCAGCACACTTCATAGGGGATCTTACCAGTATCTGTCTCTTAGGAAGCGAAGATACATTAGCAGGGTTTATAATAGTCCCTCTTTTCATCCCCGGAACATCTTCCTGCAAGACCCTACCTAGTATATTGGAGGAATTCCAGTCTTCCAGTACCCCTGCTTTGGTACCGCAATCCGGGATAGTTATTACTTCCTTAAGAGTATTATAAACCATGAGTTTCCCCAAACTCCCAGGTACTGCTACATTAAGTGCTGTACCAACAGCATCCTTTCTTATCTTAATGTTCTGAAGCCACATATCCTTCATGTTGAGACCCTCACCGTACCCACTAGGGGTAAGCTCTGCAGTCTCAAGAGGCTTATCGGGGTCATAAGAAAGCATAGGGCTTACCAAGATACTAGACAACTGCATATCACTACCTTTAGCTCCTGACTTTACTAGCAAAGTCAAATCACCCGGGTGTCTTAACGCTATTGTTTTAGCTTCATTCTGCGCTGCCTGAAGAACTACTGCTCTATCTTTCTGTGTAATAGCTTTATCTAGCTGTTTCCTATACTTAGTCACTAACACATCTCTTTCTTTTATCATAGGCATTACGTCCTCAACGCCAACTGTACTACCTATGTCTGTTGCATACATTTCTCCAATATTACGGAGCTTGTCAAATACTATGGAGTATCTTATAGGTTCTAACTCTGCTACCTTCGCCAACAGCTTCTTAGATTCTTTTTTGCCCATAGGTATTTCTATTTCATAACGAGGACCCACTATAGCCTCTACATCCTTCTTGAACTGTTTAGGGTCTTCTAACGACATCTGGTATAAACCAAGGATAGCTTCTGTATGTAGCCCAGTTACTAATGATCCTGGAGCTTCGTCGCTGAACGGCATCTTGGATAGAGTAAATCTTTCTATTGACTTAGACACTTTTTCACTGGAAGGAACATGTATCTGTATGGCATCGCCATCGAAATCAGCGTTAAGTGGTTTAGTAGCTGCAAGATTAAGGTGTATACTTGTGCCAGGAACCATCTTAGGCTTAAATGCTAGCACACCAAATCTATGAAGAGTTGGAGCTCTATTACCTAAGACGTGCATCTCATTCATAGCGTGTTCAAGAGCATTCTTAGCAGTAGGATGCTTTTCCTTGATCATAGTAGCAGCTCGTATGGGAGTTATACCTGTCTTCTTAAGTTTTCTCATTACGTGCGGCTCAAATAATTTCCAAGCCATCTTCTCCGGAAGTCCTATCTCGTCCATACTCATTCTTGAGTTGGCAATAATCCTGGCTCTTCCTGAAAGATCCTGGTTCTTCTTAATGAGAGTGCTATGTATGTATCCTTGCTTAGGAGACCCTGCTCCGCCTAGATAAGTAAGTATCCCCCTAGTATTCTTCTTCTGTAACTGGACATTCTTAGTAGGGGCCGTACCAACCAATGCTTTTATATTGTCTAGCAGTACCGCTTTAGCTTCAGGAGCAAATGCTGTACCCTTAGTACTCTTGAGAGCATCATTGGCCAGCATTACGTCTTTGTAGTACATATTAAGGTCAGCTATCTGTACATTTCCATTGTCCAAGGTCGTTATAGGCCTATGTATAGGAGGTGGTACAGGTAACTTATTAATTATAAGGTCCTCTAGCTTAGTGTCGCTGTCTTTAAGATTCTTAAGAAATCTCAAAACCTTTATTTCTGCATTACTTAAATCATTAGTTTTAGACTTATCCTTAAGTTCTTTTATCTTCTTATCCATGTCTATCTTTCTAAGATCTTTCTTCATGGCAGAGGCAGAATTGTTTACCTGCCAATCTCTCATTTCTTTAGCATTATTGCCTAAAACTAGTCTCATGTATTCTTCTACAAGAGGAGATACTATGCCATCTTCAAGGGGTATCTTAGACCAAAGTGTTCCTTTAGGACCCCCAGTTACTGATGGATCGAATAAGCCTCTCTTTATAGGATCCAAACTTTTGGAATTAAGGAGAGCTGGTGTAAGTATTATCCTATGCTGGGCAAGTTCGTCCGTTATTTTGTCAGTTAGAGGCATCATCTGTATTGTGGAATTGTTCTGTTTTACATATCCTCCAGCCGCTGTTATAAGACTCTTAGCCTTATTCCATGCTTGGGATTCAGCTTTTACAGGTTCAGTGAGACCCATTTCAAGTCTTTTCCAGTATTCATCGTTCTTCTGGCTTTTAATATTACCAGCATCTGTAAGAAAGGTACGTGCATTATGTGCCACTAAAGCATTATACTCCGCAGCTCCGAATGCCTTTGCACCTTCTTTTCCACCTTTAGATGGAACTCCGGAAGAAGAGTATCCAGGTCCTATACTCCTTGCAGTTATATCCTTATCACCTTTAAGAAGTTTCATCATATATAGCTGTCCTGTAGCAATAGGCCTCTTTATGTGCTTACCTGATACAGGATTAAAGACTCTCTCTTTATCCTGTATACCGTATTTCTTAAGTTCCTTCTGGACAAACGTACCCAGATCATCCTTAGTAGGGTTCTTACTAAGAGGGACCATATAATGCCCACGACCTGTTTTCTCAACTATCTTACCAAGCGCATTCTCGTACACCTGAGCCGGATTAATACGACTTACTATAGTAGTTGAAGAATATATAGCATCTATAGGTAGACCTTCCGCATCCTGGATCATCTTATCATTGGGTATAATCCTGGATACTGTGGCCTTATTACCGTCGAGTCCGGTTAGCTTATCCCCTATAACAGCCTTTTCTTCGGTAACAACTGTTACTGACATATACTTTGGGCTAGAGGCTACATCAACTACCTTACCTGGGGATACCTGATTGTAGATCTGTGATCCATCGATCATATCCAATATAATATTTCTACTTATCTTGCCTAGCTGGTTGAGTTTGTCATCTGGAGTTCTCTTTTCTATTATAAGAAACACAGGCTCCCCAGGACTTATCTCAGCTCCCTTTTTAAGAGCCCCCCTTTCATCATACTTATCAAAGTCAAGGATACCTTGGTACTTGGCTCCGAACATCTGTCTGAACCTTTTCTTATCTAAAGTAAAGGTATCATTGTCAGGGGTATTGTACGTGTAGTAGTGTGCCGAAGTTAGTTTCTCAGCCGCATCCTCAGATATGACTAGGCCATCCTCGGTGTTCTCTCCGTAGTAAGGCATATAGGCAACTTTAAGATTCCTACCTAAAGCTACCTTACCATCGTCTGTGGTATACGCATCCTTAACAAGCATTTGACCCTTACGTACTCTATCTCCTTTCTTTACCTTTGGCTCCTGATGAACCCCTGTATTGGTAGCGAAGGGAAGATGCTCATGATACTGGAACTTTTGAATAGTTCCATCATCTTCTCTTATCTTTATTATCCCGTTACCAACATCTAAGACTTCCCCGTTCCACGGTGACTCCATAGGAAGGAGAGACTCTAGATCCTTTCTCAAAGTTCTGTAAGTAGATATTCCATTATCATCAACAGGTTCGACTAAAGGAGCTTCCCCGTGTACCAAAGGCACTGCCTGTGTTATCTGACGGGCAGTCATGAAACTTCTATTACCCTGAACAGCCTGAGGAAAAGGGACCAACTTATTTACATTGCTAAAAAGATTTGAGGTATCATCCGGGAACTCGTAGTCATAACCCTTTGCTTTTATAGGTTGTATTTCCCCTCTATACATAGCATAAGTTTCTTTATTGTCCTTCATACCAGGAAGGAGAAGCTTCTTGTCATACATGTCAGCAAGCTTCATGTTCTGTTTCTTGCCAAATCTATCCTTAAGAGGTAGATAAATATCCCCTTCCTCGTCTATCTTGACACTATCAACTAGATTAAGCTGAATACCAACGTTTTGACCCTGCGCTGTAGATGTGGGATCTATGACACCCATATAGGATGCATGGACACCTCTTTTAGAGCGTGTAACAGCATTAACGTCTTGTATTCCACCCATACCTATGGGAGAGATCTTGCTACTTGCTACATACATGCCGATGGGGTTGTATTGGGGGTCCAAACGGCTTAAATCAGAAGAATTTACCATTCCTACAAGGTATTTTGACAAAATATTGCTGAAAATACGGGCAGTATCGTGTCCCAAACGTATTTTTTGGCGCACATTGTTAGCCAACTCAGGCATTATTCGTTCAATACGATCTTTAAACAGCATATTTGGTGGGTATAGCTTCTGGTAATATAAGTCATCTGGGTCTATACCTTTCTCATCGCCCTTGTTTACGTTGTTAAATTTCTTAACAATATCAAGGATAAACCTCTTATCTATCTTATTATAGGATGTATCAAAAAGATATTTAGTAGTCTGGGGGTCTACAGAGGTCTGTTCGAAGTACTCTTTAGCAGCTTCCTTTATCTCATCAAGGTCTTTTTTCCTAACATCTTCCTGTTTATATTCAAACAATCTGCTGTAAAGCTTACGATAATTGTTCAGAAGAGACTGTTTATTGAGAGTATCCCAATGATCTCTTGCAAATTCCTCGTCAGTAACCGATACAAGATCCATTCTATTTACTCCGAGACTCTCAAGGAGTACTCTTAACGCTACCGAAGATCCTCCTATGGTCATTACTGCGAACCCTGATCTTGGATCAACTTCTATACTGAAGTTACGTCCTTTAGCCAAATTGAAGTCAGCCTTAGCAGTCCCTCCTCCGGAGTACACATACACTGAGGACTTTCTTCTGGGTTGGTTAATGATATTGTATTCTGAACCGGTTATCATAAAGGTCTTTCTGGAGTCTATGAACTGTGGCAGCTGCCCTATCTGAACACCATGTGCCTTAGTGGTGCTAGATGCTCCGTCGTATTCTACTACGTCAGCTTTTATCTTAGTGAGAATACTCTTCTCATAAACTACTGCCTCTTTAATTGACGCAGATGAATCTGCTCTAGGATCTTTTTCAAATTTTATATTACGGAAAGTAATGTAGCGATTGTTATCCTTGGTAAGCGGTATCTTAGTTTCTTCCAAAGCAGTACGGACACTATCTTCAATACTGGAAGAATTAAACCCCCAGCCCACATCATACAGTTTTTTAGCCATTGTGACCTCCAGCATGTTACGGAAAAAAGTGTAACCCATCTAGCCTTAACAGTCAAGAAAAGAGATTACCTGACGTACTTTTTAAGATATTGCATGAAGGACTTCCAATCGTAGAATAGCTGAGAAGACTGCCTTATACTGGTTGTTCCGGCGCTGTTAAGAGCCGCAGTTGCCTCACTCTCGTACTCTCCAGCCTTTGCGGGATCAAACTTAGTTACTGATCTGGACCTATCCTTAGGCATGTACGCTTTAGTTTCACTATCGGTGTATGTGTACAACCTGTCTGAACTCCATCTTCTCTTGTCAAGAAGCATCATGCTCTCTCCTGTAGACTTAAAATCACCCAATATTCTACTAGTATCTACGGATATGTCAGAGTAAGCTGGGGGATAAGTGTTAAATACTGAAGGATCCCAGGCTATCTCTTGTCTATCTATCAAGTGCTTTAGGGTCAACTCGCCTAGTTCGCGAGTCTTTATTACTACAGCTTCCCGCCAATCGAAAACAAAGTTATCTTTTCCAAACATAGTAGCATACTCTTGTTTCATCCGATCTAAGCTGAATAATGTTTTATTAAAGAAATCCACTATATTAGGAGGAAACATAGCTAAGCCTTTTAGCCTCTCAAAATTTTCTTCCCTTTCATCCGGATTAGCCAACATCTGTAGTATCAACGCCGTCATACCCTTTACAGATATACCTGGAGTAAATGTCAAGTTGCTTAGCATCCTTCCATCACTGGTAGATACTACGGTATGGGATGCCAGGCTGGTTATTACTATATCGTCTTTGTAAATAACGGCAAACGGAAAATTACCATCTACAAAGTAAGGATCATAATAGGGCAAACTTTCAGATCCTAACTGTACTGAAAACATAGTGGACAATAGTTCTTTGTAGGCTACATTCTTAGCTACAGTCTCTACCAAATCTTCAGTAGGTTCATTAGCATCTGTAAACCTGTTTAGGTTAAGCGATGTACTACCATATATGCTGGATAGATTACCCGCCATTTCTTCCTCTGGGTTATCTGACAGAGATATATTAGGGTAACCTTGTCTTGATAGTACGGTAATAGGATTAGCAGTTCGTTCTGCCAGAACTTTAAGAGCATCCTGCAAAGAAAGTCCATTTTTCATACTAGGGGAACCAAGTTGGGTTGCCCCTGTATAGGTCTTAACATCTGTTTTCTTATTCTTAACTGATACTGGGAAAGCCCCCAAGTGTAAATGTTCACCCCATTTATTAGGATAACCAGTACGGCAGGACCCTGAATGACCTATTATTCCTATAAACTCACCTTCTTTTATTTTAACAGAAGACCCTAACCCCCCAATATTAGATCTTAAAGTCTTTAAATCCATTTTATCCTTAGGAACAGAGCAGTACACTATTGGATCACTCTCCGGAAGCTGCTTGTACTGTGAGTACTCATGATCTTCGGCTATTTTACCAGGGTCAGTATAGAGAGCGCTCTTGTTAGCTTTGAGAACCTTAGTTATCTCAAGATTTTCTTGTTTTTTAAATTCTTCGAAAGTCTGCTTTATCCTAAGATGTGCGAACATAAGAACGTGAGCCACTTTCTTTGAAGAACTTGTATCCGGTATAAACATGGCGTAAAACCCTGCTCCTGTAAGCTTGGGAGTAGAAGTGTTCTGAACATAATACTGAATATAGCCATTACAAGGTGCTATTACATTAAATCTAGTTGCAGCTTCATCTTTATAATTCATAAGACCTGTTCCAGCTATGTCTTGACCGTTATGTATAGTAGTGCCCCTTTGAGCACCATATCCCCCACGACCCTCAATGCAAATTAACTTAGAAGGTGTTTCAAATATTCGATCAAAAGCAGCTACTTTAACACCCTTACCTGGTACAGCACTTGTTTCAGACACCTCCGGGTATCCGTCCACTGAAGTGCTTGAATTTACCATTATCCTTTTACAATACGTAGCTGCGGCATTAGCTACCGGTCTTCGTATATC
>Ga0172381_10000615_pt1 | contig 43244 bp, 41 predicted proteins | sample Leawel6488metaG_FD_119754 | JGI IMG/M metagenome (GOLD analysis project Ga0172381, IMG submission 119754) | Leachate microbial communities from a municipal landfill in Southern Ontario, Canada - Leachate well 64-88 metaG | ecosystem: Engineered > Solid waste > Landfill > Unclassified | place... | reverse complement strand
CCATTCGTTGGGATCCGGCGGACAACATGTGGTTCGCCCCAGCTGATTCCGACTGATTCTTTCTAGGCGCGGAAGCACCAGCGCGTAAAGCACCAGCGCGTAAAGCGCCGGGAGAGTGTGAGTAATCACATTCAACCGGCGCTAGTTTTTTTACAAAAAAGTGATAATATAATTTAACGGGCAATTAGCTCAGCGGCAGAGCGTTCCGTTCACATCGGAAAGGCCATAGGTTCGACCCCTATATTGCCCACATTTTAAAAAACTCGCATTAGCGGGCTTTTATTTTGTTTTAGTTGTTGTAAAATTGTATAATGAATAAAGCATATAAAAAAATATCCTGGACACAGCACTCTCAAATAAAAATGAGACAGTACGGATTATCCAAACAAAAGCTTTTTGGAATATTAAGAAATCCTGAAAGAGTAGAGCAGGGCATTGTGCCAGGAACAACGGCTATAATGAAAACTAATAAAGTATTTGGGAACAAAACAAGTTCGTTATTCGGCGGAAAAACAAAAAACCCGCCAAAAGCTGACGCATTTAGACGGGCAAGGGCCCCAGGGGAAATTTGGCTAATGTATAAAGATACCAAAGATTTTAGAAAAATAATTAGCGCTTGGCGGTATCCTGGAATTTCAAAGCCAGGAGAAGAAATTCCAATTCCAGCGGATATTCGCCATGAGTTAGAAAAAAATGATTTTGAATAAAACAATAGGCTATATTTTATTGGCCGTGGGGCTAATATTTATTTTTGGAACTCTTTGGCAGACCTACAATATTTTTTTTGATAAAGCTTCAGCTCCCTTAGTCTTTAAGACTCAGTCCGAACAGCCACAGACATCATCTGGATCTTTGGATATACAAGCTCAAATTAGCCAAAGCGTACAAAAACAGCTGAGCCAAATTTTACCTCTTGCCACTATAACCAAGATTTTGAATTTAACTGCCTGGTCTATGCTGGCTTTCATTTTAATTGTTGCAGGTGGAACAGTTTCTGGAATTGGTGTAAAATTGATAAATGGACATAACAATGGACGAAGTTAAACAAAGTAATATTTTAGTCGTATGGACAGTGTGGCAATTTTATGAAGTGCCTAGATTTTTGTTGCAGATTTGGAACAACTATATGGCTTTTGCTTCAAATTTTTTTTCCTTCAAACTTTTGCTAAAAACGTTTTTTTCCCCTTGGAGAAGGTATAAGTGGAGATATCCTAAAGGTTTTGATGTTGCAGAATTTTTTAATACCTTAATATCCAATATTTTTTCACGTATTTTGGGAGCTATGATGAGAACTGTGCTGATTATCATGGGCGTAATATCTCAAGTTACAGTGGCCTTGGTAGGGCTCGTTATTTTTATAGCGTGGCTCCTGTTGCCTTTTATAATAGTAGGAGGTTTTTGTTTAGCTATATTTTTTTAATGATATTTGATTTTAAAAACACAACATCTTATAGAGCCGTAAAAAGAGAAGCTTTTCCGCTTTTTAGATTTTCAGGAATCTTGAGAGACATATTTCTGTTTTTGTTTGTATTATCCTTGTGTTCGGTTATGATTTCTTTGCTGGGATTTTTTTCTCTATATTTTGCCATAAAACTTTGTGTTTTATCACTCTCGTTTTATTTGTTATTTTGGAATCTTTCCTTATTTATTGATTTTAAAATAAAAAAGACCGCGTCGCCTTTGGCCATAGAAGATGTAATTAAAAATCCCGACGAGTATAATTTGGCTGAATTATTCAATTTTAGCGTCATAAAAATTGTTAATGATGCCGTAAGATTTTCTGAAAAACGTAAGCTTTCTGTTAGCTCTACAGCCTTGTTGTATTCTGCTGTAAAAATAAGCGAAGATATAAATCTTATTTGTTTTAGGCTGGGTATTGATACAAAGAAATTGCAGGAGAACCTTAAAAATTCTTCTGAAAAAATGGGTAGGCAAGAAAATAGCGAAATATTTTCTGAGGACTTTAAACAAACAATTATAGAAGCTCTTAACATAGCGAATAGTTTAGGGCATAAAGAAATAGGTGAAAAGGAAATTATTATAGCGTTAGCTAAGTGTAATGATTTCTTCAAAAAAACCTTGGTGGAGTTTGATTTGAAAGAAAAAGATGTAGAGAATTTAGCTATGTGGCTGGATTCAGCAGAGAATTCCTTGGAAAGAAGCAAAAAGTTTTGGTCTTATGAAAATCTAACAAGAGCAGGATCTATGGGCAAAGACTGGGCGACCGGGTACACCGTAACGCTAGATCAGTTTTCTACTGACTGGAGGAGAGTTGTTTCAAGATGGGCTTTTAAAGAAATAGTGGGTCACGAAAAAGAAATAGATCAGGCGGAAATGATTTTAGCCAGGTCAAACTTGGCAAATGTGCTGATAGTTGGAGAGCCGGGCACTGGCAGAAAGAGCATAGTAGAGGCCATAGCCCAAAAGTGCTATTTGGAAAAATCTTTACCAGAGCTAAATGATAAAAGGGTAGTGGAGCTGGATCTTGTTCAACTGTCTGCTAGAGTGCAGGATTTCGAAAAATTGGAGACTGTTTTAGATGACATATTTTCTGAAGCTATTACCTCTGGAAACGTAATTTTGGTAATTGATGAATTACATAATTTTGTAGAGCAAAAATCTCAGAGACCCGGGGCTATAGACATTTCTGGCATATTGTCAAAATATTTAGCCATACCAAGCTTCCAATTCGTGGGCATTACCAGCTACGACGGCTTACATAGATGCATAGAAAAAAACAGGTCTTTTGCAGATTTTTTTCGCAAGGTGGAAGTTTCTGAAATTTCAGAATCTGACACAATAAAAATATTGCAAAATTATGCGCTTGATTTTGAGTACAAAAATAAAATTTTAATATTATATCCTGCTCTAAGAGAGATTGTAAACCTTACGGCAAAATATATTCCCAGCCTGCCTTTTCCTAAAAAAGCTACCGATATTCTGGACGAAGCTGTGGTTTACTTGCAAACACTTAAAAGCCTGCCTGCCGGCAGGCAGGAAAAAGTTTTATTGCCTCACCATATTGCAGAAATTATTTCACAAAAGACCGAGATACCTGTAGGTAAAATGGATGTTAAAGAAAAAGAAGTTTTACTTAATTTGGAAAATTTGATTCATCAGAGAATTGTAAACCAGGCTGAAGCTGTAAAAGAGATATCTGTGGCTATGAGAAGAGCAAGGGCGGGTATAGGGTCTAGCAAAAGGCCTATGGGTACATTTTTATTTTTAGGGCCAACAGGAGTAGGAAAAACAGAAACCTCTAAAGCTTTGTCTCAAATTTATTTTGGTTCTGAAGATAAAGCAATAAGACTAGACATGTCAGAATTTCAGGCAATTGCGGATATTCCAAGGTTAATTGGCTCTGTAAGTCCAGTGGAAATGCAGGGGCTCTTAACCACCCCTGTTAGAGAAACTCCGTTTTCTTTGGTGTTACTAGATGAAATAGAAAAAGCGCACCCAGATATTTTAAATTTGTTGCTGCAAGTTTTAGATGAGGGGCACATAACAGACGGTCAAGGCAGAAAAGTTGTTTTTACCAATACAATTATTATTTGCACCTCTAACGCTGGGGCTGATATGATTTTTAAGGAAGTAGAGTCCGGCCAGCCCATAGATAAACAAAAACTGGTGGACTTTTTAATAGAAAAGGGTTTGTTTAGGCCAGAGTTTATAAACCGTTTTGATGCTACTGTTATTTTCCATCCTTTGACAAAGGCAAATTTGCTAGATATTTCAGCACTTATGTTGGGAGCCTTAAAAAAGAATTTGGCAGAAAAAGAAATTCATTTTGAGATTACAGAAGAGCTGAAAGAAAAAATAGTGGAAATGTCCTATAAGCCGGAATTTGGAGCCAGGGAAATGCGCAGAGTTATCCAGGATACAGTGGAGAATAGCGTGGCACAGGCTTTATTGTCCGACAAAATAAAAAAAGGCGATATTATTTCCATAAACTCAGAAACTTTTGAAGTTATGCTTGATTCTGAGTCCGTAGCTTGACAAGCTTATTTGGGAGAGTAATATAAAAATATAGAGTATATTATGAATTATCAAAACCTTACAAACTTGTTGCTAAACTTGTTGGGCCAGCGCCTGGAGGTTTTTGATAAGTTTTGAGAATATAAATAAAAAATTAAGAATTTATCAAAGTCCTCCTGGCGGAGGACTTTTTCGTTGTGCCTTCGCTTCCCATTAGCGCCTCATTAATTGTGAGCCGTTTCCGGGAAGTGGAGGAGTGGCTCCTTCACAATCTGAGTGCTAGCACGGAAAGGATGTGTCATGAACGGGAAGATGCAAATTTTGTGCGTTGGAAATGCGGTTTTTTGTGATGCCTTCTGCGCTTTGTCGCCGGATGCGACTGTTAAAGTGTTGAGGGCCGTCACCGTTGCGGAAGCAAGGAGGCTTTTCGCTGACAATCCGGCGATTGACGCCATTATTTTGAGCGACAGGGCCGAGAGGGAAATGGACACCCTCGAATTGGTAGTGGAAATCCGGCGGGGATCTTCGGTACAGATGAATTTGTATTGTGTGGTGCCCGAGGTAGGCCAACGGTTTGTTAACGCCGGATGCCATAGCTGTGTAAGCAGTTGGAACGAAGTCAGTGAGCTGGTGGAGGACCTTGTTTCCTGCCACCGCTAGCCCTTTCGGGTACAAAGTTACTAAGGATTTTTTCCTGGTGACTGCTCCACCTTGTGTGGGGCTCTTTTTTTGTGAAAAAACGGCTCATACTGGTAGTGTGAGGCGTTTTAAAATAATAGGGGTGTGGATAAGTAGGGTAAAAATACATGAATTTACGACTATTTTGGGGTTTTGGGGTAAAGTGTTGACTAGGTACTATAAAGTGGGCTATAAATAAAGAGAAGTGGATAGATGTGGATAAAAGTGGGAAAACTAACAAAACAGGTGAATAACTTTTTAATAAAAGGCTATGCTGATAGGTCAATACGAACATACAATTGATGCAAAAAAACGCTTGGCTTTGCCTGCAAAGTTCAGGGGGGAGCTGGGAGACAAGGTGATAATCACAAGAGGAGTAGATGGATGCCTGTTCGTGTATACACAAGACAAATGGCAAATAGAATCAGAAAAATGGAGTGCTTTAACTATAAGTCAAACAGAAGCCAGATCTTTTGCCAGAATGATGCTGGCAGGAGCCATGGAAGTTTCTCTAGATAAGCTAGGCAGAATATTGGTACCTGATTATTTAAAAGATTACGCAGGATTAAAGAAAAATGTGGTTATTTGCGGATTATCAAACAGACTAGAAATATGGGATTCGGCAAAATGGGAAACATATAAAGAGACAGCCGAAAAAGGAGTAGATGAAATTGTTTCAAAATTAGGTGGATTAGGAATATAGTATGCCAGCTGTAATTCATAAGCCAGTTCTTTCAAAGGAAGTTTTAGAATTTTTAAACCCAGGCCAAAATGAAAATTTTGTTGACTGTACAGTGGGCGAGGGAGGACATTCCGAAGAAATATTAAGAAGAAACGGTCCAGATGGAAAGGTTTTGGGGATTGACTTGGATCCTCTCCAAATATCTTCAGCTGAATGGTTGAAAGCCCAGTTTAAAGAACGCATTGTGCTAGCAAATGACTCTTACATTCATTTAAGGGAAATTGCAAGTAGAAAAGGCTTTACCGTTATAAATGGAATTTTATTAGATTTGGGAATGTCTTCAGCTCAACTAGAGGGCACAGAAAAAGGATTTTCCTTTAAAATAGACCAGAGTCTAGATATGCGTTACAACGACCAGATGGGTTATCTGACCGCAGAAAAAATTGTGAATGAATGGCCAGAGGACAGGATAGAACAAATTTTAAAAGAATACGGAGAAGAAAAATTTTCAAAAAAAATTGCAAAAAATATTATTGAAAAAAGGAAGTTAGGAAGAATAAAAACAACTTTTCAGCTTGTAGAAGTTATTAAAAATTCAACGCCACCAGCCTATCACAGAGTTAAAATTCATTATGCGACAAGGGCATTTCAGGCGTTGAGAATTGCTGTAAATGATGAGCTTGAAAATATTAGAATAGTTTTACCCGAAGCCTTGTCTATCTTGGCTCCAGGAGGAAGACTAGTAATAATATCTTTTCATTCCTTAGAGGACAGGATAGTAAAAAACTTTTTAGCGAGCGAATCAAAAAATAAAAAAATAAAATTATTAACTAAAAAGCCAGTAACTGCATCAGGAGAAGAGATTAGAATAAATCCAAGATCCAGATCAGCAAAGTTACGTGCAATAGTAAAGCTATAAAACCATGACAACAGCAGTATTAAGCCACGCAAAGATTCGTATTCTCTCAAATATTAACTGGAAGGCAATGTGTTTTGTTTCATTCTTTTTGTGTTTGGCTTTGTTGTTGTTTTATGTGTGGCAGGTGAGATATTTGACCAGTGGGTCATATGTAATAGGTAGTTATCAGGCTCAAATTGCAAAGCTATCTGGAGAAAAAAAGGATTTGGAGGTTAATTTTGCAGAAAGTAGCTTTTTAGGACAGGTGCAAACCAAAATAAAGGAGCTTAGCTTTCAAAAAACAACTTCTATAAAGTATATACAAATTCCAGACAACTCCTTGGCAAAGGCGAAATGAAAAAGCAGATAAATTGGCAAGTTAACGTAGTTTTAGGATTTTTAGTATTATTTGGGGCAGCTATTGTTAGCCGCCTGTTTTTTCTTCAAATTTTAGAACACGGACATTATCAAGCTCAAGCATTGGGACAACAAGTTGGATTTTATGATATTATTGGCTCGCGAGGTCAGATTTTTTGTGAAAATAGCCAGGAAACAAAAGGAGTCATGGGTTCTGGAGAGGTAAAAAGCTTAGCCATAAATAAAGATAACTGGGATATTTCTGTAAACCCCAGTGAGGTTCAAGATAAAGAAGTATTTGCAGAACAACTTGGCGAGGCGTTAAGCCTTACAAAAGAAGAAATACTGGCTGATTTGGAAAGTAATGACTCCTATGCTCTTATCAAAAAGGATTTATCTTCTGAGGATTTAGATAAAGTAAAGGTACTAAATTTGGGAGGATTGTTTTGGCAAAATAATCCAGACAGATTTTATCCGCAGGAAAGATTTTTGTCGCAAACACTGGGATTTTTAGGCGGAGAAGGCAAGGGGCAGTATGGTATAGAAGGTTATTATGACGATATTTTGCAAGGCAAATCAGGAATAAAAGAAGAAAAAAGAGGATTGGGTTCGATATTTGGAGGTGATGGCGAAATATCTTTAGACGGTTCGGATATTTATCTGACCATAGATTATAATATACAGTTCCAGGCAGAAGCTTTGCTAACAAAAGCAAAACAAGATTTGGATATAGACGCAGGGCAGATAATAGTTATGAAGCCTGATTCAGGCAGAATTTTAGCTTTGGCTGATTACCCGTCTTTTGACCCAAATCAGTATTCTAAGGAAAAAGACCTGGATGTTTTTCAGAATGCAGTTGTCCAGTAACTTTTTGAGCCAGGATCTATTATGAAGCCGTTTACTATGGCTTCGGCCTTAAATGAAGGTAAAATAACTCCTGACACCACTTATATAGACACAGGAGAGGTAGTTTTAAGCAATAAAACAATACACAATTTCAATTATGAAAAATTTGGTAAACAAACAATGACGCAGGTTTTAGAGGAATCCATAAACACGGGCGCGGTATACGCCCAAGAACAAATTTCTCATAAAGTTTTTTTGGAATATTTTGATAAGTTTGGCTTTACTGAAAGGACAGGCATAGATTTGCAGGGAGAAGTTTATTCTAGAAATGATAATTTAAAAAATGGTCCGGACATAAATTTTGCCACAGCAGCTTTTGGGCAAGGCATAGAACTAAATCCTATGCAGATTGTTAGGGGGTATTCTGCTATTGCTAATAACGGAAAAATGGCCAAACCTTATATAGTCGAAAAAATTGTGAATGGAAATGACGAGATTAGCACCACGCCCAGTGTTTCGCAGGCTGTAATTTCTCAAGAAACAATTTCTCAACTGACTTCCATGCTTGTAAACGTGGTGGATAATGGGTTCAACGCCGTAGCAAAAATTCCTGGTTACTATATGGCAGGGAAAACTGGCACAGCTCAAGTTCCTTTGCTAAACAGCAAAGGGTATGATCCAGATAAAACTATCCAGAGCTTTGTAGGGTATGGACCCGCATTTAATCCTCAGTTTATAATTCTGGTTAAACTGGATGATCCTAAAGTTTCAAAGTCAGCTTTATCTGCCGTTCCTATTTACAAGGATTTAGCGCGATACATAATAAACTACTGGAAAATCCCTCCAGATTATGATATAAGCAAATAGTTAGCTCCCATCGTCTAGCCTGGTCTAGGACGCGTCCCTCTCACGGACGAAACATGGGTTCGAATCCCGTTGGGAGCGCAATTTGAAGCGGGCAGTTATTAACATAGCCCGCTTTTTGTTTTAATGGTAAAATGGATAAACATGGGATTAAAAGAACTATTTAGGTCTTATGTTTATCCAATAGCCATGCTGTCTGGTAGCATTATTGGCGTTGGTTTTTTTGCATTGCCGTATGTGGCCATGCAAACAGGCATTTGGCTAATGCTATTATATTTCGCGGTTGTAACTGCAATCATTGTGTTTCTGCATGTAATTTTTGCAGAAATAAGCTTGAAAACTCCAGACCACAAAAGGTTTCCTGGGTTTGCAAAATTTTATTTTGGCAGGAAAGGAGAAGCTGTAGCCTTAGTAGTTACAATACTGGGCATTTTGGGAGCTTTGTTGGCTTACTTAATAGTGGGAGGAGAATTTTTGACAAGTATTTTACAGCCATCTTTTGGGGGAAGTAATTTTGCTTATACCCTTATTTATTTTGTATTGGCTGGAATTATTATTTTTCTTGGAATAAAAACTATCTCTAAGGTAGAGCTCTGGGTACTGTTAATATTATTTTTGTCTATACTGTTTGTTTTTTTAAACGGGTTTTTAAAAATAAAAGCGGGTAATATTTTGATTATGAGGAGCCCTTATGAAATAAAAAATATTTTGTTGCCATTTGGGCCTTTAATGTTTGCTTTGTGGGGGATCGGATTGATTCCTGAAGTAGAGGAAATGCTTATAGGTAAAAAGCATCTCATAAAAAAGGTTGTTATTATAGCTACATTAATCCCGGCTTTGTTTTATGTCTTATTTGTACTTTTAGTACTTAGCATTTCAGGGGCACACACAAGTGATTCTGCTTTGGTAGGATTAAAGTTTTTTTTGGGAGACTGGGCCATAATGGCTGCTCTCTTTGCAGGAGTGCTTTCAACTTTTGTGGCATTTGTAGCGCAAGGATTTCTTTTGGAAAGAACTTTAATATTAGACTTGGGAATTAAAAAATGGCAGGCGTTTTCTATGGCTGTCTTAACTCCGCTTATTTTATTTATGTTGGGAGTTAAATCATTTATCCCTTTAGTTTCTGTCTTGGGAGGGGTTTTAATAGGAGTTTCAGGCATACTGGTTTTGATGATGTATAAAAAAATTGGAGGCAAGAAAATTGTTATTTATCCATTGTCTTTAGTTTTTATAGCAGGAATTATTTATCAAATTTTTTATTTTTTTATTTAATTTTAAATGGTATTTCAAATTTTAGCATTTATTATCTCATGCATTGTACTTTCGTGGTTGAGCAAAAGCTTGGTTGCCACATTGGTTCAGCTGGCAAAATATTTGAAATGGCGTGAGTTTGTGGTGGGGTTTTTTGTTATGGCTTTTGCTACTTCTTTGCCAAACCTTTTTGTGGATGTTAACGCTGCTCTACATGGAATGCCCCAATTATCTTTTGGAGACGTGGTAGGAGGCAATTTTGTAGATTTGACTTTGGTAATGGCACTGGCGGTTATTTTTACAAGGAGCAAAAAGGGTATACCGGCTAAAAGCAAAATGGTGCAAATGAGCGCGTTTTTTACGGCTGTCATAGCTGTGTTGCCTTTGCTCTTAATTTTAGACGGGAATTTAGACAGGATTGACGGGGCAATATTGCTGGGTTCTTTCTTTGTTTATTCATTTTGGCTATTTTCCAGAGGAGATAATTTTGAAAAAGTTTACCGTACAAATAAAAAAGACCAAAACGCAATGGACGCTTTTTGGTTTTTAAAACTAGCCTTAAAGCTTATCTTGCTTTTGGCGCTTTTGATGGGAGCTTCTTACGTTATTATAGACACTGCGCAATTTTTTGCAGGGTACTTGGGGGCGTCTTTGGCTTTGATAGGAGTCTTGATTGTGGGATTGGGTAATTCTTTCCCTGAAGCTTATTTCGCTATTATTTCAGCAAAAAGAGGGGAAGGCTGGATGATACTGGGGGATTTGATGGGCTCTGTAATTGTTTGTTCTACCTTGGTGCTTGGCATTGTGGCCTTGCTAACTCCGTTTGAGATTGGAGATTTTTCACCATTTGTGATTGCCAGGACATTTACTTTGGTAGCTGTTATTTTTTATGTTTTTGCCATACGCACAGACAAAAAGATTTCAAAAAAAGAAGGGCTGTTTTTGCTATTCATTTATATTTTATTTTTACTATCTGAAATTTTTATCAAATAATTATGGCATTCAGAGAGTATACAAATAAATCTGTCCAGGAAGCTCTGACTGTGCTGAGCTCTTCCTTGGCTGGGCTTTCAAAAAAAGAAGTGCTTTCTCGCCAGGAAAAGCACGGCTTAAATGACATAAAGTCCAAGGGTACTAGCGCTTGGCAGGTTTTTTTGCGACAGCTTAAATCTCCATTTACTTATCTTTTGTTTGCCGCTGCGGTTATTTCTTTCTTTATAGGAGAAAAGATAGATTTTGTCGTCATTGTATTAGTGGTCATTGCTAACATAGTAATTGGGTTTTACCAGGAGTATAAAGCTGAACGCGCAATTTTTCTTTTGAGAAAATACATTTCCCAAAATGTAAAAGTTTTAAGACAGTCAAAAGAGGAAGTTGTAAACAAAACTGATTTGGTGCCAGGAGACATTGTTTTGTTAGAGCCTGGCGACAAAGTCCCCGCTGATTTAAGGGTTATTAAAGCAGAAAATTTTTTGATAGATGAGTCAGTGCTTACTGGGGAATCTGTGCCTGTGTCCAAGATAGCAGAAGCCCTGCCTGCTGGAACAGACGAAATTTATAAAGCAAAAAACATATTACTTGCAGGAACATCTGTGGTTTCAGGGAAGGCAGAAGGTCTAGTAATCGGTACGGGTAGCAATACTGCTTTTGGGGAAATTGCTCAAATGGCGTCTAGGGCAGTTAAAGAATCCTCGTATGAAAAAAGCATTATTTATTTTTGTAAGCTTGTTTTAAGAATTGTTTTAATTACCATAGCACTTTTATTTGCGGCAAATTTAGTGATGAAAGGATTGTCTAATTTTATGGAGTTTTTGCTGTTTTGCGTGGCTTTGATTGTAAGTATTTTACCTGAAGCCCTGCCAGCTGTAGTAACATTTTCCTTAGCAAAAGGGAGCTTGGCTATGGCAAAACGTCATGTTGTTGTGCGACGCCTTTCTGCTATTGAGGATTTGGGAAATATAGAAGTTTTGTGTACTGATAAAACAGGAACTTTAACTGAAAACAAACTATCTTTGCAAAAGATTGTTTCTTCTAATAAAAGAAAATGTTTGCTTTATGGTTTGCTAAGCTCCAATGTAAATGATAGGAAGCAAAGTATCTTAAATCCTTTTGATTTGGCTTTGTTTGACCAGTCTCCAGATGACTTTTGGCGTGAATATAAGAAATATGAAATAGTTTACGAACTGCCATTTGATTCCTCTAGAATGAGATCTGGGTTTGTAATTAAAAATACCCGCCTGCGCGGGCAGGAAAAAGGAGAGAAATTCCTAATTGTAAAAGGAGCTCCTGAAGTAGTACTGGACCTCTGTAGTAACACAGGAGGTAAAGCAGGCAGAAAGGAAATAAAAGAAGACACTCAAAGAGAGGGGGAGTCTGGCAAGCGAGTTTTGGCTATAGCATATAAAAAAGTGTCTAAGGACATAATTACCAAAGAGGACGAAAAACGACTTTCCTTTTTAGGGTATTTTGTTTTTGAAGATCCTTTAAAGAGCACCACACAGGAGGCTTTAAGGCTGGCTAAAAAACTTGGAGTCAAAATAAAGGTTATAACAGGAGACAGTAAAGAGGTTGCAGGATACGTGGCCCAAAAAATAAAATTAATTAGCAATGTAAAAGAGGTGTTGTCTGGAGAAGAACTAGAGCAAATGATGCCTGATGAATTTGACCAGGCATGTATTGAAGGAAAAGTTTTTTCCAGAATTTCTCCTGAATTAAAATATAAAATAGTGCGATCCTTGCAAAAAAGATATGATGTGGGATTTTTAGGAGAGGGTATTAATGATGTGCCTGCATTAAAAATTGCCAATGTGGCAATAGTTGTGCAGTCAGCCTCAGATGTTTCTAGAGAAGTTTCAGATGCCGTACTTTTAAGAAAAGATTTAAGAGTAATTATAGAGGGGATAGAGTATGGAAGAAATATTTATTCAAACATAAATAAATACATAAAATGCACCTTGGCCAGTAATTTTGGAAACTTTTACTCTGTGGCAGTAATTTCTTTGTTTATAAATTACCTGCCCATGTTGCCTGTACAAATTTTATTGGCAAATCTTTTGACTGATTTTCCTTTGATTTCAGTGGCTCAAGATACTGTGGATACCGAGGAATTAAAACAGCCAAAGGCATATAAACTAAGCTCTGTGCTACCCTTAATTATGGCTTTAGCTATTATAAGTACTGTTTTTGATTTTATATTTTTTGCTATTTTCTATAACCAGCAACCAGCTGTGATACAAACACTTTGGTTTATAGAAAGTACTATTAGCGAACTTATTTTGATTTTCTTAATACGCACCAAGTATTTAGCATGGAAGGCCAAAAAACCAGCTTCTTCTTTGGTTATATTGGCCATAGGAAGTGGACTATTTTCTTTAGTCCTGCCGTTTTTGGCGTTTGGGCAAGAGTTTTTACATTTTGTAGCTCCGCCAATAATTCCATTATTAATTGTGTTTGGGCTCCTTTTGGCATACGCTGTTATAAGCGAAATAACAAAGCTTGCTTATTTTAATTTATTTAAAAAAGCCCCTAGTTTTAAAATTGCAGAGAATATAGTAGAGTAAAATACATCAATGGATATAACAACGGTTTTATTAATAATTATTTTGCTGGGCATGGTTGTCACCGCGTTTTTGTCCTTACGCAAAAAATCCGAACCAGAAAAAAAGGATGACAGTTCGCTTTTAATGCTTCAACAACAAATAGGGCAAATAGCCCAAGCCGTAGATACAAAACTTTCAGAGTCAAATAAAAATGTTCAAGAGCAATTTCGTCATTCAGCAGATATTGTAAGAAACGTTACAGAAAAGCTGACCAAATTAGACGAAACAAACAGGCAAGTTGTTAGTTTTGCAGACCAGCTTAAGGGCCTACAGGACATTCTGAAAAATCCAAAACAAAGAGGAATATTGGGAGAATATTATTTGGAGACTGTTTTAAAAAATGTTTTACCTCCAGGATCTTTTCAAATGCAGTATGGATTTTCTAACGGCGAAATAGTTGACGCAGTTGTTTTTGTAGACAAGAAAATAATTCCTATTGATTCAAAATTTTCTTTAGAAAATTATAATAGAATGGTTCAGACCAACGATCCTGCAGAAAAAAAGAGATTGGAAACAGCTTTTATAAATGATTTGAAATTAAGAATAGATGAAACTTCAAAGTATGTAAGACCGGAAGAAAAAACAATGGATTTTGCTTTTATGTTTATTCCCTCTGAGGCTGTGTATTATGATTTACTGATAAATAAGGTGGGAGCTATCACGGAAGACACAAATAACTTAATTTATTACGCAGGTAAAAAAAAGGTTGTGGTGGTTTCGCCAACTTCATTTTTGGCGTACTTGCAGACGGTTTTACAGGGACTTAGAAACCAAAAAATTTCAGAGCAAGCCCAAACTATTATAAAAGAGGTGGAGAGGCTAGGCAAGCATTTGTTCACTTATTCAGAATATATGAGAAGATTAGGTCAGCATTTAGACGTTACTGTGTCTAGTTATAACAAAGCTGGTAAAGAGCTTAAAAAAATAGACAAAGATGTGGTAAAACTTACAGCAGGAGAGGCTAAAATAGAAGTAGACGACGTGGAGAGGCCTATGCTTGACGATTAAGGAATTATTTGCTAAGATATATCTATACAAAAACATGATAGCTATTATAAAGACCGGAGGCAAGCAATATATTGTTAAACCCGGTGACAAACTAAAAATAGAAAAATTAGATAAAAAAGAGGGAGCTGAAGTTAGCTTCTCTGATGTTTTATTGGTAGAAAAAAACAAAAAGGTGGAAATAGGAGTCCCCATGCTTAAGGCTGAAGTTACCGCAAAAGTTTTAAGCCATGGAAAAGGGGATAAAGTAATTGTTTATAAATACAAGCCCAAAACAAGATACAGCAGAAAGATAGGTCATAGACAGCCGTACACAGAAGTTGAGATTTTAGGCATAAAATAAAATATAAATTCAAAACAGCCTGCGAAAGCAGGTTTTTTGTTGTGGCATTTTGTGATAAAATACCTTATTATAAACGAGAAAAAAATATGGCTATAAAAATTTTAGGCACAGGATGTCCCAGTTGCAAAAAGCTGGAGGTAAATGTTAAGGAGGCGCTAAAACAACTGAATAGGGAAGATGAAGTTATAAAGATAACCGATATCTCAGAAATTATGGGATATGGAGTTATGAGTCTGCCAGCCCTAGTAAAAGAGGACAAGCTTTTGGTTTATGGAAAGGTTGCTTCTGTTGAGGAAATTAAGGAATTACTAAACAAAAATGTTTAAAGAAGCGCTGGATTTTTTTATTTATGACACGATAAAGATATTTCTGCTTTTGATGGTGATTGTTTTCGTTGTGTCTGTAACACGCACATTTTTACCACCTGAGAAAATAAAAAAAATTCTTTCTCATAGAAAAAGTTTCATTGGTAATATGTTGGCTTCTTTGCTGGGAGTTGTAACACCGTTTTGCAGTTGCTCGGCTGTACCGTTGTTTTTGGGGTTTGTGGAGGCAGGCGTTCCTTTGGGTGTTACATTTTCTTTTTTGGTGGCCTCGCCCATGGTAAATGAAGTGGCTTTGGTTTTGCTTTTAGGATTATTTGGCTGGAAAATTACTCTTATTTATATTATCAGCGGTCTAGTAATAGCCATTTTGTCAGGAATAGTTATAGGTAAGCTGAAAGTAGAGGGGCTTTTAGAGGATTTTGCAAAGGCCGGAGGAAACGCATTAAGCCTGCCGAGTTTATCTTGGAAACAAAGATTTGTTTATGCTAAAGAATATACATTAAATATTGTAAAAAAGATTTGGCTGTATGTTGTTATAGGAGTGGGGATAGGAGCTGTTATACATGGCTATGTGCCAGCTGACTTGATTGCGCGGTATGCAGGGGGACACAACTGGTATGGAGTGCCTGTAGCTGTGCTTATTGGGATACCTCTTTACTCAAATGCAGCTGGTGTTATACCGCTTGTCAGCGTTTTAACTGAAAAAGGCGTGGCTATGGGTACAGCTTTAGCCTTTATGATGGCTGTAACAGCGTTATCTTTTCCAGAATTTTTAATTCTAAAGAAGGTAATGAAACCCAAACTGATTGTTATATTTGCCAGTGTTGTGGGCATAGGAATTATTTTTACAGGATATCTATTCAACTGGATTTTATAGGGAAACGGGCATTGATTTTAAACGGCTCAGCACTCAAAAGTGCTGAGCCGTTTGTTTATTGTGCGACATAGCGTTTGACAAAGGAGTCTGCTTATGCAAATATTTAGGATACACTTTTCAATATGAAAATATCAATACTTATTCCTTGCTATAATGAAGCCTTAACAATCGAGAAGTGTGTAAATTCTTGTCTTAACCAAAAACGACGCCCCGATGAAATAGTTGTTGTAAATGATTCAAGTACTGACGACACAGCTAAAATACTAAAGAAATTCGGTAAGGAAATAAAGGTTGTAAAAACTCCAAGAAACACTGGCAACAAAAGCCACGCCCAAGAATATGGGCTAAAATTTATTACAGGAGACATTTTTATCACTACAGACGGGGACACAATACTTCAGGAAGATTTTATCTCAATTATAAAGAAGGACATGACAGACGAGTCAATTTCTGCGGTTGCAGGATACGTTAAAAGCTTAAAATATAATTGGCTGACTGCTTGTAGAGCATTAGATTATATTATCAGCGGGAACATTGATAAGCTGGCTCAGCATTACATGAATTTTATTTTTGTTATTCCTGGAGCTGCAGGAGCATTCAGAACAAAGGTATTTAGGGAAAAGATTTTTTTTACACACGATACCATAACCGAAGATTTGGATTTTACTTATAGATTGCATAAGTTAGGATATAAAATTGGTTACAATAGAAAGGCAGTATGTTATACTCAGGATCCCACAACGCTACATGCATATATAAACCAGATGAGAAGATGGTTTGGAGGAGGGTGGCAAAATTTTTTAAAGCATTTTAGCATTCCAGAAAAGCCCGGCATGGCACTTGAACTTTCATTAATGTACGTAGAAGGATTGTCGCTCTCTTTTTTGGCCTTTGTGATGCCGCTTATAAATTTATATATGGCGATAAATTTATTTTTAATGTATTGCGCTGTAGCCTTCCTTTTTTGTGTTTTTGGGGCGATAAAAGATAATAGGATGGATTTACTTTTTATTTTGCCATTTTACATTTTTCTAAAATATGTAAATGCGTATATATTTATAGAACAGTTTTTTAAGGAAATTATTTTTAGAAAAAAAAATCTTAGTTGGTTTAAACCAGAGAGGGTAAATATCTAACAAATTAGTAATTAAATTATGATATCTCCGCTATTAGGACCTTCAACTATAATACATGTATTTGTGATATTTGTAGGAGGAACCATTAAGTCCGCTAAAAAAATTTATAAAAAAATAAAGACTCTCAAAGAAAAGAAAAATCGAGCGAGAGTTTTTTCGATTGTTATTATTTCAACTGTTTGTATAATCATGCTGACAGTTTCTTTCTTTGTTATCTCCCTAGGATTTAAAAGTAATCGTTCAAATTTAAATATTATTGAGGGAGTGTTTAGTAAGAAATCTTCTAGTGCAGGATTGATAAACGCTCCGTCGGTGTCGGGCGAGAACTAAAAAGCAACTAAAAAACTAGCGCACAAAATGCGCTAGTTTTTTAGTTGTTGAATTTTATTTTAATCCATTTTGAAAAGCATTTAATGAGTCTGGATCAGACCACAACAGCCAGTTTTTTTCCTTGTTTTCATTAAACCACACAAAAGCTGATATATCAGGATCAGATTGGATTCTTTTTAATGCGTCAGTTATCCACGGTGCTTTTTTGGGTCCCTGAGAGCATGCCATAGAAAAAATGTATATTGGTTTTTTATATACTCTAAGTTTATTTAAAGCCGATGAAAAAACTTCTGAGTAGGTTTCCCATGGATTACCAAAATTAAATCCGTCAACGCCAACATAGTCAACGTAATCGTCTCCAGGATAATAGTTTTGTATTTGATTTGTTTGTATATTGGGGTTGGAATCATTGTTTACTGCCCATCCCCATTTTATATCAGTTGAGATAGGAAATAAATCATGAATATGCTTCCATGTCAAAACCACTTTTTCTGGAGTATTGTTTTTTGCCATGCCACTCCATGGGTTGTCATTGCCATTCATTTCGTGAAGGGGGGCCAAAATAAGATTACTTTTTGAGGAGATAGCATCATTGGCAAATTGCTTTATATATTTGTCTGATGAACCAGAAATGATATCATCTAGAGTCACGCTATACTGTTCCCAGAAAATAAGAAGTGTCTTGTCTCCTAGCAAAGAAGTTGCATAAAAAGGAAATGGATCATTCCATCCCACAAAGATGGCATTTATATTAGCCTCCACGCCAACCCGTTTTTGGAAGTCCGTAAAATTAATGTCTGCAGTGTAAGCTCCCCACAGAGTATTATGATTTTTTGATATTGTAGGTGAAACTTTTTCTTCAGTGTGTATATTTTTTACGTTGTTTTTTGAGGTATCTTTCTGACCCGGTTGCGTAAATTGTTCTATTGTTTGCATTTTGTTTTTATTAAGATAATTCATAACGCCAAACAAAATAGTACACAGCGCCAATGCTGAAATAATTAAAAGAATAAATTGTTCTACTTTCTTCATAAAATATAAAAATCACTATTCTAATAATATACGCCAGCTTAGCTTTTTTTACAATTTTATAATGGATTTTAGCAATTAATTTTTTGAAGCTTATTGACAAGTTTTTTTGATAAGAGTAGACTGACTCATAATATAAAAAAGTAATTAAGTTGTAAAATATGAACAAATCATTTTTTCGAGGTTTTGCTTTTGTGTCCGCCGCTCTTTTTATAGTATGCGGTTTTTTATTAGTTAATGGAGTATTTGCTGATACAGTAGGCCCTATAAATGCAGGGACTGGCTCTAGCGTTTCTGGTGTGGGTACGATTAGTTGGTCGAACCCAGGAAATATAACAATAACAACAGGCAATAAATATGCAACGGTGGATGTATCTCACGGTAGCACTACGAGATATCTTGAAGGAACAAATTACGGTTTTAGCATACCAGACGGAGCAACTATAAGCGGAATTAAGGTGGCTATACAAAGAAAAAGCGATTCGTTCTCTTCAAGCAATATAAATGATAGCACAGTAAAATTAGTTAAAGGAGGTGATGTTGTTGGGAGCAATAAAGCTAGTTCGTCTGATTGGTCGAATTCATTTGCTGTAGCCAACTACGGAGGAGCGTCTGACTTGTGGGGTACAACCTGGACTCCAGCAGAAATAAATGATTCTGGATTTGGAGTGGCTTTGTCTGTTTATAATCAAAGCAGTCACTCTACAAGAACTGCAGAAGTTAATTATATGCAGATAACTGTTTATTATACTTTTTTAGCGACTAAGCCTGTAATCACAATACAGCCGGTAAACCAAACCATTTCTGACGGAGGTACGGCAAATTTAGCTGCAGAGGCTTCCGGGAGTCCGACACCTGATGTTAAATGGCAGGTTAGCGCGGATAATGGAGTAACATGGGATGATTTGTTTGGAGAGACAAACACAACCCTGGTAGTCTCCTCTGCAAATATTTCTCAGAGCGGATATAAATATCATGCGGTATTTACAAATAGCGCAGGTTCAGTTACTAGCGATGCAGCCATGCTTAAAGTCACAGGACCTAATTCTTTTGATAAGGGAATGGTGAGCTTGTCATTTGATGACGGATGGCAATCAATATACGACAACGCAATCCCAATTTTAAATGCAGCAGGGTTTAAGAGTTCTCAAAGCATAATATCTAATTATATTGGGACTGGAGGTTATATGGACCAAAGTGAAATAGATACCTTGTATGCAACAGGACACGATATTATTTCTCATACAAAAGATCATTCTGATTTAACTACCTTGTCTACACCCGATTTACAAAGTGAAATATATGGTTCTAGAGATTATCTAATTAAAAACGTGGGAAAGCCCGTAGATAGTTTGGCCTATCCATATGATTCTTATAATAGCTTAATAGGACAGGCTTTGTTGGGTGCAGGATACTTGAGCGGACGTACAGTAGACGGCGGATTTAATGATAAATCTACAGATCGCTTTGCGCTGGGAGGTCAAGCCGTGGAAAGAGGCGGCACTTGTGACGGCGGTCAGCCTGCAACAACTTTGGCTCAAGTACAATCTTGGATAGATACAGCTGCGGCAAATAATACCTGGCTCATTTTGGTTCTTCACCAAATTGATAATATAGATGCAAATTGTTATGGTTATACACCCGAAATGTTGCAAAGTGTAGTAGACTATTTGAAAACTAGTGATGTAGATGTAGTTACAATTTCTGAAGGATTACACAAAATGCCTGGCATGCCTACGGCCGGAGATACTACAAACCCTGTAATTACCCAAGATGATATTTCTGTTCCAGCAACTGCCAGCCTAGATGCTGTGGTTGATTACAGTCCTTTGGTTTCTGATAATACAGACACGGGCCTTGTAGCATGGTGCACACCTACTTCTGGCTCAACATTTTCCATGGGCACTGCATCTGTGGTATGTAGCGTGGCTGACTCAAGTGGCAACATCGGTAGTAAAACATTCAATGTTAATGTTTTAGATCAGACAGCACCAATTATATCTTTGGATGGTGACAACCCTATGACAATACAGGTTCACAACTCATATATAGAACCTGGGGCATCAGTAAGTGATAATTTTGACACTGGTCTTGTAGTAGATATTACAGGAACAGTCGACACAGAGGTTGTTGGTACATATACAGTTTATTATAATGCTACTGATTCAAACGGAAATTCAGCAATACAGGTTACAAGGACCGTTAATGTTGTAGATGACGAGGCACCAAGCACAAGCGACGACGTTCCAGCTGCTTGGCAAAACATAGATGTTGTAGTCACGTTAACTTGCACGGATAATGCATCCTGTTTAAAAGTTTTTTATACATTAGACGGTTCAAATCCGGATACCTCTTTTAATTATGTCGATGGCGCAACAAATTGGCAGTTTACAGCAAGCGATGAAGGACAATATACAGTCAAATATTTTGGAGTTGATGAATCGGGTAATCAAGAGAATGTCAGGACAGCTACAAATCAACTAATGATAGATAAGACTTCTCCTGTCTTGAATTTGCCAGCCGATATTACGGCCGAGGCAACGAGTCCTGACGGGGCTGATGTGAGTTTTACGGTAACATCTACCGATACTAACCCAGCGAGCCCAGAAGCTTCCTGTGACCATGTATCTGGGTCAATGTTTGCATTGGGATCTACGGCAGTATCTTGTTCAGCAACCGATGACGCTGGTAATATTTCCACAAATACATTTAATATAATAGTTGCAGATACAACGCCCCCAATAATTTTCGTACCAGAGGATGTCACTAAGAGCACTACAAATTCAGATGGTATTGCAGTAACTTTTGATGTCCCCACAGTAACTGATACCGTAGATGGTACAGCCTCTGTAACATGCGACAAAAATTCTGGAGATATTTTCCCTGTTGGTGCAACCACAGTTGCTTGTGCAGCCAACGATGCATCTGGCAATACGGTTACAAAAACATTTAAGGTAACCGTAAGTTTACAACAAGTTGCCATCGGTGGTGGCGGAGGTGGTGGTTTACTGATTAATACTCCAGCTTCGGTTATTTCAGATGTTAACTCTTCGGGTATAAACACAAGTATTACTATGCCTGCTGTCGAGGGCGTCCAAACCACTGTTTTAGCGGTGAATAATGATGAAGTAGCCCCTCCAAGAGACCAAGTTGCGGTGGATAATACAATTATTACTCAAGGAGAAACTGGCCAGGACAGTAATCAAAATACAGATGCTATAGCCGGAAGTGACAATATAGAGAATCAGCCTGTCGCAGAAGATCAATCAAACAATAACCCAAATCCATTCGCAGCAAGCCTTTTGTCAGTCTCCTCTAAATATTTTTGGCCACTACTTATTATTTTAATAATACTTATAATAGGTTATGGAATTTATTATTATTTAGAAAAGAGAAAGAATAAAAAATAGTAAATTTATTTTTGTATTCAAAAAGCCTCGTATCTAACGAGGCTTTTTGTTTTGTTAGCGTTTGCGTTTTTTCTTTCTAAAGAATAAAAAGAAAAAAATTAAAAGAGTTGGTATTCCAAATAAAATATAAATTCCATAAGGAGTATTATTTAAAAATGATTTTAGTGAATCCAATATAGAAGCCTGCCACGGAGCTTGCCATTTTGAACTGTCAGTAGGGTATAAGTCCTCTGCATCATTCACGCCGTCCCCGTCTGTGTCAGCTTTACTTGGGTTGGTTTTGTCAGTTAATTCCTGGGGGTCATTCACGCCGTCCCCGTCAGAGTCAGCGCTTAAGGGATTAGTACCATATGTTTTGATTTCCTCTTCATTTAAAAGCCCATCGCCATCAGCATCGAAATCTTTGTTGTCGCCTATGCCGTTGTTGTTAGTATCGTGCCATTCGGTTGCGTCGAGGGGGAATACGTCAATGTTATCATTCACGCCGTCCCCGTCTGTGTCAGCTTTTACTGGGTCTGTTCCAAAAGTTGTTTCTTGTTTGTTTGTTAAGCCATCGTTATCAATGTCGTCGTCTATACTATCTCCAATATCATCATTATCAGTATCTTTATCAATGAAAAAGTCTTTTTTTTCTGTCTGATTGTTTTCTGCTATTTCGTCGACGGGTAATGTATTTAAAATTTTTGCTGTAATATCGTAGTTGCCGGCTGTAACCTGCCAGTCAACAAAAACATCATCATAGGTGTTAACTTTTAAGGATACGGGCTGAGCAGCTCCAAGCTGTTTTCCATTTAGTGTAAAAACAACCGAGCCCGTAACATCCATATCTCCTGAATTTAGAACTCTTGCATAAATTCTTACGGAATCCCCGTCAAAAATCTTGTCCTTAGAAAAAGTTAGATCTGCATTAGAAATTGAAAGGTCTGAGGAGGCTAAGGCAAAACCTGACAGAAACAAAAAAACAAATGCCAAACAAGCAACTGAAATAATGTTTTTTAAATAAAAATTTTGCATTAGTATATTGTACTGATTTAAATCATGTCTGGCAATAAGAGTTTTCCACTTGACACGATTTTTTAAAAGAGTAGCATTAGAAAAAATGTGTCCGAATTCAACTTCGGACCTGCTCATTGACAACCTGGAGTTGTCTTTGAGTTTTGGACTTATGTTTGAAGGGAGTTTGCTATGAGTATTACCGCTACGTCATTGAAGACTTCTGAGGCGCTGATTGCGGGCTTGAGGAGGGCATCATCGGATGGCCTCCACGCACTCAACGCGGTAGCCGACATCATTCGCCTGATAGACATCCAAGAGGGGTTTGATAATCTGCTCGCTGCATGGCTAAATGTCCATGAGCAGTATCAGATGGCTAACAAGGACATACCGGAAGTCATTGCCAGAAAGAAACTCATGGCAATGGATGAGATTTATCGCTAGCGAGAGCCAGCGATTACAAACACAAGCCTGAATTTCCGGGCGGGGACCAACGTGGTCCCTTTTTTTATTTTGATAATTTTGCTTTTTAGTGTAGAAGTAAGTTATGAATATCGATAAAGAAACCAGGTGGCTTTTGAAAGATAAATATAATGGGAAAGCCACAAATAAATTTTATAAAGATGTTGAACGGCTCCGCGAAGGTGAGCCGTTAGATTATGTAATTGGATTTACAGAGTTCGGGGTACCCTCTGGGTCGTGCAAAATTGATTTGTCTAAAAAACCCTTAATACCCAGGCCAGAAACAGAATTTTGGGTGAGCGAAGAATTAAAAAATATTAAAACCGGAAAGGTGCTAGATATATTTTCTGGCTCTGGGTGCATTGGGATAGCCATTTTAATGCACATTAAAAGCGCAAAGGTAGTTTTTGTGGATAATGATAAAAATTGTATAAAGCAAATAAAAATAAATTTAAAACTTAATAACGTAGATAAAAAAAGATACAGAGTCATAAAATCGAATATTTTTGACAATATAAAAAATAAATATGATTTTATTTTTGCAAACCCGCCGTATATTCCTACAAAAAATGAAATTAAAGTTCAGAAGTCGGTTTTAAAATACGAACCCAAAAAAGCTTTGTTTGCAGGCAAAGATGGGCTTACATATATAAAGAAGTTTCTAAAGCAAGCTAAAAATCATTTAAATTTAGATGGTAAAATTTTTATGGAATTTGATTCGCCCCAGAAAAACGAAATAGAAAAATTACTGAGAACCCTTCGGCGCGGATCAGGGCGATTCTGCGGAACCGAATATTCTAATTTTGAATTCAAAAAGGATCAATATGGTAAATACCGATGGGTTGTGGTATGCTAGCCTATTCTATAGTCCTTTGATTCGTATGGGGGATAGACAGATGGCACAACAATTTTGTGGAGACGTAGGCGTATTTTACGAGGGGCTGGCGGTCAAACATGGTGATGATGGGTGGTTCCACATCACTCAAAGCGGAAAACCGGCCTACCCGCAACGCTACAGAATGGCCGAATATTTTCAAGAAGGCGTTGCCTGGGTGCAAGAAAAGGACGGAACCTGGATAAGGATAGATACCCAAGGACGTGAAGTCGCCTCAAAACACAACAATGTCTCGTTTACAAGCTAGTATTCGAGGCTTTTTTTTGGTCCTCCTTCGCTTGAAAGCTTCGGCGGGACGCGGTAAGATTAAGTAAAGATATGGCAGAAAAATCTATAAAATTATCGCCAAATTCGCTGAACTTGTATTTGGAATGTCCGCATTGTTTTTGGCTTGAAAAAAATCTGGGAATTAAAAGGCCTCCTGCTTATCCTTATGCTTTAAATGCGGCGGTGGATTCCTTGCTTAAGGAAGAATTTGATACATATAGGGCCAAAAAATTAAAACCTCCATTGCTGGAAGACAGCAATATAAAAGCTAATTTATTTTCAAATCAAAAACTTTTGAATCAATGGCGCAACAATTTGGCCGGTATAAGATATTACGACGAGAACTTGAAAGCAACCTTGTTTGGCGCGATGGACGATGTGTTGGAATTTGAGAATGGCAAAATAGCTCCGCTGGATTATAAATCAACGGGAAATTCAACTTCAAAAATATATGACAGATTTCAACTTCAGATGGATGTGTATACATATTTAATGGAGAAAAATGGGTTTCAAACTCCTAAAAAAGGATATTTGGCTTTTTACGTAGTAGATAAAAGAAGGGGATTTATTGATCGCCTGCCATTTCGTAAGGAAATACTGGAGATAGAAACAAATCCTTCAGATGTTTATGAAATTTTTAAGGATGCAGTTGTGGTGTTGAGAGAGGTAAAACCTCCCGAGCACAGCCGGGATTGCCAGTTTAATAAGTGGATGAAAAAAGCCAGGGGTTTTGCCATCTAATTTTAATACACATACGTAATACTGATTAATCTGGTATAATTAAAAAATTAATAATAAAAATATGAAAGTAAAAATACCTAAGTTTTTAAAGAAAAAAAGAAATATTTGGATAATATCTATTTTGGTAGTGGTTGTCTTGGTAGGCGGATATTTTTTTACTAAAAAAGGAGTTTCTGGGAATATCCAGACAGATACTGTTTCTAGGCAGAATATTGAAGAAACTGTGCTTGCCACAGGGCAGGTGGTTTCCGGCACAGACCTTGACCTGGGGTTCCAGGCGGGAGGCGTAGTTAGGCGAGTTTCTGTAAAGGAGGGGGACAAGGTTGTTGTTGGTCAAACCCTGGCCTCTTTAGACCAATCAATAGCATCCGCAAATTTATTAAGCGCTCAGGGGTCTTTGGCCCAAGCGCAGGCAAACTATGATAAGCTTTTGGCCGGTTCAACTCAAGAAAACATCAGAGTTTATGAGGATGCCGTAGCCTCCGCCCAGCATGATTTAAATAGCGCCTACGCCAGTGCGCTAAACACACTGGACGACGCTTACATAAAAATTTATAATGCCTCAACTGTAGTTAAAAAGCTTCAGCTGGATTATTTCCAAACAGCCGATTCTCAGGGAATTGCGGTTTCAGACGGCAAGGCTAAAATAACTGATAGCCTGAATGCTTTAAGAAATGCCATAGATAGTGCTAAGGGTTTGAGCAACACAGGAGCCACTGACAGCGCCATATCACAGGCAATTATATCTTTAAATAATACTTACTCTGCGCTGACAAATATACGCGAAGCATGCGGTAGTGGCATTTACTATACAACAGTTTCAGCTACAGATAAGGCTACTTTAGATACTCAAAAGGGATATATTTATACATCTTTGACTGGAGTGACCACTTCTCAGCAAGGCATTGCCTCTTATAAAATAGCTTTGCAAAAAGCTCAGCACCAGTTAGACCTGCAAAAATCTCCACCAACTCAAGCGGATATGGATTTGGCACAGGCTCAAATACTTTCAGCACAAGGTCAAGTAGAGTCTGCTAGAGCAAGTCTAAGCAATTTGATTATTGTAGCTCCTTTATCTGGGACAATTACAGAAGTAGATATTAAAGTTGGGGAACAGGCTACAGCTATGTCTAAAGCCATAGTTTTGCAGGATGTAAATAATTTGCACGCTGAGGCTAACGTGAGTGAAGCAAACATAGCTTCACTGGCTTTGGGGCAATCTATAGATTATACTTTTGATGCATTGGGGCCAGACCAACATTTTGCCGGAAATGTTTTGAGTATCAATCCTGCCTCTACTGTTATATCAGGTGTTGTGGATTACGAGGTAAAAGGCAGTTTGGAAAAAATACCAGACATCAAGCCCGGCATGACAGCTAATATGACAATTTTGGTAGCAAAAAAGGATAATGCTTTAGCGGTCCCTTCTACTGCTGTAATAAATAAAAACAGCAAAAAGTATGTAAGAGTCATAGATGATCCTAAAAAACTTACATATCATGAAGTAGAGGTCCAGACGGGTCTTCAGGCAGACGGCGGGTTAATAGAAATATTATCAGGTTTGAATGATGGCCAGGAAATAGTTACTTATATGAAATAGGTCGTAAAAACATGGAACTTATAAAAATTGAAAATCTTAAAAAAAACTATGTGAATGACGAAGTAGTCACACGTGTTTTGCATGACGTAAGTTTTAGTATTGATGAAGGAGAGTTTGTGGCTATTATGGGACCATCTGGATCTGGAAAATCAACCTTGATGCATATACTTAGTTTTTTAGACAGACCGACTTCTGGAACATATAAGTTTGAAGGCAAAGATACTAAGAATTTTGACGATAATTATCTTGCTACATTAAGAAATGAAAGGGTGGGGTTTGTTTTTCAATCATTTAATTTACTTGCCAGAACTACTGTTTTAGATAATGTGCGATTACCCTTAATTTATAGCAAGAAAAAAGATTATGATAAGTTGGCTGAAAAGGCATTGGAGTCTGTGGGCTTGGCTCACAGATTAAATTATTTTACAAACCAAATTTCTGGCGGAGAAAAACAGCGCGTGGCAATTGCCAGAGCGCTGGTAAATAATCCAGCTGTTATTTTTGCTGATGAACCCACAGGAAACCTAGATTCAAAATCAGGCAACACAGTAATGTTTCTTTTGCAACAGTTAAATAAACAAGGACATACAATTATATTGGTCACTCACGAAACAGATACCGCAAACCACGCTAAAAGAATTATAAAAATTAAAGATGGAAGTATTTTGTCTGACGAGAAGGTGGAGAAAAGGACCATTGCTACAGCTGACAAAGACCTCGTGAAATAGTTTTAAAGTTTATAAAGTTGAAAGTTATAAAGTCGGCTTGATGAACTTTACAAACTTTTAACTTTAAGAACTTCGCTATGGATTTCATTGGAACAATTAAATTAGTTTTTAGGACTTTGCTTGCTAGAAAAGGCAGGTCCTTTTTAACAATACTTGGAATTGTTATTGGAGTGGCCGGAGTTATTACAATTATTGCTTTGGGAGCTGGAGCCAAAAGTTTGATTTTGGGTCAGGTCACAAAACTTGGGTCTGATTTATTAAGTGTGCAACCGGGTAAAAGCAATGAAAAAGGACCACCTGCGCAATTGTTTGGAATTACTATTACAACCCTGACAAAAGGAGATGCAGAGGCCATAAGAAACAGCGGTCAGATTCCTCATGCCAAGGCGGTTTTTGGTGCTGTGATGGGGTCTGCCACCGTGGTATGGCAAAACAAATCGGTTGACACCAATTTTATGGGGACCGAGTATATGATGCCCGATGTTATAAACATCCCCATAGAATCAGGCAGGTTTTTTAATCAACAGGAAGGCGAAGGCAATGCAAATGTTGCTGTTTTAGGAGCTTCAGTGGCTGAACAATTATTTAGTGGCACTGGAGTAAACCCGGTAGGGCAGGTAATAAAGGTAAAAAGTTCTTCACAAACTGAAGCCGGAGGCGTTCCTTTGCGTGTGGTGGGGGTAACCGAAGAACAGGGAAGCTCTTTGTTTTTGGATTTAGATGACCAGGTTTTTATGCCACTGGAAATTGGACAGCAACAAATTTTGGGAATACATTATTTACGTGTTATTGATATAAAAGTAGATTCTGCTGACAATATTGACCAAACAGCTGACGACGTTACAAATCTTTTAAAACAACGCCACCGCATAAAATCTGAAGAAGATGTTGATTTTACTGTAAGGAATATGGCTGATGCAATTGATATTTTAAACACAGTAACTAGCGCGTTAAGTTTGTTTTTGACCGCAATGGCGGCTATTTCATTGATAGTGGGAGGTATTGGGATTTTAAATATTATGTTGGCCACTGTGGCTGAACGCACGCGCGAAATTGGCTTGAGAAAAGCCGTTGGCGCCTCAAACTCTGCTGTTGCGCGTCAGTTTTTATTGGAGGCAGGAGTTCTAACCTTTTTTGGTGGAATTATTGGAATAATTATTGGAATTGTATTTTCTTTTCTGGCTTCATTATTAATGAAATATTTGGGATATGACTGGGCTTTTATAGTTTCGATTTGGTCGATTTTATTAGCCATCAGCGTGTCAATTCTGACTGGCGTGATCTTTGGTTTATATCCGGCCCTGAAAGCTTCCCGTTTAAATCCAATAGACGCATTACGATACGAATAAACTTTTAACTTCGCCATGTTTAATGCATATAAACAATCTATAAAGGCTTTGACTGCAAACCCGGTGCGGACTGTTTTGACGACCTTGGGAATTGTGATTGGAATTGCCACGGTGATTTTGGTTTTGTCAGCGGGTGCGGGATTTCGCAGTTTGGTTGACCAGCAACTGGCGGCTTTTGGGACAGACTCACTTTTTATTGAAACACGAGTTCCTCCAACCACAAAAAGCAGGGCAAGTGGGAGCGCTACAGCCACGGCTGACTTTAGTCGAGCCACAACTACGGTTCAAATAACCTCTTTTAAAGCATCTGATTTGGATATTATTAAAAAATTAAATAATGTTGAGGGTGCTTATGGCCTGGCAACAGGACAGGCAGTTATCAGCTACCGAGAAAATATAAAGAGTATAATTTATTACGGCGCGGGGGCTGAAATGTTTTCCATTGATAAGCACACCTTAAAATCCGGAAGATTTTTTACAGAAGCTGAAGACACAGGAGCTGCTCAAGTTGTGCTTTTGGGAACTAATTTAGCCGATGATTTATTTGGCCAAGATGACCCACTTGGAAAATTAGTTAAGGTGGGGAATTTGAATTTTCAGGTTATTGGAGTTTACAATCCTCAAGGGGCCTTAAGCGGGGGAGCAGATGACATGTTGTATATGCCCCTTGATACCGCGCAAAAAAAAATGTTGGGAATCAATTACATTATTGTGGGAGTGGTGCAGGTAAAGGATGTAAATTCAGCCGAAGCAACAGCAGAAAATATTCGGCAAACAATGAGAGATTTGCATCGTATTACAGATCCGGAAAAAGATGACTTTACCGTGACAACACAGGCTGAAGCAATGGATATATTTAATGCAATTTTTGGAGGAATTACAGCTTTGCTTATTGCGGTTGCAGCTATTTCCTTGGTGGTAGGAGGTGTGGGAATTATGAATATTATGTACGTTATTGTTACAGAAAGAACTGCGGAAATAGGCCTTAAAAAAGCCTTGGGTGCAAAAAACTCTGATATTTTAAATGAATTTTTAGTAGAATCGGTGTTGGTTACAATACTCGGGGGGATTCTGGGAATTATTTTGGGAGCTGTATTGGCCTGGCTTCTTTATGTTATTGCTACAGCCAGTGGACTGGAGTGGGTTTTTTCTGTGCCACTTTACGCAATTTTGATTGGAGTGGGAGTATCTGCTGTGATAGGTATTTCTTTTGGAGTACTGCCTGCCAGGAACGCGGCAAAAATGGATCCGATAGAGGCATTGCGTTACGAATAGCTTATGTTAAAATTAGTTAATACTAATATTTATATATTTAAATATGGCATCTAAAAAAAATAAAAAGTCATCATTTAAAAAAGCATATGGCTTTTTTGAGCGGGGTCAAGCGTCAAGGCTACTTTTGGTGTTGGCGATAATTATCCTGGTGGCGGTAGTTATAGTTTATTTGGTGATGCGTATGGCGGAAAGGCCTTCCTCTCCAATCACAGATCCGACAGAGACAGTACCTCAATTTAATTATGAACAGACATTGGGAGATATCAAATTCGTTTTTATTGATTCTAGAGACCTAGGAAGCGTTTTAAGAGCCTCTCAAGCAAAAGATCAATCATATTCTTGGGTAAAAGATTTAACTACCACAGAGAGATTTATAATGGTAACTATAGGCGCTCAGAATAAGGGGAAGGTTAATATTCCCGAAAGGTCCTGGGATATAGGGAATATCGTTGACTCTGAAGGCAGAAATTTTGTACCAGTAGACCAATATACTGCTGAGCCTTGGATGCCGACCGGAAATTCTTGTCAAACATTGTTGGCTCCTGAGTTTGACCCTGCCCCGTGTACTAAGTTGTATAAAGTGTCTAAAATTTCTACTGGCCTGAAAATAACTGTTTTGGCAGGAAAGAATAACGACTCAACCAGCTTTTCCTCTGGAGATGTGGACGAGGCCTTAATTGATTTAATTGTAAAATAAAATGGCAGATCAAGATAAAAATTTAAATGTTCCAAAAAGTGAACATCCAAAGCCTCAGGAAAGGAAAATTTCAGCTGATGAGCAAAAGATTCATTTTCAAAGAGAGTCAGCTCCTTTACCGGAAAACAAGGAAGCCTCTCAGCAAGAGAAGTTGGTTTCGAGTGAGCTGATGAGAGAGATTGAGCTTATGGAGGCAGATGAAAATGCAAAGGGGCAAGCAAAAAAGAAAGCCGAAAAAATTCAATTTTTAGGGGAGGAGGAAAAGATTGAGCATCTTTTGCAGATTGCCAAGGAAAAAGGCGTTGCATTTGCAATCCAGGTTGCCAGGAAAATGAATGATCCATATTTATTGGATGTTTTTCACGATGTACTGGCAAAAGAAGGATATTACAAAAATTTTACCAAGTAATATTTGATGTCTATCATTATAGCAGGGCTTATACTGGTTTTTTTATTGATAGTAATGGCTTTTGTTATTGCCTTGAATGCAGAAACCAATGAAAAGAATTCAGTCTTTGGCGGGCTGGAGATGGTTTTGTTTTTGGTAATGATGCCAAAAAACCCGCAAAAAAAGGAAGCTGATGCTCAAAAAGAAGAGAAGATTATAATTTCTCAGATGGAGCAGGTGTTTTCAAATTTTTTATATTTAAAAAAGCCAAAAATGTTTCAAAGTCCGCCTGTTGCGGCTTTTGAAATTGCTTCACAGATCGGCAGTTCTGATATTTCTTTTTATGTGGCTGTGCCCAAATATCTAGAGTCCGTATTTGAAAAGTATGTGCAGGGAGTTTATCCTAATGCTATTGTAGACAAGGTCCCGCAGGATTACACAGTTTTTGAGCCCCAAGGAGAAACCGCAGGAGCTTATTTTAAACTTTCTGAAAATTCTTTATTTCCCATAAGCACTTATCAATCTCTAGAAAAAGATCCTTTATCTTTAGTGACAAACAATCTCAGTAAAATATCGGTCAACGAAGGTGGGGCTGTCCAGGTGATTATACGGCCTTTGTCTGGAGTAAATTTGAGAAAAAAGGGCGAAAAGGCTTTAAAAAAAATCAGAGAAGGCAAGGATATCCGTACAGCAGTACATGCGGCTTCTCAAGGTATGTTTATGGATGCGATTGATGAACTTATGGTTCCCAATAGAAGTCAGAGTCAAAATCAAAATCCGCAGTTGGATCAGTTTGGCAAACCAAAAGAACAGGGTTTTGATCAAAAAGGCTACGATGCCATACAGGCCAAAATACAAAAACAACCTTTTGAGACAAATATAAGGGTAGTGGCGTCAGCTCAGTCCAAAGGAAGAGCGGAAGAAATTTTAAATCATTTATCTGATGCATTCAGCCAATATTCTTTAGCTGCCATAAACAGCCTAGAACCAAAACATGTTTTTGGGAAAGAACTTAAAAAGTTTGTTTTTGATTTTAGTTTTAGAACTTTTAACGAAAAACAATCCAGTATTTTAAATTTGGAAGAACTTGCAAGCATTTATCATTTTCCAAGTCATTATATTGAAACTCCTTATATAAAGGCCGCAAAATCCGTTAGCGCAGCTCCTCCAAGTGATTTACCTGCAAATGGAGATATTTGTATAGGCGAGGTAAATTATCGCAACGAAAATAGGCAGGTTTATTTTGCCTCTAAAAAAGACAGGGCAAGGCACTTTTATATTATTGGGCAGACCGGTGTGGGTAAATCAAAATTTATGGAAGGAATGATTATCCAAGACATTATGAAAGGTGAAGGAGTGGCCTTAATTGATCCTCACGGCGAATCTGTTGAATTTGTTTTGGCAAATATGCCAAAAGAGAGGATTGATGATGTTGTTATGTTTGAGCCCTTTGATACAGAAAGACCGTGTGGGCTAAACATGCTAGAATACGATTCTCCAGAACAAAAAGATTTTGCTGTGCAAGAAATGATTGCTATTTTTATGAAACTTTTCCCGCCGGAGATTATAGGCCCTATGTTTGAACATTATATGAGAAACGCAATGTTGGCCCTTATGGCAGATAAAGACAATCCTGGGACTTTAGTGGAAATACCTAAAATGTTTACTGATCCTGCATTTTTGCAGGAGAAATTGTCTAAGGTTTCAGACCCTATTGTGAGAAGTTTTTGGACTAAAGAATGGGCGGCAACAACCGGAAGCACTAGATCTGATATGTTGGGATACGTGGTTTCAAAACTAGGGAGATTTATAGAAAACGAAATGATGAGAAACATAATAGGGCAGTCGCATTCCGGGTTTAATTTGGCGGATATTATGAACGGAAAAAAAATATTTTTGGCAAACCTGTCCAAAGGCCTTACTGGTGAAGTAAATAGTTCATTGCTTGGATTGATTTTAATCTCAAAAATTCAAATGGCTGCGATGAAAAGAGCCGGTATTCCAGAAGCAGAAAGAAAAGAGTTTTATTTGTACATTGATGAGTTCCAAAATTTTACCACAAATTCAATTGATTCAATTTTATCTGAAGCCAGAAAATACAAACTGATTTTAATAATGGCGCACCAGTATATGCCTCAATTGAAGGAGGAAACCAGAAATGCTGTTTTGGGAAACGTTGGCAGTATAGGCGCCTTCCGCATTGGAGCCGAAGATGCTGAAAATTTGGAAAAGCAATTTGAGCCAGGATTTAGTAGGTTTGACCTTGTGAATTTAGATAATCAGGACTTAATAGTTAAAATGCTTATAGACAATAAAACATCTACTCCGTTTAAAATGCATACTCTTATGGTGCCAAAAGGAAGACCTGAAATAGTGGACGCCATTAAGAAAATATCCAAATTAAAATACGGCCGTCCAAAAGCCATTGTGGAGCAGGAAATAATGCAGAGATCTTTTGTGGAGGCGCCCCAGATTCCGGCCACTCCACCGCCTCCGCCCGCCAAAAAATAATACTAAAAAAGCCCGCGTGAATGGGGGCTTTTAGTTTTAAATTATACTCGTTTGACGTATGTACCGGTTTCGGTATTTATTTCAATTATATCTCCTTCGTTGATGAATAGAGGTACCTGAATGCTGGCTCCAGATTCCAGTTTTGCTTCCTTGGTTCCGCCCTGGGCGGTGTTGCCCTTCAATCCCGGAGGAGTTTCTTTTACTTTAAGCTGAACCTTGATGGGCAGGCTGAAGTTTATTATTTTTTCTTCAAAAACAATTCCCGTAACAGTTTCATTGGGTTTCAAATATTTTGCTTGTTCTCCGATTTGGGATTCTGTAAAAGAAAATCTTTTTGACGGGTCCTTAGGCTCTGAAAAAAAATAATCACCGCGGTTTTGGTATAAAAATTTAATTTCCTTTTTTTCCAAATCAGCTTCTTGGAAAACGTCTCCCTGTTGGAAGTTAATTTGCTGGACCTTGCCGTCTATCAAGTTTTTTATTTTGCTCTGGATAACTGGCCTTCGCTGGGCCATCTTCAAAAGCTGTGCTTCTAAAACTTCCCAGGGCTGGTCATTGTAAATAAATTGTACGCCTTTTTTGAGGTCTGTATGACTTAGCATTGTTTTTTTATATTAAATTATTCTATTATTTTCCATTCTATAGTAGATTCTTTGTCTGCAAATTCCAGCCACTCGCCATATTTTGAAATTACAAACCATTTCTTTTTTACTGTAGAAAAAATCATTGGATCTCCTCGGTAAAATGGTTTTTTAACAATTTCCTTTGGCTTTAACCTGTCCAGCTCAAGCCATTTTTTGAATACGGTTTCTATGGCATAGTCCAGCTTGCGGGTGTTGGCCCAAGAGGCCACTTTGTCTATAGCTTCTTTTGCCTTTTCCACTGAACCGGCTAATTCTAGCAATTGCTTGGCTGGTTTGGTAAACCGTGAGTAGATTATCTTCCTTTTTTTAGCATTATTTTTCAATTCTTGCAACCCCACGCCCTTTGATTCAAAATAATGGGCAATAATGTTTTGTATGGCAGTTTCTTCTTTTAGCTCTTCAAAATCCTTCATTTGTCCTTTTTTTATAAACTCTTCAATTTTTTTGGCATTTTTTTCTCCTATGCCCAGTTCTTTGATGCCTTTTAATCCTTTTTCTTTATAAATATCAGCAATATCAATTTTCAGGTTATCTAAAATATTTATGGCTTTTTTGTAAGCATTTAATTTAAACATCAGGGCTTTGTCTCCTTTAAGCTCCAGAAGCTCCGTAATTTCCCTAAATATTTTTGATATTTCCTGGTTTGCCATGCTGCTTTAATTCTAGGGCTTTTTGTGATAATATTCAATAAATTAAGCAATTCTATCGGCTCACACGGCGTGTGAGCCGATAAAAACCATGCAAGAAGAGACTCGCCAGTGCCAAAACTGTAAAAAGGACTTTACCATAGAGCCTGATGATTTTGCGTTCTACGAAACAATGAAGGTCCCACCTCCAACCTGGTGTCCCGACTGTAGGATGATGAGACGCTTTGCATGGATGGGATACGGTTCTTTGTATAAACGAAAATGTGATTTTACAGGGGAGGATGTTATTATTTTTTATCATCCTGATTCACCTTATAAGATATATCGTCAAGATATATGGCACTCAGATAAATGGGACGCACTTTCATATGGGCGAGATTATGATTTTAATAAATCTTTTTTTGAGCAGTTCCGAGAGCTTCAACTTTCCGTCCCTATGCCAGCTCTTCACACGGCTTATTCTACTATGGTTCAAAGCGAATACTGTAATGCCGCTAGTGAATTAAAAAACTGTTATTTATGTTTTTTTGCAGATAGGGCAGAAAATTGCGGGTATTGTACTGCAATGTCTTTTCTTAAAGAATGTTTTGACATTTCTTGGGTTAACTATTGTGAACTTTCTTATGATTCAGTAAATTTAGACCATTGCTACCAAGCTATGTATTCCCAAGACTGCACCAACTGTCAGTCAATTTGGTTTTCGAAGGATCTAGTAGGGTGTTCTAATTGTTTTGGGTGTATAGGGCTAAAAAATAAGAATTATTACATTTTTAACCAGCCATATACCAAAGAAGAGTATCAAGAGAAAATAAAGGAATTTGATATAGGGTCAAATAAGGGGGTAAAAGATATAAAAAATAGGTTTGAAAAATTTGCTTTACAATTTCCACGTAGAAATTTTCACGGTATAAAAAATGTAAATTCTTCCGGTGACTATCTATACCGATGTAAAAACGTTAAAGACTCTTATTGGGTAGATACTGCAGAAGACGTGCGTTACAGTCAGCATTTGCAAGCCCTCAATACGGCAAAGGCCTATGATTATACTTCTTTTGCTTATAATGCAGAGTGGATATATGAATGTTCATGGGTTGGAATTAACACCCGCATGATGAAATTTTCTTTTTGGAATTATGGTGGTCATGATGGTGAATATTGTATCGGCTGTCATGGTTCTGGTAATATATTTGGGTGTGTGGGGGTGAGAGATAGAGAATATTGCATTTTAAACAAACAATACACTAAGGAAGAATATTATAATTTGCTAGGCAAGATTAAAAAACAAATGATGGAAGTGCCATATATTGATGCTCGTGGGAATGAATATCGCTATGGAGAATTTTTTCCATCTGAGTTTTGCCCTTGGGCATTTAATGAAACCAGGGCCTATTTATTTTTTCCGTGGTCAGAGGCTGATGTCATTGAAAAAGGTTTTAAATGGAGAGACCCGGATAAAAGAGAATATCAAAATACTACTACAGAGGTCCCAGACAATATAAAGGATGTGCAAGACTCAATTTTAAACGAAGTTTTAAAGTGCAGTGACTGCGGGAAAAACTACAAATTAATAAAACTAGAGTTAGATTTCTATAGAAGGATGAATGTCCCAGTTCCCAAGAAATGTCATTTTTGTCGAGATAGGGAGCGACATTTACGAATGAATCCAATGGAAATTTATACTAGAAAATGCGCGAAGTGTGAAAAAGAAATTCAAACTTCGTATGCGCCGGACAGACCCGAAATTGTTTACTGCGAGCAATGCTACAATAATGAAGTAGCTTAAAAATAGTTAGGTTGCCCTAGGGCAACCTGAAATAAAGCAAGCGTGGAATATAAAAACGAAACAAAACAATGTCAAAATTGTAGAAAGGACTTTACCATAGAGCCCGATGATTTTGCATTTTACGAAACAATGAAGGTCCCACCTCCAACCTTTTGTTTTGGTTGCCGCACGCAAAGAAGATATTTATTCCGCAACGAAAGGGAATTATATAAAAGAAAGTGTGATGCTACTGGGCAGCAAATTCTTTCTATGTATTCAGAGAGTTCAGATTATAAGGTGTACGATAAAGAATATTGGTGGAGTGATAAGTGGGATGCTATAGAATATGGACAAGATTATAATTTTGATAAACCTTTTTTTGAACAATGCGAAAATTTATTTAGTTCAGTGCCCGCATTAGCTTTATCTAATCGGAATCCGGTTAATAGCGATTATTGTAACTTTGCATCAGGCAACAAAGATTGTTATTTGCTTACAGCAGGAGGATTCAATGAAAGAGTTTTGTACTCAAACCGGCCTATGTATTCCAAGGAATCACTTGACGGATATATTATAGAAAAATGTGAGCTTTGCTATGAATGCCTTTATTGCCAGGGGTGCTACCATTTATTTTTTAGTAAGGATTGCGAATCTTGCGTTGACGGCGCATTTTTGTATAATTGCCGGGGTTGCGTAAATTGTTTTGGTTGCACTAATTTAAGAAATAAGCAATACTGCTTATTCAATAAACAGTATACTAAAGAGGAGTACCAAGAAAAGATAAAACAATTTGATTTGGGAGGTTTCAAAGCGCTGTGTGCATTTAAAACAAAAATAGCCGATGAAGTTCTGAAAAATAATATTCACAAATTTGCTGAAACTATAAATTGTACAAACTCATCAGGAGACCATATCCGAAATGCTAAAAATTGCCATTGGTGTTTTGATATGGGAGGGGATAAAAATGAGAATTGTAAATTTATAGCTTGGGGAGGTTTTGTTGAAAAAGATTCGTATGATACGGGACCAGGGGCAGGTTACGGAGGAGAATTAATATATGAAACAATTGATACTGTGAGCGTTTCAAGGTTATTATCTTGCGTTACCGCAGATTATTGCAGCGATTTAAGCTATTGTATAAATTGTTATAACTCAGAACATCTTTTTGGCTGTATTAATTTGCGCAGTAAGAAATATTGCATCTTAAACAAGCAATACACCAAAGAAGAATACGAAGCACTTGTCCCTAAAATAATACAGCACATGAATGACATGCCATATATAGACAAAAAAGGCGGGGTGTATAAATACGGAGAATTTTTCCCAGCAGAGCTATCTCCATTTGCATACAACGAAACAATAGCCCAAGAATACTTTCCCTTAGGCAAAGAGCAGGCCATAGAGCAAGGATATGACTGGAAAGAACCAGAAGAAAAGAATTATAAAATAGACTTAAAATCAGAAGATTTGCCAGACCATATTAAAGATATAAATGATGATATTGTAGGCAAAGTTATAGAATGCAGCCACAAAGGAAAATGCAACCACCAATGCACCACAGCTTTTAAAATAATTAAAGAAGAATTACAATTTTACAGAAAAATGAATTTACCTCTGGCAAGACTTTGCCCTAATTGCAGACATTATGAACGATTAAAGCAGAGAAATCCCTTAAAACTGTGGCACAGAAAATGCATGAAGCCAGGATGCGAGAATGAATTTGAAACATCTTATGCGTCGGACAGGCCGGAGATTGTGTACTGCGAGAAGTGTTATAATGAGGAAGTAGCTTAAATTAAGGTTATGGAAAAGAGACATAGAGTTTTTATTGCTATAAATTTGCCTGAGGATGTAAGAAAAGCCTTGGCAAAATATCAGGAAAAGTGGCCGGAATTACCTGCCAAGTGGACAGACAAAGATAATTTGCATATTACCTTGGAGTTTTTGGGTGCATTGACTGATGTGGAGGTAGGCGAGGTTTGCAAAATAGTGGCAGAAGCTTCAAAAAGCCACAGCCCCTTTGGAATGAATTTAGTAAAAGTTTTATATGGTCCGCCCAAAAAGAACCCGCCCCGTATGGTTTGGGTTGATGGAGAAAAATCAGATGAATTATCTGATTTAAAAAATGATTTGGAAGAAAGCTTACTGGAAAAAATAAGCTTTAGGCCGGACGGGAATGGGTTTACTCCGCATATTACCTTAGCCAGAATTTTGGAATGGGAATTTAGAAAATTTGGAATTGATGAAAGGCCGGAAATAAACGAGGACATAGATCTGCTTTTTAGCGTGGAGTCTATTGAGGTTATGGAGTCTGAGCTGAAAAGGGGAGGGCCTGTGTATACAATTTTAGAATCACACAATTTAGGAGAATAAAATGAGAATACATTTAATTGGAATTGGGGGAATAGGGGTAAGCGCTTTAGCCCAGTATTATTTATCAAAGGGCCATGAGGTTTCAGGGTCTGATTTAGGGCGCTCTGAAATTACAGATTTCGTAAAAGAAAAAGGAGTAAAAGTTTTTATTGGAAATTTTGCTAAAAATATAAACAAAGATTTGGATTTGGTTGTTTATAGCCCGGCTGTAAAAGAAAATAATAAAGAGCTAAAGCAGGTCAAGAAATTTAAAATAAAAACCATTAGTTATCCTGAAGCATTGGGTGAACTGACAAAAGAGTACTATACAATTGCTGTGGCCGGGGCGCACGGCAAAAGTACAACTACTGCAATGCTGGGATTGGCTTTGGAAAAAGCCGGACTGGACCCCACAGTTATTGTGGGCACAAAAGTAAAAGAATTCGGCAACAGCAATTTTAGAGCGGGAAAAAGTAAATTGCTGGTTATAGAAGCCTGCGAGTACGACTCTTCATTTTTATTTTATTCTCCTAAGATTATTGTTGTTACAAATATAGACAAAGAGCATTTGGATTACTTTAAAACTTTTGAAAGAGTAAAAAAGGCATTTGAAAAGTTTATAAAAAAGTTGCCCGCCAACGGACATTTAGTACAAAATATGAGTTTGGAAAATCCCGATGCTTTAAAAATAAAAAAAGTTTTGCAGATACCAGGCAGACATAATGTGCTAAACGCTTTGGCTGTATTGCAAGTTACACGAATTTTGGAAATACCCGATGAAATTACTTTTGAGGCGCTTTCTGAATTTAAAGGGACTTGGCGAAGGTTTGAAATAAAACCAGGCAAAGCGGATGATAAAAAAATTACAGTTGTCTCTGATTATGCTCATCATCCTACTGAAATTTATGCTACACTTCAAGCTGCGCGTGAAAAATACAAACAAGATAAAATATGGTGTGTTTTCCAGCCTCATCAGCATCAAAGAACATATTATTTATTTAAGGATTTTGTGAAAATCCTTCGACAGGCTCAGGACGACCATTTTGTGGACAAAATAATCGTTACAGACATTTATGATGTGGCAGGCAGGGAAACAAAAAAAATAAATAAAAATACGAGTTCTGAAAAATTGGTAAAAAAAATCAACAAAGAAAATGTTGTTTATATGAGGCTAGATAAAATAGAAAAATATTTAAAGGAAAATATTGGAGTCGGAGACCTGTCTCGCCACGAGGCGGATGTACTGATAATAATGGGAGCAGGAGATATTTATAAACTCGCAGAAAAGTTTTAGTCTGTATAAAAGATGAGAGCCCCGATGCAACGTGCATCGGGGCTTTGTTTTGTGGGGAGGGAAATAGGAGAGACGAGCGACAAGGGGCTAGCGGCCAGCAGTGCTGGGAACCGGTCTGGAATTCGGGCGGTGGAACTGGACGGATTGTGCCAAGATGCGCTGGCAGTCGGTGTCTTCGCCAAATGCGACGAGCGCTTCGATGCGGGGGCGTTTCCACGGAGGAATCACCTTAGAAAGGCGCTTCTGCTTGTCACGTCGCATCTGTTCTAGTCTTTTCTCTTTGCTACGCCTGTCGTGAACCGACATGATGATTCGCCTCATGGAGCGAAATGGGATACCGTCAAGCTCAGGGTGCGCGATAATAAATCTTCGCCGGAAACGGCGAATCATCCGCACCGTTGCGCGTCCCGGGGCGTGCATCATGACAAAACGCAGTTGACGAGAGTCCAGGTTGCCGATGTGAAGTTCTTCTCTGCTATTAGGCTGACCTTTCATGACTTTCCTTCCGTTGATTCCTTGTCCAGCTGAAGCAGACACTCCCTGCCTCATTTTCCTATGCTTCTTCGCTGTTCTCCTGCTTTTTCTCCCTGCAGGATTTCAATGAGCCACCTTTAAAGATGCTTGGAACCATTCCAGGCTGATATATTATTATATGTTAATATAATTTTAATGTCAAGATAAAAGAGTTTTGCACAGGGTAATATGCAATTGAATTTACTTTTAAAGCTTGGTATACTTTATCAATATGGTGGATGAACAAAAAATTAACGAAATTTTAACCCGCGGAGTGGAGGATGTCATTGTAAAAGATGACCTAAAAAAGAAACTTCTTTCTAATAAAAAGATAAGGCTTTATCTTGGCGTTGACCCTACCGGCGTTGATTTGCATTTGGGGCACGCAATTGTTTTGTGGAAGCTTAGAGCTTTTCAGGAACTTGGACACGAGGTAATTCTTTTGATTGGTGACTTTACGGCCAGAATTGGAGACCCGTCTGGTAAGGATGCTACAAGGAAACCGTTGTCTGAAAAGGAAGTTAAAGCAAACATGAAGGATTATAAAAAACAGGCATCAAAGATTTTGGATTTTTCAAAAGTGAAAATAAAATACAACAGCCAATGGCTGGGTAAATTAAAGTTTGACGATATTTTAAGATTGTCTGCGCAATTTACAGTGCAGCAAATGATTCAGCGAGACATGTTTCAGCGCAGGCTTGAGCAAAATTTGCCAATTTCTGTGCAGGAATTTATGTACCCATTAATGCAGGGTTATGATTCGGTGGCAATGGATGTGGATTTGGAAGTTGGGGGAAATGACCAAATGTTTAATATGCTGGCTGGCAGAACCTTGCAAAAAAATTACAACAACAAAGATAAAGATGTTATGACAACAAAGCTTCTTCTTGGAACTGATGGAAGAAAAATGAGCAAAACATTTAATAACCACATTGGGCTTGCAGACCAGCCGAATGATATGTTTGGAAAAGTAATGTCTATAAAAGACGAGTTGATTGGTGGCTATTTAGAACTTGCCACAAGATTGCCACAGACAGAAATTGAGGAAATTAAAGAAATACCAAACCCCAGAGAGCAAAAAGCAATATTGGCAAAAGAAATTGTAAAGCTTTATTATGGGGAAAAAGAAGCGGTAAAGGCAGAGGAAGAGTTCGATAAAGTGTTTCGTAATAAAGAATTGCCAAGCGATATGCCGATTTTTGAAACAGCTCAAAAGAATTACCCAATTTTAGATTTATTGTGCCTGCCTGCCGGCAGGCAGGCGACAGTGCTGGCTTCTTCTAAAAAAGAAGCCAGGAGGCTGGTGGAACAAGGTGCAGTAAAGATAAACGGAGTTGTTGAAAAGGATTGGAAAAAAATAATCGAACTGCAGGACGGTATGACAATTCAAGTTGGGAGCAGAAGATTTGTAAAAATTAAAATAAAGTAACATGCAAAGATTTTTAATTAAAGACGCTTCAAAACACGTTGGCGAAAAAGTTAAGATTGCAGGCTGGGTGAATGTGAGAAGGGTTCATGGGAAAATTGTATTTATAGATTTGCGTGATATTAGTGGTGTAATGCAACTGGTTTTAATACCATCTAACCAGGAGGCTTATAAATTGGCTGAAGATGTAAGGCCTGAATGGGTTATAGAAGTGGAAGGTCAGATAGTAAAAAGACCAGAAAATATGGTTAACGATAAGATAGAAACCGGCCAAGTGGAAATGCCCGTGGAAACTTTAAGGATTTTATCAGAAGCAAAAACTCCACCAATCCCAATTGAAGAAGAAGGTGCAGATGAAACCGAAATTGATAAAAGAATGGATTGGCGTTGGATTGATTTGAGAAAGCCTAAAAATATTTTAGTTTTTAAGGTGTGGACCTTAATGGAAGAGGCTTTTAGGGAATTTTGGATGTCTAATAATTATATAGAAATACACTCGCCAAAACTTATTGCTACTGCCAGTGAGTCTGGAGCAGAGGTTTTTGAAGTAAAATATTTTAAAACAAAGGCTTATTTGGCGCAAAGTCCTCAATTTTACAAACAGATGGCAATGGCTTCTGGTTTTGAGAAGGTTTTTGAGGTGGGGCCAGTGTTCCGTGCGGAGCCATCTTTTACGTCTCGCCATGCAACTGAGTTTACCGGCTATGATGCAGAAATTTCTTTTATAAATTCGCATATTGATGTTATGGACGAGGAGGAGCGTATGATCGCCTATGGATTGAAACGCATCAAAGAAATATATGGACATGAAATTAAGGATTTATTTAACAGGGAAGTTGTTGTCCCTTCCGTTCCTTTTCCCAGAATATCAATGAAAGAAGCTAAAGATATTTTAAAGAAGAGAGGTATTAAAAGTGAGAAAGAAGGTGATTTGTCTCCGGAGGAAGAGCGGGAAATTGCTGAGTACACTAAAGAAAAGTTTAATCATGAGTTTGTTTTTATAATCGATTACCCTGCGTCTGTCAGGCCATTTTATCACATGAGACGCGAAGAAGATCCGAGCATAACAAAAAGCTTTGACCTTTTATGGAATG
>Ga0172381_10000614_pt1 | contig 43312 bp, 68 predicted proteins | sample Leawel6488metaG_FD_119754 | JGI IMG/M metagenome (GOLD analysis project Ga0172381, IMG submission 119754) | Leachate microbial communities from a municipal landfill in Southern Ontario, Canada - Leachate well 64-88 metaG | ecosystem: Engineered > Solid waste > Landfill > Unclassified | place... | reverse complement strand
AGTAAGTTTAGATGCAACCTCAAGGGCTTTGCGGGTATCTTCACCGGCTTGTTTACCCGCCTGTTCTAATTCGGCAGGCGATAACACACTCCCATGAATAGTGGCAATTAAATCATTCTCGGTCTTGGGAATAGCGTCTAATTCCGAAGTAGTCATTAACTGTTTCGGTTGTTCTTCGGCAAATAGTTCTTCTGTTGTAAGTGTTGCCACTAATCACTCCAAATATTATTGCCTTGGTATGTCCAAGTCTTGCCCTGCCGAACCTTGGTATCGCCAACTTTGTATTCTTCTTTTTTGCCTTGGGCCTTGTTAGCGTGGGATTCTATTGCACCCCTCATTTCGATAATAGACTTGCCATGACTAACAACCAATCTTTCGGCAGAGTAGGCCTCAAAATCAGACTTGCTCTTATTGGGATTAGCCTTGAGCCATTCCTTGAGGTCGTCCATGTAGACATTGATATATTTAAACTGTATCTGTCGCTCTTCATTCTTGGTCTTACGAAGTATTTTAGCCACATCAACCGGCTGGTTCTTCGTAATAGCATCCAACGAATCAGCAAAGGCGTTATCGTCGGGCAGGGATACTATTGTATTTACGGCCTGTTTGTAGGATTCCGAATAACCTTCGGCCCTACCCCGTTGCAACTCCTCGTCCATTAAAGTGGTCAATTCTCCGTAGTCGCTATCTGCCAACTTGCCAGCAATATTTTCATCATTAAGACGTTTGGTTACTTCTTCTTTGGTTCTAACGCCAAGACTAATATCGTTCGCCCAATTTCTTAATTCTGCCTTTAACTGTGGATTAGTCTTAACTACTTCACTGGTCTGCCATTTCTCAATCCGGTCTATCATTGCCCCAGCGCGTTCAGGTGAGATACCAGAGGTCTTTAACTGGTCGATGTACTGTTTGCCCAATACCATCTTTTCAACATCAGACTTGCCCCTATTGGCATTAAGGTCAAACAAGACCTGAACTTCTGCCGCATCTGAGTTTTGCTTGCTCTGTCTAGAGGCAGTATCAATCAGCTTAGCCCTTTGCTCAAGTTGCTGAACCGAAAGTTTACTAACGTCCATAGCATTAAGGTCTGATAGTGAGGCATTGGAATCGCCAGATAGAAGCTTTCTTTCGGCCATCGCTAATTTGGAATTACCTTCAGCATCTTTAATTACAGCATCGTGTTCAGCCTGACCAATAATGCCCGTACCCTCAGCAAGTGAAACGATCTTGTACACCTTGCCCATATCACCTGATTCATAAGCTTGCTGAAGTTCAAATCGGTATTTACTATCAGCGTCTTTCTTGCGAGACACTAAACCCTTTTCTACGAAAGCGGCCTTTCTTGAACCAATGGTATTGTTTAGGTTTTTGGTAAAAGCAAATTGAACCCTAGAGTTGTTCTTTTCGGCCAAAGCCTTGGATTTAAGTTCATACTCTTCGATAAGTTTATTTTGGGTTTCCTCGTCAGTAACCTTATCTAGTTCAGAAGCAGTAATAGCGGCAAGTTCATCATCTTGTCTATTAAGTTCAGATAATGCCATAGCGTCTTGCTGGCCCTGAACCTTCAAGCCTTCGTCAAATATCGCACCACCAAAGCCCGACACAGCTCGGCCTATCGCTTCTTGGCCTGTGCTTACGTCAAGATTAGCCCTCACTGAAGGGGCTTGGCCTGAAGTGGTTGCATCAGTGTAACGAATCGGGAATTTACCACCCATTAGTACCCCCTCTTAGCTGTACCAAAGCCTGTTAACAGCGAACCACCTGCACCGATGTAACTTGCCGTAGCCTTGTTTCTGCCCTGTTGACGGTAGAGTTTACCTTGTGTACGGTCAAGTGTGGCTTGGTTTCTAGCCGCCGTAGCCTCGGTATTGGCATTGTAGCCGATCATAAGATTCTCAAGCTCAAGTTCAGATGATTGCTTAGATGCTATCAGAAGCGGTGAACCTTCCGACATGACAGCACCAGATGAACCAAGGCCAGCAGTTAAGGACGACATTTCTCTTGCCGCCGATTCAGCATGACGCTTAGAATCGTATTCAGCTTTAGCCTCGATATTTTTAGCCTTTTGTTCTTCTACACTGGCATTGTAGTTGGCCACGGACTGAGCAGATTTACCCTCTGCATTAGCGGATGCGCCTGAATAATTTTGTCCACCAGCAGCAAGGACTGTACCTGCTAATAATGCGGCAGTAGCCATTAGATAACCCTCCCAAATATTAAAGCATCGCCCTTGTCGGGATAGTAACTTCTTTTGTAGCCTTCGTATTTGAAACCTAAAAATTCAATCAAGTCTCTTGCCTTTCCAAAATCTGCCCTGCATGAACACTCGATTCGGAATAACTCTAAATCCTTAATAAGCTGGTCAACCATCCGCTTAATACAGATTGCCGCTTCTACCTTATGTTCTAGTACGTCTTTCGATAGAATAATCCAGCACTCCCCCATGCCTTCCCAATAGACCACTACGCCGCCAACGCCAACAATCTTGCCGTCAATAAGACCGGCCTTGCAATGGCCAACAAGGGGCATATTGCCATACTTCTTGGCTGCTTCCTCAACAGGATTTTCCATCACATAGTCGATGTCGGCTTGTGTACAGTCTCGTATGTCTATCATTCCGTTACCTCCACCTTGGGAACGATAGCTCGAACGCAACAAGGCATTGTCCCTGAACCACTGATAATAATGGGGTCGTCAACTGAGAAACCACCTGCGAAGTTTACGGTAATATCGCCCGTAAACAATGTTGGGGCTGTGCCTACTGGTAAGTTCTCCTCTGCCGCCCAATCAATATCATATAGGTCTGAAGTCGAATCGCCATACTTAGCATCTAGGGTATCAAGGAAACTTATCACAAGTTCATTGATACGTTTAATCATGCCCCTAGACTGCCCCTGTGTCGTTATATCGAGTCTCATAGGTTGAAGCTTATAAGTATGGGGTAAGCCTGCCTGAACCTTGCTAGCGGCCGTTGAGAGCGTTATAGTGCCCGTTGCCGAGACAACCTTGGTTCCAATGTCAATACCATCGGCGTGAACCTCTACTGTTTCGCCGGTCAAGTGAGTAAGTCCGGTTATAGTTGTAGCGGCTACGCCGGAGTAGGTTATGCCAGCATCAACAAAGAAGGCATCGGCTTTGGTTGCAAATGTCCTTGGGGCCATACGCTCAATATAGGTAGCATCGACACCGCCGACGGTTCTAGTTACTGAAAGCCAAACCTCGTCCTCTGTTAAGCCTGGTATTACCGAAACGGATTGAACAAGGCCGTCCATAGGATGCTTTGCCCATGCCACAACATCCTGCTCTCTCTCGTAGGTTATGGACAGCAAAGTGCCGTCAGCAAGAACGCACCAGACTATTGAATCTGGATTCCTTTGGAAAGCCCAACTTACTATACCCGATTTCGTGATATGCTCTGCTAAGGCCGTAAGGTCTGGAGCAACATATTTTTCAACCGTATCACTATAAACAAGTTCTCTTGTTTTTCTGCCAACACGGTCTATAAAAAGAATCGTGTCATTGACCTGCAAAGATTGAATAGCAGAACTGCCGTAAGATGTTTGCTTCTTTACACTAAACTTAGTTGGGGTTAACGGTTCTCCTAGTGTGCCAGAATAGATTAGATACTCATCTCCTGATGTGCCAACTAAGAGAGATTCAACCGAATCTATCCACTTGATTTCGTTTGTTGTAGGAATCCGAAGCGTGAAACTATCGGCATCATTTATGCCTTCTTCGAAGTCCTCGTAATCGCCTGTACCAGACTGCCATGAGTAACCGTTTCCAGCATAACAGCATCGTTCCTCAAAAAAGGTTACTGAAACTGAAAAGCCTTGAGCATATGACCATGCGCCCTCGTACCAGCGCGTAGTAGCGGTGGTGCTATCTAGAGTAGACAGAACTGTTACGATTGCCTTTTTCGTGCTTACTATGGAGTCGATTCTAACAATACCACTCCATGTTGAATCGCTGCCACTTAATTCAGCACTAAACCCTGTGGCTCCCGCTTCAATCCACATTCTATATTGAACATTATCTAGTTCTTCTGTACCGGAAAAGCTAATATTCTTGTCGCCAACCCCCACATAAGTTCGGTAGTCTTCCCAATCACCAGATAAGCCAGTTTCATTCCTTTGCAATTTAATTGTACCTGTCCATGTACCATGCGTGATAAACGAATATGTGCCCTTGATGAACATGGCGGTGCTTACGTGAGTAGTAGCTGTACCAGTATCCGTAACAGTTGTTAGAGTTCTGGGGTGAGTTAGTTTAAACAATGCCCCTATATGGTCTTCTGTGAACATCGCAGAAGAAGCCGTAAGTATGCCCTCTGCCGCTTTCGCTGTTACCGAACATTCCAATGTTACGCCATCGCCTTCAGATATATCGTTTCTTGTTAAGAATGGGCCATTAGTAAATGGTATTACAGTCAAGGCAAACGTTGTTGCCGATGTTCGAGTAAGTTTAGCCGGTGGATAACTTGGATGTGTAATCCACATAGTATCGGCTATTTGTTTAAATTGAAGTTCAAAGATATGCTCGGCAAGATAGGGGGTGCCTATTTCGGCCAAGGTATCTCCTGAAAGAGATGCGCCATTGTAATAGGCTTTGGCATAATTTGGCCCAAAAGCTAATTCATAGGATATTGAAGAAGAATATGTAAATGGAACCATTCTTACCGTGTTGTCCGGCTCGCTTACTTCAAGCAATCGTACTGGCGTAGTAGTCGACGTTGGATAAGCGTAAGCTTGCGAAGTGGCTATACTCCATGTTTGACCAACCAAAGCAGTTTCATCTATTGTAGCAGTAGCGACATTCATTCTTGAATATTGCTTGCGGAAAGTAAATATCATGTTAGCAGTTGAACCGCCGGAAACCTGAATGACATCATCGCCAAACGCGGCATCAAGTTGTATTTGTATATCCGCTTCCGTGCCATTATAAGCTATTACACCACTGGTTATGCCGTCAAATGTGAAATGCCAATGTCCGCTTGAAGCATTAACAGTAGTGGTTAATGTCTGTTGTTCATCTGTACCGCCAAAAGGCTTGGCGTTTAATGTAGACTGGTAATAACAGTTTTTGAACGATGTTCCGGCTTGGAGGAGTTCGCCAATGAAACCGCCGCCCTGAATAGGTGAATCCTTGGCAGGGGCAGTCATTGTGCCGCCAACTACGCAATTTATGAATGTCGTCGCAAGTTGGTCAAGTGCGGCAAAACCACCTGCGTAATTGACCATGACACTGGATATGTCGCCGTAGGCATAGCAGTTAGATATAGTGCCTGCCGAGCACCCAACAAATAAACCACAAGGAGTACCAGCAGAAGCGGTAGCGTCCACCAATGCCTTGCAATTATCAATTACAACATTGGCATGGTTGCACTGACCTATCATGCCGCCCATGTAACTTACGCCAGTTATCACACCTGTAACACGCACCCTTTTAACAATGGTGGTATTGGTAATATATCCAGCTAATACACCTATCCAGCTTGGATTGCCGCCAAGGGTAGCTGTAATATCAGCATCTTCAATTTCGAGATTATATAAAGTTGCGTTTGAGCAGTACCCAAACAAGCCATTATAGGCTATCGTAGAGTTATTGATTATAAGATTGCTTATCGTATAGCCACAGCCATCAAGTGTACCTGTAAATGGTGCGGCCAAAGTACCAATGGGGACAAAGTTAGCGATACTCGTAAGGTCAATATCTGCCGTTAAATAATATGCACCGTTAAGAGGATATTCGCCGCCAGAGCCTATTAGTTGCACCTGTGCGGCAGTCGAAATAGCTATCGTATGCGTAAGTGTAAGTGGTAAGGAATACACACAAGAGTCAATGTACTGCGTACCTGGCCTTCGCTCTGCACCGCCGTAGATACGGGGTATCATGTTTTCCATGATACGACATCCGGAGGCATACTTAGCGACATCACTCCTCGCATCTATTTGCGGACTTAGCTCTCCGGAATTGAAGGACAACAACGGTACATTCGGTATTCTCATTTATACCTCTACCCATCCATAAGTACTGCTTGAAAATCTTGCATCATTCCAGCTTGACTTGCCTGAATAGTTTGCTTCCTGCTTGGCTACCGTTCGGCATCGAGCTGTAACTAGGTTCAGTTCGTTCATAAGGTCAGTCTTCAATGGTGCGGTATTGACACCGCCCAAAGCAGGTAAGAGCTTGATAGCAAGTTGAAGGACGAATACTTCTATAAACAACGGGTCAAACTTGGTCGTGTCGGTTATCTGCTTGACATACTTAATCTGCATATCAGAGCTATTTGACATTATCACATCGCCGGTAATCTGAAACTTATCGGTATCATCGTATATCTCTTTGAGCCTGAGATAATCGGAAGGTAATTGATATTGGTGGTCGTATTCGTAATCAGGCACAATCTCGACAAAGGTCGGGTGAGTAGCATCACAATCAATCGAATTAGTACCATCTGAGATTGTTTCGCCCAATGTAAATGTCCCTGAAACATCGTAAACAACATAGACAGTGTTTGAAGTCTTGGATTTGACCATACAGGTTTTTCCACTTGAACCACCTGTTAACGTAGCACCTGCCGCCCATGCCGCAGGCGTAGGACTACTATCAACTGTCAAGGTATAGAGTTTTGTTAGTTCTTCATGGCCAGAAGCAAACGGCCATTCGAATGACCTAAGCAGAGCATCACGGGTTTGATCGTAATGTAGACGGCATTGTGCGGAATGTGCCGTAGTATCGGTATCGAGATTGACTATCTGCTTAGCACCTATACGACCAAGGGATTGATTGCAAATGTCAGTTTCTGTCATATCACACCAAAACTGGGGCCAAGTGTTAACCTAGCCCCAGTCGAATAGAGGTTATTCGAGGCAAAGGTCAATCAACGCAGGTTCGCTATCGTCGCCAAGCGACATGACACGACCATATACAGGGAACGCATAGGCTGTTGCCGTTGCATTACCACATGTACCAGCCGCCGCATCTGTCGCAGGCACGCCAGCATAAGCGCCAATAACCAGAGTGTCGCCAGCATCCTTGACAACTGGGGCCGGGCCTTTGACCTGCGACCAGTAGTAGTACCCGATAGGTACGGCGCACAAAGGAACACCGGCAGGCTGAGCTGTTGCGGTTGTGGCAGGAAGAACAACGGTCTTGAAGAACCGACTGTAATTCAGGCTTATCTCGCCAGTGGCAAGCATGGCAGTACGCCAAGGTGTGGTCAGTTCGAGGTCAAGAATAGTATCCGTTGACTGTAGTTTACTTGCGGCGATATGGTAAATATCACCCAATACGGCAGGGCTGACCTTGTTACAGACCAGCCAACCGCCCGAGAAGTCATTCTCGCCAGCCGCCGAGCCAGTGGTACACAAGACGCTAATTTGTTTGTAGCCAACAGCCTGAGCGTGGCCAGTCTGGGCTATCTCGACAAACTTACTATCCTTAACTGCCGTCTGTGTCATGTACGCCTGAACAAGTGCAGTACCGCCGGCCTTGGAGTATCTGAACACACGCCCGTCATTCGCCTCAAACTTCGTGCCAAGCATGTAATTCTGCGTAACACTTGATTCGTAGATGCTCTGCAATGGCTCTGAGACATCGCCGTAAATCATGCGAGAGCTTGCAATAGGTTTACTAAGCATTATTTTGCCTTTCTTTAATTAAGCGATTTTGTTAAGACACTCGTGAACTTTTGCGCCTTCCATACGAACTGCGCCTAAGTCCATCTGTGAATAGATTTGGTCTATGTTGCAAAGGTCGGGTCTCTTGCTCATTTCGGTCGTAAGATCGCCGATGGTGGCAAGTATGATACCGTCCTGCGCCCATGCCAGCGTACGATAGGCTGTGCTAGTTGCCGCATCTTTGGGGAGTCTGTTCGACCAGAAGAAGTTGAAACCGGCAAATTCTTCAACCTTGCCAGCTGCAAGAGCCTTAACAGTGTTGTAGTCAGACGAGCCTACCTCAGTTACGTCAAGCATGGCCCTAATACACCTCGGAGATACAGCCCAATACTTGGGAATATTGGGGTCAACGTCTGCTTCGTTGAATATCTGCATCATCGCCAGCATCTTATCTAACCCCATCACGGCAACAGTAGCAACCGCAGCCAGCGTACCAAGAGATGTTACAGTACCATCGCCATTAAGACCGATAGACTCATCTTTGAACGCTATGGTCGTTGCACCTTCTTTGCCAATGTTCGCATCTGCAAAAGCGGCCGCAATAACCAGATCATCCTTCTTTCGGCCAAAACTCATAGAGAACGACTGGGCTATCGGACCTTCGGGATTAGCATACATGCGGGCAAGATCATACTTGTCCAAAACTGTGCCCTTATGCCACTTTGACGGGACTACCCTGCGTCTGCCGAGGTCGGCTTCGGATAAGGGGGTAGGCCCATGCCTTGTTACGGCCGCTTCAGGTGCATCGGCAGCGCCAATAGTATCGAAGTACGCCTCTTCAGCGTTTGATACAGTTTCACGTCTTACTCTACTCTCAAATCTGCTTTCCTTCTGCTGTGAGAGCGTCAGCAGGGTTGGAGAGAACTGTTTACAAAAAATAGTCTCAACTGTTGCTTCCATTTGGAAGACCCTTTCGTTAAAAACACTCATTTACTTTTGAACACGTTCGGCTTGAGTGTCCCTAACGGGGTCGTGCCTGCATTTAAAGTCTGCTGGACTTTGGTTTACCAACCACGGGCCGGTTCTCTTTCGAGAGGTGTCGGCTAATAGAAAAACGTGGGCATCGTCAACTACCCACGTCGGGCCAGAGGTACTATCTCTGGGGTTGTTTAACCTACGGCTTTTGCCGCAAGTTCCTGAATCTCTTTGTTCAATCTTGCGTACTTGGCAGGATTGTTGTATTTCATCTGCGAGTCAGATGCTCTTTCGGCAATCTTCTCTTTCATGGCGGTATCAGCCTCGGCAGGTGTCATGCCTGCATCAGTCAAGTTGTCGCCCATTGGAACCTTATGCTCCATGAACTTCTTGGCTATATTAGCAAGAAAATCTGCCACTATGGGGTTGTTGCCAACTGCACCAAGGATAGCGTCCTTGTTCTCGCCTGCGTTCTCGGCTATCATCCGATTAGCAAGGTGAAGCCTCTGGTCGTAAGCAGTGCCCCACTTCTCTTTTAAAGCCGTCTCAGCGTCTTTTACGGCCTGTTCCTGTTGCTGAGCTAGCTTGGCCTGACCCTCAATTATCATGTCCTGATACACGCCGTAGGCTTCGTCAACTTGGGCCTGACTGTAACCCTTCTTGTGGAATCTCTCGGCAACTGATTCAAGCATCTTGCTATCAATAGAATCTTTCAATTCTTCACGAGTATTCCACTCATAATCCTTGACGCTCTTGGGCCTGCCTATGGCATCGTAGAAAGCGTCCAGCTCGGCCTGTGTAGCGTCCTTGGATGGTATGGCTACCTTATTGGCCCCTACCATCTTCTGTGCGTTTACAAGCCCCTTGATTGCGCTAGGGAAGTCTTGGTACTTGTCCAAGATGGTCTTTTCAGACTTAACATCGTCTGGCAGACTATCACGCCAGTTTTCAATAAACTTGCCATCGCCACCAACCAAGAAGGCTGGGGCCACTGGTGTAGTTGCCGGTGTGGTTACTGGTGCGGTTTCCGTTGTTACGGGCGCTGTTTCGGGCATTAGAGAATCCTTTAATTAACTGCTTGTTCCTGTTTATTTTCTTCAACCTTTTGGTCGAGAATACGCCGGATATAAAGTATTACTGTTCTAGCCCCTTCATTTAGAGCCGCTTGATACGGATTCGGGTCAAAGGTAGATTCTTTCTCAAGGCAATACTTAGACAACTTCTCAAGTACAATCTTGCCACTAGTCGTCTCAAAGGTATTGTGAAAGGCGGCTACTAGTCTTTGATGTTCTGTTTCTCGTTCAGTCATCCTGTGTCTTTTCAAACTCAACTTTAGTATTATTTATGTTTACCGATATTGTTATTTGTGCGCCACATCCCAAACATGGCCATGTCGCAAACATATCATTTTTAATAGCCTTAATTTTTAATTGCTCGCCACAAAAGAAACATTTGCCCTCTACGATTTTTCCACTCATTTACGCTCCCATCCCTGCCATCAATGCTTGTGCAGGTGAACCTTCTTCGGCCTTGCCACTGGCATTTTTGTAGGCCTTGCCGCCAGTCTCGGCCATAGCCATCATTTGGGCCTGTTGTTGTTGCTGTGCCCTAGCCTGACGCTTAGCCGTAATCTCTTCATCGCTTGAAATATCATCTGTATTAACACCGAAAGCACTACCCATGCGTTTGATGGCCGAGTCTGAATCAATGTTGTCAACTGCGCCGGGGAACACTGCTTCCATCTGGGCAACAAACGAGGCCCACTGCTGGAACGCCTTGGCCTGTTGATTACGCAGAGCAAGTGCAAGTTCGCCAATATACTCAATACCGAAAGCCTGACCTTGCAATTCAGCCGGTGGTTCAGGTATGCTACCATTACGAATCAAGAGCATGACGCTACGGGTAACAACCGGATTAAATAGTTCAGACATAAGGCGGGCAACAGGAAGGGCAAGTCGGCGCAGACCTTCTTTAATGCGTTCGATTATCTCAACCGTGGTTCGCCTATCACCCTTCATGTCGCCCAGAGCAACAAAAATGTCGCGGAAGAAGGCTTTGTGAACTATCTCTTGCTGGAACTCCAGCATCTCTTTTGTGATTGGGAAATTGCCATTTAAGTTTTGGTCTAACGCCTTGATTGAACCCATTTCGGACACATAGTTTAATGCACCCGGCTTAACCCTGACCGGCCCTTCGAAAGAGTCAAGGACTTCTCTAGCAGGATTGTTCCACTTATTACCGCATTCAATAAAGTCCCGCTTCATAGTCTGGAGGACACGGACGTCCGCTAATACTTCCGTGCCCTGACCACGACCATATTTCTCTGCCGAGGACTTCATCCATCTTGCCACGGCAAAGGGAAATTCATCGAAACCGCCTTCGTCTACTGTGAGCTGGTCTTTCTCAGACACAAACACAGACTCGTAAGGCATATTACTAAAGTCGCTCAGTTGGGGATTGCGGTCTTTTCTTGGTCTGACCACATGAATGAAATTGAATATATCATTCTCGGTCTTGGGATTAGACAGGGCTTTCATTACTTCTGGCCCAGCCTCTACGCCAAACTCCTGAAGTGCCTGTCTAGCTGTAAACGGGATAGTAACTATCACGCCATCAACTACACCCTTAGAGTTTTCGAGTATCTGGTAATTTGCAATGTCATAGTCTTTGAAATTAAGACCCATTGATTCAAGGTCAAATTCAGAAAAGATATTGCCCGTACCAAAAACCACAAGACTACGCAAAGTCTCATTAAGTTGAAGCATGAAATTAGACTCAAATAATGCTTCATGGGTAATCTCGGTAGCCTCGGCAAGATACCGCCTAACATTGTCCTGCTTATTGAGCTTCTTGTCTCTGGTCTGCAATGCAAAGAACTGCTGGCCAGATGGGATAAATGCCGCAGATAAGCCCGAAGCCATGTCCTGACTATCCATAATAGCAGTACTATCGTAGATTCTGGACTTGTCTTCGCCATCGGTACGCCTGGACGTAATCTGGTTCTCACGGGGAAACTCAAGGTCAGCAGTCTCTTGCCACAAAGACCTAAAGTTATCCTGCTTGGCTCTTTCTCTATCTCGTAAGGCTATGATTTCTTGTGCGCGTTTATCGGCCATTTTGCTACCAATTCCTGTAGATGTTATTGCGACTCCGCCAGCGTCTAATATTTTCTTCCGCCACAAACATGTCTATTGTTTCATTTAAAATTGACTGTTGTTCGTATTCTGGAAAAAGGCAATATGCTTTGCCGTATTGCTCAACAATGTATTCAGCCGCTTCTTGTGCTAGTGTTTGTACTGTTGCCATTGTTTACCCCAAAACAGACTTTTTAGAACCAGATGTAACAAGCATACCGGGCGCAACATTGCCGGTTAGAATTGTGCTACGCCAGCCATTCTTATTCAGCTTCTTGGCAGCATCGTCGGCAGATTCAACACTTGCCTCCGGAACAGCAGTTGGAGTAGCGGCAACAGTTGTTATTTTGGTGGCTTTAGGTTTACTCATGGCCGAAGGCCCTCCTGTATCCATCATCAAATTTCTTTTTGGCAACTGGGTCTTTAATCTGCGCGATAAATCTAGAACCTTTGCCTGACATACCCCGCTTGCCTTCGGGAATAGTACAGCCGTTGTGATCGCATACGCCACGTCTGTAACCGTCAACAATCTTGTCCTTGATAACCTGTTCCTGTGCCCTTGCTTCTTTACTCATCCAACCCTCGAATAATTGTTGTCTGCAAATTCCTGTCTCTTGGGACTACCACTAGGACTGACCTTGGCTACACGCGAACCGGAAGCGGCTATCAAAAAATAATTAAAGGCACTGCGAAAATGTTCCTGCTGGTCGCCGGTGGGACGGTAACGGTAAACAATTGTGCCCTTCTTCTTGTCCTTCTCTTCGAACTTAGCACAGTTACAACACTGTCTTGCGAACTCTTCAACTTCTGGTGTTTGCCTTGGAAGTACCACTTTCCCGCGAGTAAACAATCTGTGCGTTGCATCAAATATCCCCGTCCTGTGAACCTTCACAGTGCCGTTAATGTCATTGAACTGGAACTCCGAAAGCATGGCATCTGCATATTCGCAAAGCCAAGTCTTGTGCCCAGACGACTTCTGGTACTGTCTAGCCTCATCCTCGTAAGGTCGAATGTCAACAACATCGCTTTTGACGTTATACTTTTTAGCCAAGTCCCATATCTCTTGGAAAGTAGTACACTTGACGGCTCGCAATATCTGATAGGTTTCGTTGCCTGTCCTGACGCCGATAACAACATGCTTGACCTTGCCCACGTCAACACCCATCGCACAAGGGCCAGTGTGTTTAATCGGGGCAATCTCCGAACCGCAACAAGCCAGAACATCAGACTTCTTTAACTTGTCGTCTCTCGATGAGTATGGCAAACCAAGACGCAGGCGGTAAATGTCGCCAAGGTTGCCATTCGGGGGATTGGTAAAGTCTTCAAGAACCTCGGCAGGGTCTATGTAGGCACTCATTAGCTGACTTGCCATTCGGCCTTCCATGTAAGCAGTCTTGTCTGGAAACGCCGGAACCCACTCACCAGTACCTTCGCCAGCCCACATCGGGACTTCACTACCACATTTATCGCACCCGATATAGCCAGTACCATCGGGTCGAATCTTTACACAAGAAGGGAAACTTAACTCTGCACAAGTCCAATGACCACAACCACACCTTCGGAACCAATGCCTCTGGTCAGATTGCTTGAAAATCAAGTCTATGCCAAAATCTTCGTGTGATGGATTGCCAAGGTAGACTTCTTCTTTAACCGAGCTATGACCCATGCGGCCTTTAAACTTCTCGATTACCTCAGTGTCCATGTAGTCAACTTCATCGAATACCACTCGGTCAACTGAGAACCCTGCCGTTTTGCTTGACGTGTTCTCTTCCGACTCGCCAATCTTCTGGGATAATCTTGCACCTCTAAGATACAAGAAAGCATCACGGACCCTTTTGAGCGAAACAGTGTCGGTGTCTTTGACGAAATTGCCTATTGCCATCTTGTTGGCGTTCATCAATGGCTTGAAACGCGATTTACCAAATTCACCAACTTCGTCATTCGTTGGGAATGCGTGAAGGACACCAAGGGGATACTTGCCGAAAATCATCCCGTGAAGGTCTTTCAACACTTCAATCTCAGTCGCACCAAAGCACTGCGCGCCCTTCATGTAGCACATACGTCTTGCTTGAGAAGTCATAGGTTCAATCTGGTACTGGTGCTTGTCAAAGGAAAATATTCCACCTTGCAGTTTGATCTTATTCAGAACCGCCCAGTAGCCGACTTGATTACTAGCTATTTGTTGGGGACTTAATTCCATTAGTCCCCGTACATCGTATAAATGGCGGCAATTGATTTATTACTCTTGTCATCGAGTTCAACGAACAACTGTTCAGCCCCGCAAGCATCAAATGAAATCGTTAAGAATCCATTGGTAGTATTCGTGGCCGTAACCCCCTTGGGCCATGTAGCGGTGCAAGTTGCAGATTCGGCGTAAACCCCGCCTAGCGTAGCTGCCATAGTTCCAGCCGTTGCAACGCCGGTGCAGACAAGCTGAGCGTCAGATTTAGTCTTGTAGACGTAAATCGAATAAGTAGCCGTGTCGTCCTCGGCAGGAAGAAGAAAGCCGACTTGAACCGCCGTGCCCTTGCGATCAAGAGGCTCACATTCAGATGGACGCAATGCCCACGTTTTTGTTGTGGCATCCAATGGAGTATCATCAGTAACAGAGAAATCACGGGCAAAACCCCAGCCTGTGCGGTAATCATCGCCCAAGCAGGGAACACACAGAAGCAAGACAAAGAGCAAGGCAGATGCTATTCTCATATTTATCCTTTACTTAACTGGTTAAAGACTAAAGTTGTCCATAAGTTCAATTCTGGTTTATAATTAGACAGGAACTACTGCATGTTGACACCCGGCCCGCTTGGGGGTGAAGGGGGTGCCTGGAATAACTTTTACCCATGCTTTGCCCTTATCTGATAGGCTAACGGATTAATAGTCCGTTACTCATACAAACTAAATCATTGCTAATACTATACTTAGCAAATTACTGGTGTATACTTGGTGCATAGTTACGCCTGCATGAGCCTGATCTTGGCAAGGCGTTGTGCTTCAGCCTGCTCTGCTTCATTAAGCTGCTCAATCTGCGCCAAGTCTGTAGTATTCAGGTTGTCAGTGAACACCGCCTCAGTCTTACCAATAAGCTCAATTGCACGTGTAGCACTGGTCAAATCGTTTTTGGTTATGGCTTTACCGTGTATCTCCTTAAGCTTGCCCACAACCCAGTCTTTGTTTATAACCTCTTTGGTTTTATCCTTAGCTTCGGCTTGCTTACGCTCCATTGTCAGTTGTGTCAGATATTCCTGTATGCATTTAAGCTGTAATACTTTACATGCATTTTTGATGCCTGTTTTATACTGTGTAAAGCCTGCTGCCTTGTAGCTTGCCCATGCATTGCCAAAAGTCTCTTTGTTCTCAGGCAGTGCGTACAATTCGCAGAACTTAATATGCCTAGGTGTTAACCTCTTTATTATTGGCATTGTTACCTTGTCTTATCCAATACTTGACGATTTATTAAAAGTCTCACTTACCAAGTGTCCTATGTATAGTTAAAAGCGGGTTTCTACTGGATTATCCCCTGCAGAAGTTTAAAAGCTTGATTTGAGAACATACATACTATTGGGTTTAGTATTATGTACTATCTTATGAGCCGCCTAATTCTCTACTCATCCAGTGCGTGAGCCGGTCTTACATTGCTGTAATATCCAGTTTGGCTCTCGACGTGATCGCCGTTTTTCACGAACAGTCCCGCTATGTCGTTTTAACTACTGGCTTTCGACTCCCTTTTCTGGCGTTTTGTTAGCTGGGAAAGGTTTTTTTATCATACCCAGCACTATTTGTCTTAACTTAGAAGCTGAAACCGCATGTACATCTACAACCAAAGACTTCGCCGTCTTCAATGCCTATATCTAAACCATTGCTTTGATTAGATTCGCATCGAGGGCAGCATTTATCTAGCTTTACAATAGCCATCTCTTCGGGGCTGGGAATAAGACTTTCCATACTAGCCCATTCAGCCCCATTTAAATGTCCCGTAGGCCTTCGCCTGCGTTTTTGTCCTTGCAATACAGATGTATTAACGGGCCTTGTGCTTAATGCGTGATAGATTGATCCGGTGTAAGTCCCGCACTCTACTGGTTTGTATTTAACATAGTTTGTCATATGCTCTCTTCATTGTTAAGAACGCTGTTACCCTGTTTGTTACCCTTTTTGATACTTTTCCATGCAGATTTCTTTGATATTTTTTCAATATCTGCAATTTGTTGTAACGTGTATCCCCCTAGATGATACAATTCCCAACGTCTTTGCTGCTTCTCTGTTAGCTTAATCCTAGGCTTGATTTCTTTACTACAGTTTGGACACTTCATATTTGCAATCCTTTGCAATTAAATATTAATCTGTAAATCCTTTATATTGCACAGTTTATCTTAATTTTGGTATTTCGCAAGATAATTTTGTATATTATTCCAATTTTAGTATTGCAAATTGGATTTCCAGTCGATAAGCTGGTATGGCCAGTACTGATGATGGGTATTGACAAAACAGACTATTACAGTAGATAATAAGTTAACACTTTTTGGAGATTGGAAAATGACAAGTAAAATGACAATGGTTGAGTTTATAGCGGAATTACAAACAAATCTTGCAGGCAAAACACTGCGTTCGCTTGACCTGTACTTTGGAATTGATAACGATACACCCTATGACTTGCAAACGCTAATCAATTGTATTCATATTGCCGATGACGACAGCGATGATGCTAATTATGAATTTGAGGTTGGACAAAGTGGCGTATGGGATAAGTTCGGGAATAAAATCATTGAGGTGGTGCGGTAGTCGCCCTTTATAGCATCATATCCCCTTGCCCCTGTCTTTGTGGGGTCCAGTCCTTATCCACGCTCTACGGGGCACGTAGCGATTTTAAATGGTATTGTAGAAGGTAATTAAAAGAGAAAGGTTAACATGGATAATGACACACTCGAATTGTTAGCTTGTCAGAAAGAGATTAGGCGATTGCATCAGGTGTGCAGAAGTTTGGAAAAACAAGCTAATGCGGCCCCTGACCTGCTGGAGGCTTGCAAAGAGGCTTATGTGTATCTAAACCAGCCCACAAAATCCAAGTATGGCAATGTTGAAATTATCAACTTGCTTCACGCTGTCATCACAAAAGCCGAAGCCCGATAAATACTTGTGCGATTAGTCCTAGGTAAAAGAATGAGGTTGAAAAAAGGTTTAAAAATAGATAGAATTGCAGGCATAGTGAGGAAAACAGAATGAGCGACTTTTTACAAAGTAATTCTAGAGGCGAAAACTGGTGGCAGTTGGGGAACATATTTTCGGTAAAAGCGGTTAGGGGTGGTTTTGAATGGGCCGAGGAATGTGATTACTGGCATAAAACTATTTTATCTAAAGAAGATTCACTCAAGCTGATTGATAAATTGCGGGCGTATATCGAAAAATCCTAATATGTCTTGCCGAGGGCAAGGCCCGTCAAAGAAAGGGAAAATATGATAGATTGGTTCGTGAAGCATTTCTTGGCAATATATCTCACTTGGTGCGCCCTATTCTTTATCTTTTGGATTGGGATAGAAATACTAATCAAGCGAGAGTTAGCCTCCCGCCGGAAGATGATACGAGAATCATATAGAGATAAAAAATAGGCCGTTTAAGGTGGGGTAGGCCGTCATATTGGCGGGCTTTTTTATGCGCAGAAGCATAAGCTGGTACTATATAATGATTAATCTTGTCTACTATATGATTATTTGGTAGTATATCTTCATGGAGATATATTATGAAAGTTGAATTAATTAAGTTGGCCTCTTTTTCCTTGCGAGTTTTTGTTGTGTCGGCAGCTATTGTAGCGGTTATTAGGTTGATACCACAACAGGTCTGGCTTGTTTTTGGCTATTCAATGGGCCATTGATATTTACCATTTAATTTGTTCTTGCGTACCTACACGGAAGGGGTATAGTTGAAACTCATTAACCAACACGGAGGATTAAAAATGGCCCGCACAGAGATGTTAATCCGTATCAACAATTCCCTCAACAAATTACCAGACCACGCCCTAGAAATGTATCTCATTGAACTGGACGGGGTTTGCCAGTTAGTATTAGAACGCTCTTTACGCACTGAAATACTGTCTGACGATCAGATTCAGGCAGATTTAAAAGCTCCTGCACTATCTTTGTAAGTTCTGGGCTTAGTTCACCTAAAGCCCTAGGGGTATTGCCTTGTCCCTCGCCCTCTGTTTCGACACAGATGTCTTCCATACGGCATCCTAATGCCTTGGCGAAGGCCTGTATCATGTCCATGCTTGGGGATTCTACCTTGTTAAGCTCATACTTCGATACGGCCATATAAGTCAATCCAATTTTGGCCCCCAATTTTGTCTGCGAAAGCTTTTTTCTATTACGCAAATCTTTTAATTTAAATCCATCAAGTTTTAACATAAATTTTTTTTCATCCATAACTCATTTAACTACATAGATTTATATTTTTATTCCAAATTAAATTCCGAATTTGGACTTGCACCATATCGAAGTCGTATTATATTTATCATCATAACAACTTAACACTAACGGAGTAAATCAAATGGAAACAGGAGTTTCACATTTCAAGCTGATAATCGAAGCACCCCCAGTCCCTTGGTGTCGTGTTCAGGGATAGATAATACAAAGTTGTACTTAGGTTGTCAATAGCAATTTTTGCACGGAGGATAAAATGCGCGCATTGGTTTCAGAATTGGAAGCAAAGTACAATCAAATCGATCAAATATTGCAGTCTTACGGCCATCACATTGGCAAACCCATACCGGCAGATAAAGTGGAACGGATTATTAAAAGAGGATTCGCCAAGGCGGGCGAGAAATTATGTGAGCATGACAACTGCTGGCATGTGTTTACGGGTGATGGCCGTTATTGTCGCCTACATCGGGGCTTGCACAAGGCTACGCTTAATTACAAGCCTTCGCGCGAGTTGCCAGATATTGATATGCCCACAGAAGAAGAACTCTCGGCTCATGATAGGTTCTGTGTAGCTTCATTCCAAGCCGTGCACAAGGCTTTCCGTATCCAAACGCGATCATCTTGGCAGAGCTTTGGCCTTGCGATAGCCGCCACGTCGGATGATGCAATTGACGAGCTTCTGCAAAAGAACCCCAACCTTGTTAAAGACTATTTCAAAGCAACCAAGGCTGTGTCGAAGCTTGAGTCTAGGGCACGTTCACTACGGGCTAAAGAAGAAGCTAAACAGGTGCAACGTGATAGCTACGCCAAGGTGCTAGCAAGTGTTAACTAGGATTGTATCAGGGCATGGAGGCCCAATGTGGACTATAACGAAAAGCAATAAGAGTTAATTTTGGAGGTTAAAATGTGCAACTTTTTTTCATGTGTATCCGATGGCAATGGTAAGATTTATTACTTTGATTGGAAGCTTAGAAAGCAGTGTATTGCTGACAAACTTAATTACAATCCCGATAGTCATACTTCAATAGCTGATTACTTTGGTTTTAAAGCCGAGAAGGAAGACAAACTCAATAAGTACGAATATAATCCACTCACTAAGGTTTTTATAAAAGACCAAATCAATACCACAGACGACAGCGATGCGGTTGAAAAACTTTGCCGCAAACTCAAATTCAATAAGATCGTTAGGCCTCTTATTATCAAACCTATTATTCACCCCTTCCAGATAGACCCACCTAAGACGGTAACCAAGAAGCATTTAAAGCTGGTTACGAAGTGGGCCAGTGTAAGGGCCAGTGTAGGGGCCAGTGTAAGGGCCAGTGTAGGGGACAGTGTAAGGGCCAGTGTAAGGGCCAGTGTAGGGGCCAGTGTAAGGGACAGTGTATGGGCCAGTGTAAGGGACAGTGTATGGGCCAGTGTAAGGGCCAGTGTAAGGGCCAGTGTAGGGGCCAGTGTAAGGGCCAGTGTAGGGGACAGTGTAGGGGACAGTGTATGGGCCAGTGTAGGGGCGTATACATCATCATTCTTTGATTTGCCCACATGGAAATACATAAAACATCCCAAAGGACAAAATCCATATAAGCCTGTTATTGACCTTTGGAATGTTGGCCTTGTGCCGAGTTTTGATGGCAAGATATGGCGATTGCACAGCAAGAACGGCATAGTTTGGCAAGGTACATTGGATGAGATTAAATAGTGGGCTACGAAGAAAAGCAAGATTTACAAGACATCATCGATGAGCACAACGAGCCGTTTGAACCCTATTACGAATGTAGCAAGTGCATGTTTGTGTGCAAGACAGAAGCGGAACTAGAAAAACATTTAGAAAGGTGTGAAATGACCAAATACGAAACCCAAGCCATAGACAAGATCGTCGCAGATGGCCAGTTGCAGGCTGATATTGATAAGCGGGAACTGTTGCCCCGAGCCTTGCGTTTAGCAAATAACAATACAATGCTTTTGGGCAACTTTGATGGTGGCGAAATAATGGTCATCGCCGACCAGATTGCCAGTAGACAGGATACGCCAAGAAACAATGCCGTACTCGTGTCGATTTGCGAGAGATACAACGCCCTTGTCTCCATCCCAGACCCTGCCAAACACTTAGCTGATTTACAGGCTCAAAACAAGACTTTGCGGGAGGCGTTGGAGGAAATTCAAGCTATGGCAAGAAAAGCGTATGACGATGAGATTACAAATTCACGAATAATTGAACCATCAACGCGATTTAGAGCTATTGACAGCATAATAAATCAAGTTGACTATCCCGCACTAGAAAACACAGACAATAACTTGGAAAGCTGGATAACAGATAGAGCCTATTTGGTAGAAACGGGAACTGGTTGGGAAATCAGTTTTGACTCTCCTAATGGTCTAACTGGCTGTGTAATGAATGGCGAAAATCAACTTGAATACGCTAAACGCATAGTCGAATGTGTAAACAGTTTATTAGGCAAGCGTGTTGCCCGCCAATTCATCCAGCCTACGCCAGAGGTAAAGCCATGATTATCACCAATCACCACAACCTACCCCAAGCCATGTACGAGGCTATATGCAAGGCCAATAGCTACTGCCCCACTGCTAGGGATATAAGGGTAACGAGCTTAATAGGCCCGCCACACCTCAGGCGGCTTCTGGTACAGCACTGGGACGAGATTGAGCAAGATGCTACCGAATTGATGTGGGCTTTCTATGGCACTATGAACCATGCTTTACTTGAGGGGCAACTTAATCTCAACCAGCTATCAGAAGAACGTTTGTGGGTAAAGATAGGTGATGTAAATATCACGGGCCAGTTTGACAGCTATTCTGATGGTATTATTAACGATTACAAGTTTCCCTCGATTTGGTCTTTGCTTTTTGGCCTTAAACAGGAATGGATTTACCAGCTTAATATCTATTCTTGGATGCTTCGCAAAGAAGGCTTCCCGGTACGCAAGGCTTATATCCATGTTTTTCCAAGGGACTGGCGCAAGGGTGAGGCTATGAAGGGCGGGGATTACCCGCAAGTACCTTACGTGAGAATCGAAGTACCTTTGATGCCTGATGCCGAAGTTGAGGCTTATGTTAACCAGAGAATCAAGCTGCACATCGCCGAGGAGGTACCTGAATGTACCCCAGAAGAGAAGTGGGAACGGCCTACGACATGGGCTGTGATGAAGCATGGTAGAAAATCAGCCTTAAGAGTGTGCGATAGCATGGAACAGGCGTATCGGTATGCCAAACAAAAAGACTTGGTTAAATTTGGCACATTTGAAGTCTTCGGGCTTAAAGACAATTATTCAATAGTTAAACGTCCGGGCGGTTGTATTCGCTGTGAAAACTACTGCCCAGTTAGGCAATTCTGTTAATTTAATAAGAAAGAAATCTAATGAATTTTCAAGCGGTCAATGCTAACAATGGGAACCCCGTAAAGATGGTTGCGACCATCCTAGAGATCGGGGCAACAAAGCTGAACGCCAAGCTGAAGCAGTATTGTGGTGTCAAGCTTCAAGACGACACGGGCGAACAGCACTCAGTAACAATAAATGCAGGTAACAAGGGTTTACCTCAATTTGGAACCCTGAACCAGCGATGTGCCTTTAGTGTGTCAACATATCAGGGCAGAAATGGCTTGGCGTATTCAGGCTTCTTTGATGGTCCCGTAGGCGGCCGGCAGGCCTCGCCACAGACCCCACAAGGGCCACAGGCTTCCCCCCCCACCCTAAGCCAAGGCAGCACCAGAGACACGTCTATTGAGCGTCAGGCTTGTTTTAAAGCGGCATGTGATAGGTTCACTGGAATGAACGATGTTGCCCCCACAGAGGTTCTTGGATTGGCCGTTGCTGGCTACCAGTTTGTGCAAACAGGCCAGTTGCCCGCAAGTAATCCCCTTGGTGAATCACAACCAGACTTTCAATAAGGTGAAATATGGAAATTTTAAGCGTAGCGTTAGAGATTCAAAAAAAGATTGAGCAACTTGACATTCTCCTTAAAAGCATCAAGGGGCTTGCGCAAAGGCGGGCCGAGACAATAGCAGAATACGACAAACAGGTAGGTATCTACATGGCTCGTATTCGGAATGGCGAAGAAATGGAACTTCACGGCCATATGGTTCAAGGCCCGCAAGCTACGCTTATTGAGAAGATGGCTAAGTCGTTCTGTGCAGATCATCTTGAAGTCAAGGAGTTAGCAGATACGGAGTACGCGCTAACTATTAAAGCCTTGGATGTGGTTCGTGCACAGTTAAATGGCTGGCAAAGCATCAATAGGTATCTAGAGCACGCCACTGATGAATAGCCCTTACGACAGCCTAACCCCCACGGAGGCCGAGACATGGGCAGGGAAGCCCTTGATTAGAAGCCATATACAAGACTGCGATGAGTGTACTAAAGACAAGATGTGTAAGAGATGTGAACATAAAACAAAGGAAGATTTAGAAAGAAGGTAAATATGACAAAGGATTTGACGCTGAGAGAAAAGCTGATGGTTCGAGTATTACTGATAGTTGCCAAGATAGTTAGCGACAACTCGTATTCATACAAAACTGACATCGACGAAATAATAAGTGCCCTGAAAGACAAATAGCATTTCCTCCTCCTCACCTTTTGCTGGCTTGAGGGTAATCAAACCAGCTTACAAGTTAATAACGGGGCAAGTGGCGGGAAACCGCAGGGTAATGATGGCTTCATAGGGAGTAATCCCGAAGGATGTTTGCTAGTTAACGCCGAGCGTCTTGGTTTAGAATGGCTAAACTCCTTCTGTAACTGGCTAGATACAGCCTTGCCCCACCAAAATTGGCATACAAGTGAACGTCGGTCTAGGCCGTGTTGCAGTAATGCACTAGCTTGTATGCCATGAAAACAATCTGGCAGTGCTGCACGATGCAGGCCCTTTAGTCCAAGCGGGACTGGCTGACTAAGAGCAAAAGGCTCTAAACCTTAACCCACTGCCAGCTTTTGCGCCAAGGTAGCTTAATGGCAAAAGCGATGTCCCCAAGACATAGACAGTGGTTCGATTCCACTCCAAGGCTTTAACACTTATTCAAGGACGACTTTATGGAATTAGAACAAGAATGTATTGATGCGGTTGCTGCTTTAAACGGAGAGTTTTTTGAAAATGGTTGGTGGGAAGACAGGCTTTCTGTTTTTGCCTTTTCTTCGGATGGCGTAAGTTCCGCCATTGAATTTTTTGGTCAATGTATTTGGCAAGAAGATGACGACTCACGTGAGGTCATAAACGAAGACACAGAAGAACGTGAGCCAATGGAAGCATACCTTCGCAAGCAGGTGTTTGAGTATTTTGACAAGCTTTCTGTTGTTGTAGATGCCATGCGAAAGGTTCACTAATGATTGATTACGAAACATACTTCAAAAAATTGCTATCCTTAAACGAAGTCGGCATATACGTACACCCTGCCGATGGCCACTACTGGATTAGTTATGATGAAAACCGAGATATTTTCCGAAGTCCTGACAAGGCATTGGAAGAAGCAGGTATAGCAGTTAACAACAAAATCTATGGCGGTTATATCGAAGCCATAGAGACAATTTGGAAAGCCTTAGAAATGGCTGGATACATGTTAACAGAAGGCTTCGAAGCTTATGATTTAGCCCCTGCTGGGCCAGCAATGGACAGGATTAGTATGGTAGACAAGGGCCAAGGGGGTATCTACTAATGACCAAACTAGGATTCAAAAAAGGCCAAGGCCCAAAGACAAAGAAGGTTAAGCGTAAGTCCAACAAGGCTCTGGTTAGGAAATGCGATGGCTTGTGGGCTTTGCTCGTCAAGCTTCGGGCTGGGTTCAAGTGCGAGGTCTGTGGCAAGGCTGGTGAGCCGGTCAAGTGTTATCCTGACTACAATACGGGTGGTTTAGATGCTCACCATATCCTAGGCAAGACTGGTTGCAGGTCTAAGTACAGGTATGAACTTAACAACGGGATATGCCTTTGCGACAACCACCACAAGTACGACCCAGTTTGTAGTGGCCATGCTAATACTGGGGCAAGCGCTAACCTGATTGAATCGCTGTTTGAACTTGACACAGATAGATTCGATTGGGTTAAGGAACATTCTGACGACCGAACCAACGCAGGCAAAAAGCCCAATTACGAAGCCATCTGGCAAGACCTGAACGATCAATTAACGGCAATGTTATTAAGGAGATAGGCATGAGTTTATATCATTGCGAACATCACGACTGCTACGTTATCAGCGACAAAGTTGAGTGCCCTTTGTGCAAGGCACTAGAAAAACTTGATGATGCTCTTGGCTAAGTAGGGGACGAAAAGGCCACAGTTTCTTGTCTACGAGATGAACTTAAAGAAGCTGAGCAGCGGATTGAATTCCTAGAAGATGATGCAAAGGAAGAAATGCATGACTGAAATATACCTAGATGAAACTCACAGAATTACCACAGACGAGTACCAGTTTATCCTTGAAATAGGGCGGGTTGCTCAAAAGGGCAAGTTTGCTGGCCAGAAGGTTTGGACTGCCGAGAAATACTACCCCACGGTTGAGTTCCTGCTGAGGGGGCTATTAGGCGCGCATCTGCTTAAGGCCGACAGTAAGAGCCTTAAGGACATTCAGGCCGCTATAAACGGCCACAGCAAGGTTTTACAGGCATTGGCTAAGCAGTTCAAAGCAGCGTTGGAGGCAAAATGACTAAGCCAACCCCAGATGAAATTACAGCCTACGCCAAGTCTATCAACTTTGACCTAGACGGTGAACAGTTCTGTGATTTCTACGAAAGCAAGGGCTGGAAGATAGGCAAGTCCCCTATGGTTAGCTGGCAGGCGGCTGTAAGGACGTGGAAGCGTGGCCGTAGTGGACAAGCATCTACCCCAGTCCATGCCCAGCCTACGCTTACGCCAAGAGAAAAAGCATTGCAGGAGATGAAATGAAATACGCATTCGGGATATGGGTACTGGCCCTACTAGTATGTATTGCGGGCAGAATGGGTCAAATTGTTAAACTTTTGGAAGCAATGAAATGAAAATAGAAAAAGTAGAAGCCGGTAGATACAGATTTGTATTACCAGAGATCGTTTGGTTCAAATGGTTTGATGGCTCATGGTCGCTTGAGTTTGGTTGGTGGAAATGGGTATGGATTGTTACATGCGAGAAGGTGTCTAAATGAAAACCCTACCCCACAGCCCAGAATCAGAAGCAGCCCTGCTTGGCTCATTGATAATCGAGCCTAAGTTGCTAGGCGATGCCCATAGCAGGGTTAAGCCTGAGATGTTCTATGACGAGCCTAATAAGCTTATCTATCAGGCATTGCTCAAGTGTTATATGAAATCAGCAGGCCAAGCAATAGACCTTGTGCTGGTTCGCAACGAGCTTACGAGTATAGGCAAACTAGAAACAGTTGGCGGCGTGGCCTATCTCAAGAAGCTTGCTGAATCAGTGCCATCATCTGCTAACTGGTATTACTACGCCAAAATAGTCAAAACCCATGCTAATGAACGGACAATGATTGCATCCGCTGAGAGGCTAATAGAGCGTCTATACGACCCACAGGAAAGCGAGAAAGATAAGGTTGACGCCTTTGAGCAGGCTCTACTTGAGACACGTCCGGGGACTCACCACGACATTACGTTAGTAGGCTCAGATATTACATCGAGGCTTATGGTTTTCGAGCAGAGGACAAAGAAACAGGAATTGCCCGGCATTTCTACTGGATTCCGTAAGATAGATGAATGTTTCGGCGGTTGGCAGAACGGCAGACTATACATCATCGGGGCAAGGCCTTCGATGGGCAAAAGCAGTTTGATTCAGAACTCACTGGAATCAGCCGCAACAGATGGTATTCCAAGCCTTGTGTTCTCACTAGAGGCCGCCAAGTACGTATGGCAGGACAGAATGTTGGGTAGTCAGTCTAAGGTCTCAAGCGATCAAATCAGACTTGGCGCACTTGGTACTAAAAACTGGGAAGCCCTTTATTCCGCGGCAGGTGCAATATCTGATATGCCTATATATCTAGCAGATGTTCCTGATCTTACTCCCGCAAAGATACTGACCGACACCATTACCTACAAGCAAAGGTACGGTATTAAGCTGGTGGCTATTGATTATTTGCAACTTATGTCTAGTGGTAAAAAGTTCAACAACCGTGAGGGTGAGGTTGCTTCCATATCGAGAGACTTGAAACTACTGGCAAGGCAAGTTGATTTGCCAGTCATTGTCTTGAGCCAGCTTAGCCGAAGGTGCGAAGAACGAGCAGATAAAAGGCCTATCTCATCTGACCTTAGAGAAAGTGGCAGTCTGGAACAAGACGCAGATGGAATCATGCTGATTTACAGGGACGACTTTTATACACAGACTAAAAACCCCACCAATATTACAGAGGTACTAATAACCAAGAACAAGGACGGAATGGTGGGTAAGGTAGAGCTGATAGCTGACCTGAAATGTTTCAGGTTTGAAAATAAAGTTTAGAAAGGAATGAAAGATGACAATGTGGGAAATGTACTGGTTGGTGAAGTTGGATGATTTGCAGGAGTTCGCAATTCTTGTCGCTATCTTGGCGGGCATAGCTTCAATTTTTCTTGCCATCGCAGCCGTTGCTTGTTGCGACGATGATATTATCAAGGTGTGTGCCAAGTGGATTAAACGAACATTATTACTGTGTGTTGTGTTTGCGTTTGTAGCCGCATTAATTCCCTCTACTAAGCAAATGGCCGCAATAATCATTGTGCCCAAGATAGCCAACGCTATCGAGCAGAACGACCAGCTTAAACAGTTGCCAAGCAAGGTTGTGGACTTGGCAGACGCTTGGATAACAGAACTTAAGCCCAAAGCAGAATCAAAGTAACCCCCTCTTTAAGAAAGGCTCAAAATGAAACCCCTCCTGATATTGTGCCTAGTGCCCATACTGGTATGCGGTTGCTGTACCCAAAAGACCACAGCCAAGCTACCCAATGGCGTTGTGATTCAATCACAGTCAACTACTTTTTTAAAGGACATGCAGGCACAGTTTACCCCTGATGCTAACGACCCTAACAAGATGGTGTTGACGGTTAAGGGTGGCTCTAGTGGGCCAGTAGATGTTGCTCTTGCTGGGCTGGGTTTTATCTTTGGATTGTTTTTATAAGAGGCGAAAATGAAATTCAATATCGGAGAGATCATAGCAGTAATTTTACTTAGTGTTTCTCTTGGGATAGTAGGCTATCAGGTAACGCCACTAGCAAGCATTGTGTGGCCATGCTGTTTCTTGAGCGGCGTAATCCTAGCAAGGTATAAGCAGTAATTTAATGCGTTATTAACGCAGAAAGGTTTTGTATGAAAAAAGTAATGTTCGTAGTTCTGGTTATGGTAGGAGCCTGCTTTCTTGGCGGCTGCATGGGAGATTCGACTAAGGCTGTTTCGAATATAAACACAGCCACAGAAGCCTTGAATAAGGTCGCACAAGACGCTAATGCCTTGAAACAGGCCGTTCTTGAGGCCAAAGCTCTGATAGCCAATATCAAGGCCGTAGGCGACGCTAACACGGCTACAAAGGTAGCTACGGCGGTTCAGGTAGTATCTGTGATTGACCCCAACTTGGCAACAGCAATAACTAATTTTGCGGCTAGTGCGCAAGCATTTGCTACTGCGGCCAAAGAGGTCAATGCCGACGATTCAGGTGTCAGCACTGAAACCGCATCACTATCGACAGCACTTGCTGGATTGCTCGGATTCATCGGAACATACGTTTACAAGAATAGGAAGGTAGCATGAGTAGCTTCACATCGCCTTTAAAAGTGGAATTTGTCAGTGCTAACCATTGGCGATTGCTTGAAGAATTCGATTACGAGGTAGGCGACCTTGGTAGCGGCAAGATAATCCATTGTCCGGCAGGTATGGAAACAGACTTTGCATCAATACCCAGATTGTTCTGGAATATCCTTAGCCCCTACGGAAGTTACGGCAAAGCTGCGATAGTCCATGATTATCTCTACGGCATTCAGGGCGACTACGCCAACAAGCCTAACCCGCAGATGTACACCCGCAAACAGTGCGATCAGATTCTTTTGGAAGGCATGGTTGTGCTTGGGGTGAACGTCGTTATCCGCAGGATTATCTATTCAGCCGTCAGATGTTTCGGAGGCTGGGCATGGAAGAAAGGAGGTGCCAATGACCTATCGTTAAAAACTTAATATGACTACCATAGCCCCGCTTGTTGAGGGCGGGGCAAATTTAAACAGAGGAAGAAGAAATGAACAGAACAGGCATACAATATTTGGATTATTCATGGAACCCCGTAACGGGCTGCACGCCAATTGGTACGGGCTGCAAGAACTGCTGGGCGCAGGCAATGGCCAAACGTCTTGCTGGCATGGGCATAGCTGGTTACGACAAGCAGAACCCGTTTAAAGTTACCTTGCACCCCGATAGGCTGGACGAACCGCTTTCGGTTAAGAAGCCCGCCAGAATAGGCGTAGCGTTTATGGGGGATTTGTTTCATGACAATATGCCAGTTGATATGATTTATGCGGTACTATCTGTAATCGAAAGTTCACCACAGCATACATATCTCATGCTCACTAAGCGGTCATACAATGCTGCCAAGGTAATTACTCTGCAAACTTATGCAGGTCCAGTACGCAAGGCTGGATATGATATTTTAGGGCCGCAAAAGTATGTGCCTTACAATACGGGCTTTCCATTCCGTAATCTTTGGCTCGGCACGTCAATTTCCTGCCAAGAAGATGCAGACAAGAATATCCCGCATCTTTTGCAAGTGCCTGCCGCAGTACGGTATTTGAGTATTGAGCCGATGGTTGGGCCTGTTATATTGGAAGATTATGACAAGTTGCTTGGGAAGCCACATCTCGGAAGGCGGTATTTGCGTAAAACAATTATCCCGCCGACCAGAGATACTCGAACGGGTGAACGATTCCCAATGAAGGTAGTTGAGGAACGCATCGACTGGGTTATTTGTGGTTGCGAATCAGGCCCGAAACGCAGGCCATGTAATATTGCTTGGATTCGTGATGTTGTTAGCCAGTGTAAGAACGCTGGGGTAAAGGTATTTGTCAAGCAACTGGATATAGGCAACAAGGTAATTGAGGACATAAACGAATTTCCAGAGGATTTGAGAATTAGGGAATATCCAGAGGTGAACAAATGAGAACGACTGAATTTAGAGGCAAGCGAAAAGACAATGGAAAATGGGCAGAAGGATGTCTCATAAAGTACAATGATGGTGCCTGTGTAATCATGGTCAGTAGCGAGAGAAAATTAACCCGCATGATTGAAGGCAAGCCGTTCTATCAAATCTACGCCGTTACTTATGAAGTTGACCCCGCCACGGTTGGTGAATTTACCGGCAAGACAGACAGAGACGACACTAGGGTTTTTGAAAACGATATTATTTTATATCGAGATGACTGCAATGAGCAACAAATTGGTGTTTGCCAATGGTGCGATGTTTCGTGCTCATTCGGCTTGTGTGCAATAAATGGCGACGACGAAGGCAATCAAGATGGGAATATGGACCGCAAGCCTATTCAGGTCATCGGCAATACCACAGACAACCCCGAACTTATGGAGACAAAATGATAACAGTTGAATCCATCGAATACCACGAGAGTAATTATGGTATACCAAGTTTCATAAACATTATTCTAAGGGAAGGCCCAGCGACACATTCAATATCAGCTAATTGCCGTAAACCCGATGCAGAGGCGATAGCAAATAAGATGGGCTTAATTTTGGAGGCAAAATGAACTACCCCGAAGCAATAACAGAAGCAACACGAATACTACACGATATTCAGAAAGAGATGTTAGACGAAAACGAGACTTCGTGGGCAAAGGGTTTAGCTGGCGTTGTTGCTATTTTGCAATCCCTTGCCCAGCCGGTAGAGCAAAAGCTTGAACCCGTTAGCAGAGAAGAAATAGAGCGACATTACAACATTAAGGCCCAAATGGAATATGTTGGTGGCCGTGAAAAGATGACGCTTGAGATGGATGATTGGTCGCTCATTTGTAGTATGCTTTGCAGATTTATTCTTGCCCAGCCCGCCACAGCCGTAAAGGTGTGCAAATGGGAAATGGATGGTTGGGGATGTTATCACACTAGCTGTGATGCTTATTTACCATTTGTTCCCGCATTTGCAGACGATGAATCAAAAGTGAAATATTGCCCAGCATGTGGCGGTGAGATTCAGGAGGTGAAGGAATGAGTAAGCTAAAAACATTAGTGCCATGTGCCACATGCAAGCAAATATCTTTCACCGTTAGAGAGTTGTGTGTATTAAGCAATGCCCTATGGCTATTAAAACGGAAACACCAGTCATGGAATGGTAATCGTCATGTCAATAAGGCTCTGCAAAAAATAACAGTTATGCAAGAGAAATCCGAGGTGAGCAAATGACTAAACCAGAATTGAAAGCGTGTCCATTCTGTGGAAGCAGGGCTGAACTATATACGATACGCAATGACGACGATGCTCCAACCATGTATCGTGTAAGTTGCTGTGCCAATGATAGTTGTTATCACGGTACAGAGGGCGTAATTGATGATTGGTGCCCAGCAGATTGTGAAACTACGGAATTTCCTACCGAGGCCGAAGCCATTGCCGCATGGAATACCCGCCCCGATGTGGTGGTATTAAATGAAAATGAAAAAGCCGCAATCAGATCGGCGTTAACGAGTTGGCAAGATGGTTTGTATGACCCCATACGAGAATCACTTCTTACTAAGTTTCAATCCCAGCTCGATCATATCGGTGAAGCCAGTGAGAAGTGCAGTTCTTGCGGCAAACTTTTAAGCGAAGGCTGCACGTGCACATATAGAGAGGAGTCTACCCGTGACCACAATTAAACTAAAAAGCGGGCGAAAGTGGGAAGTATACCAGTGCGGCGAATGGTACATGCAATATCTCGGACAGAAAAGCCGTGTTCAAATATGGAAAACTGGGCGAATAGAATGTTCTATTTGCGGCGAATTGGTTGACGATCTCCCCGAGCTTATCGCCCATGCAAAAACGGTATTGGGAAAGGTGGGATAATGGAATGGTCTAATAATATTGCGGGCGCAATAGTAGTTGTTGGGCTGGCCCTAACTAGTGTGTACGCACATTTGGCAAGTAATGGTGATATTGGTTGGGGTTGGGGATTCTGGGCAGTATTCACATTGATTTTCTGGACATGGGAAACAAAGGACGAGGACGGCACAAAATGACCCCATCTAACCCCATCCCCGCCATCTGTCCCGACCGAGAGCATATTGACCGGATATGCCAGATAACAAATAAACCATGTGATACCGATGGAACACCGCCAGCGTGGTGTCCTAAAATAGTATTTAATCCTGCTATGCAGGGAAAGGATTGATAAATTGAAAACATCTATCGAAGGGAAACTTGGAATAAAGTTTTTTTGGGGCTGTGCGTATTCAAGCAAACAGTTCCAGCCAGTGCAACGGCTTTTCAAGATTGGCAGGCTCAAATGTTACATTGTTGTTAAACCTAAATACAGCCCATTCGACAAGGGGTATTACAAACCCGAAGTGCGTAATTTACTTTCGAAATACTTTGAGGTGCGATGGGAACCGGCTTGTGGTACTGGCGATAATTGGTGGGCGGCATATTCGCACGATGGCGGCTATATCGGCAGTATTGAAGATGTATACCGTTTGTTTCAAGATGGTATTACTATCATCCAGAAATCAGACCCAGAGCACAATGTATGCTCGATAGGTTTTAATCAATCTGAAAACAAATGGTATGGCTGGAGTCATAGGGCAATGTTCGGCTTTGGTATTGGTTCTATTGTCAAAGATGGTGATTGCTGTGCGTCCTCTGGATGGGTTGATTCGTATCTGGAAGAACATCCCGAAAAAGATAGACGCTTACCAGTGGGATTCGAGGCAAAAACGCTTGATGATGCAAAACGCATGGCAATAGCATTTGCGGATTCGGTCAGCTAAATCATAATGCCTGCCGCTCTTACAGGACGGGCTTGATTAAAAAGGAGAAAGAATGAGTAAGGAAATGGAACAAATGGCTCCACCAAAGTACAAGGTCTACGTAGCTGGCCCCTACACAATAGGCGACCCAGCTATTAACACAAGAACAATGATATTTGCCTGTGATAAGATATTGGACGAAGGCTTTATCCCCTTCTGTCCCCTGCTTACCCACCTTTGGCACATAGTTTCGCCCAAGGCTTACGATGTCTGGACTGAATACAACAACGCTTGGGTTGTGGCTTGTGATTGTCTATTGAGAATACCGGGCGAAAGCAAGGGTGCAGATGCAGAAGTGGCATTGGCCTTAAGTTTAGATATGCCAGTTTTTTATAACATTCAAGAAATGAAGGAGTATTACGAATGAGTAGAATCATATTGGGCTTTTCGGCCAAGAAACAAGGTGGGAAGACTACGGCAGTTGGCGACCTCACAAGAAAACTAGAGGCTCTTGGCAAAACAGTAGCCCCAGTTTCGTTTGCAGATGCTTTGAAGCGGGTTGTGAATTATTACTTCATTGCCCCAACCATAGGCAAGACAATAGAAAGCTTTGACGATGATGCTGTCAAGAACACGATACACCCTTGTGGCAAGACTTATAGGCAGTTACTTCAAATTGTAGGCACTGATTTCTTTAGGGCTATCTGGCCCGATGTGTGGGTAGAGAACTGGAAATATGAAGTCAAAACCATGTATCCATATTATGACTATATCCTTGTGCCAGATGTTCGTTTCCCCAACGAAGTCAAGGCTATCCAAGACCTAGGTGGCAAGGTGATTAGGTTTACCCGTGCGCCATTTGCAGACCAAGACCAGCATGAGTCAGAGACGGCGTTGGATGAAATTATGGTTCAAAGCCTAAAGCTAAAGAGCAGTTCGCCCATTCTTTTTGACCACGTTCTCGACAACCGCACTATGTCCATCCCTGAACAAAATCAGGCCATCTGGCAACTTGTTACAGGCTGGTATCCAGAACTAGGGGGCAAGTGATGAATAAGTGGTACAAGAAAATACTCCATATTTACGAGCCTCTATATCAGGCTAACTTCTATTATATCCCTGCTAATAGCTACAAAGAGTACGCCCGAATAATCGACAAGCAGTTAAAGATTAAGTCGATATTTTCAGACAAGACTTCTGGTGCAGGATTTGAAGTCTATGAAAAAGACAACACAGACGTAGGCTTTATCTGGGCACCAAAGGGTAAGTGGGACTTGATTTCACACGAATGTTTCCACGCCTCGCACTGGCTTATGGCTAATCGTGGGCTAAAGCTAACAGACGATTCAGAAGAAGCCTACGCATACTTATTACAGTTTATTGTGGGCCAAATTAAAGACAGCAAATGAAAGGGCCAAGGATGGCAAAAACCAAAAGAGTTGTGATTATATCTGACAAACACTGTGGCCATCAGGTGGGCTTAACTCCCCCTAATTGGCAGTACCATTACGACCCAAGTGAACCCCCGACATGGCAGACCAAGTTTGCAATAACCCAAAGGGCTGTTTGGGATTACTTCACCAAGACTATCGACAGTTTAGGCCCGATTGACATTCTTATCGACAACGGGGATTCAATCGAGGGCAAGGGCGAGCGTTCAGGTGGAACCGAACTTATTACATCTGATCGAACGATTCAAACCGAAATGGCTGAATACTGCATTAAGCGTTGCCATGCCAAGAAGATAGTTATGACCTATGGCACGCCCTACCATACCGGACAAGAGGAAGATTGGGAAGCTGGTTTAGCTGCTAATGTCAAGGCCGAGCGTATTGGCGGCCATGAATGGTACGACATTAATGGGGTTAAGTTTGATGTCAAGCACAAGGTGGCTTCTAGCTCTGTCCCTCATGCCAGAATGACACCACTTGCAAAAGAGAAGCTATGGAATCAAGTTTGGCACGCTGAACACGAATTGCAACCTGAATCAGATGTAATCATTCGCTCCCATGTCCACTACTATACGTTCTGTGGTGGTGAGAATTGGCTTGCTATGTCCACCCCAGCTTTACAAGGCTTTGGCTCAAAGTTTGGTGCAAGACAATGTTCAGGCAAGGTGCATGTCGGGCTAATCAAGTTTGACGTAACAAGCAAAGCTGATATGCCGTGGCAGCCCTATATTGCAAACCTGCCCTGCCAGAAGGTTGAGGCATATAAACTCTAGAACACCCCTACAACCTTCTACAAGCCCCGTACGCACGTTAACAGGCCTAGGGGCTACATAGATAGGGTAAAGGTAGATAACCGCTGTACAAGGCGTATACGAAGTTTAAACAAGAATAAGGAGAATATGATGAGAGATGCGTACTATCAACTACAGATAATTCATGCCAATAGGGGCACAACAAGATACCTCTATGTCAGAATGCCAGAGCAAGGGCTAAAAGTAAAAGAGGCTCGGAAGATAGCAGAACGAATAATCAAGACCTGCGATAAATTGGAAGGCAAGAAGCGGGAGGCCACAAAATGATAACCCTAATTTGTGCCGTAATACTCTCATTTGATGCCAGCTTCACCCCTGAACCTGTAGCATACCCAGCCTTTATCCCACTGACCTACGGTAGCTATGAGTTTAACCTAGGTCAAGGCGGGGGCTGGAGAAGGTCGTTTGTGGCCCAAGGGGATGGATTAATTAACATACACTTATTAACAAGTGTAGACGATTTTATCCACCCCGTCTCATGTTTACAAGCGTTCACAATTCGTACATATGGCCAGCCTTATGATGAATTTACACTGGAATTTCGACAAGTACCTGAACCCGTAACGATGAGTTTCTTAATAATGGGGATTATTTTAAGTAGGAAAGTGAGGAAGTAATGACTAAACGAGACAATAGGTGCGACAGGTATCCCGATGAATGTGGATGCTGTCATGTACGAGGTGCGGCAAGAGCTAGGGGTTTCGAGTGTCCTGATTGGGAATATTACAATGACAAAAAGGCTGCAAAGATACTTAGTGCCTTGTCAATCCCCAAACGAAACTTAGATATGTACAGTTCTGAATGTAGCTTTTTATAGGAGAAGCAATGGAAAAGGTAATACTTAACGGCCACACATGGGAATGCTACCCCAATATCGAATTTGGCTTTGTCAATTATAGTACCGTAATGCCACAGTATTGTAGCCACAAGAACGGCGATAGGGATATGGATTGCTATGTCCAAATCAATCTCAATCCTATCAATATCAGGGCATCTAAGCGAGATGAAGCCTATGAGAAGGATAGCGAAAGCGCAATGGATATTAAGTGGGCTGATTTACAAGCACTTGTGGAACATGCAAAGTCTGTAGTGGCATTAAAGCAGAGCAAGGGCTTTGTTCAACATGCAAATACGAATGCCAGTGTGGTTTTAAGAAACGCACCCACTTCGGTACGGCTGTATTAGCAGTTATTCAATGTGAGGGATATGAACATGCTTAGGCAAATTATACAGAAGATTGAGGATATTAGCTGTGCCTGTGAATGCGGCAGATATAACTATGCAATCAATAGGCAACTCACGGAAATACATGGCATGTTGTCGCAGTTGGCTGATGAATACGACAAGGCTTCTTCCCATTTCCCTATCTGCAATGAAAAGTCTGACGCTGACAATTTACGAGAATGCTTGGATAACTATAACCATTTAACAACGAGAGGGCGGAATGATGACTAATAACATAATCGCTTTAATAGCACACGTAATGGCTTTGGCCGCTTGGGTTTATTTATTTATTAATAATTGGAGAGCAGGCTTGGTTTTATGCTTAATCATGTGGTCAAACAATCTACGAGTAAGGGGATTATGACCTACACCGGCCCATACCCCTGCCGATACCACCCTGAGCGCCAAGGTTGGGTTGGCATGGGTACAGTTATAGACCCTGAAGCCAAGTACCCCAAGAGCGAGTATTACCTTTGTTACGAGTGTGCGCATAAGGAGACACCATGCAAGAACAACCATTGACGTTGACTGAGAAAGAAATGGCGATTAAGTTAGGCATGACCTACGCAGCCCTAGCTTGCGCCCGCAATCGCAATCCTAGAAACGTACCACCGCATATCAGGATAGGCGACAGGGTGTGTTATCGACTTGATAGACTTAGCCAGTGGCTTGATGATAAAGAACGTGAAGCGGTCCGATATACTTGCATATAGTCTTGGTAGATACTTGGTAGATATATTGACAATATTTACGATAGATACGATAGTACAGTATAGCGATTTTTAACCCTATCCCGCCCCATTCGCTTTAAACAAACATATCAAATCAGACTTCGAATCCGAAGGTTACTGGTCCGAGTCCAGTCGGGCGCATTTTAAACCCTTTAAAATCCACCACTTACAGCAATCTTTAAAATAATTATACACCAAAACTTGACTTTGGCCGATACTTGGCATATACTTTGATTCGGAATTGAAACAAGATTATTTAATTCGGTAAATAGTTTGGAGGCTAAAGTATATGCCAAGAGTACACAAGGTTAGAATTGGAGTAAGAAAAGACCGCGACAATGCCCCTACCTTGTTCTGGTCTGAACGAGACCCAATGACAGGCAGGCTTAAGCAGTTGGCCCAAACCTTCCCCATAGGCACACCAGCCAAAGATGTAGAGCTTGCCGCCAATATGAAGTACATCGAAATAAATACCGACCTGCCTATGATGGAAAGACGAAAGCAGGTTATACCTTGGCCCACGTTAAGGGATAACTTTATCGCCTATAAGAAGCGTAGGAATATCTCACAAGCCAGTATAGACGACATCGACAATACCCTTGACTTGTTTGTTGAGACTGTGGGCCAGCCTAACAATATTCAATTCTGTCAAAAGCTTATCGACAAGTTCATTGACAGTCGCAAGGAAAAGGTTAGTGCTGTTACAGTTAACAAAGATTTACGCAATCTCAAGTCGCTTATCTATTGGGGCAAGGACTTGGAATACTTCAAGGGCAGGTTCAGGATTATGCCACTTAAGACCGAGAGGAAGCCTATACGCCGTTTAACGGATGCCGAGGTCAAGACCCTTATCACAAGCTGTACCGACCCTGAACTAAGACTGGGCATCGTTATAGCGGTTTATACAGGGCTTCGTAGGGGTGATATATGGACACTTAGACGTGAGCAGTTAGACGTGGCTCACAATCGCTTGGTGGACGTGGTGGAGAAAAAGACACGTAAGATTTCGCCTTATATCTACATGTCGCCAATATGCACAAGGGAGGTTAAAAGATATATTGATTCTACCTTTGGCCAGCCATCAGATAAGATACTCAAAAGTGCAGTATTCCCGAATCTCAAATGGGAAGCTATGAAGAAGCTGGTTAAATGCAAGTTCCACGATCTAAGGCGTACTTGTGCATCTACCCTTGCCGGTAAGTCTCAATCAGGCTGGGTCGCTACACAACAGTTGAGCCATTCGGACCCTAAAGTGGATAGAGAAAGCTATATCAATGTTGAACGGGAAATGATTGAGGCTCACGCTAAAATGCCCTCTGCTGATTGGGGCTTGGTAGGATAATAAAAAAGGCGGCTCTATGGCCGCCCTTTGTGTTACTCGTAATATGTGTTAAAGTCGTACCTATCGTAAATACTAGATGCTGTTGTCGGGTATCGTACCTGTGGATTCTTATGTATTTGATTCCACCAATCCGTAAAGGTGATAACCTCAAGCGTTCCTGCCGCTTCTCTTGCCGCAAGGTCGGCTATAAGAGCATCGAAAGTCGCAATTGAAACTTGCTCGGCTGTGGCATCAATAACCTTGTGGGCATACATTATTCCAACACCTCTGTGCAGGGTGGTTGTTGCCACAAATGTCTGTATCTCTGCCAACGTATGAGAACCCAATGAGTAATAAGGGATGTTCATAAGGTCGGTTGGCACAATGGATGAATACACGTCCCCTGTGAAGGTACTCGTAATTAAAGCGTCGCCATAAACCGATCTTGCTGACCTACCCCTGCCCATGAGAAAGAATGGCTCTATATAATCAGCCCCCTTTAAATCATTCAGCCGCAAATCATTACCGGGGGCTATAAAGAAATCAGACCCTTTAGTTAAACCGTTCGCCATCTGATAGGCCTTGCACGCCGCAACCTTGCTGATATACGCATCCGGCGCAACTAGGTTTGTTCCCTGTGTGTGATCGGAAGTATGGTTTGCTATGTCCCAGCCGTAATCATGCATCTCCTTAAGCTGTGCGAGCGTGGCAAAACCAGCCGTTCCCACCAAAGCAGAGTTTACCCCAACCACGCCACGCCAGCCGTGAGCCTTAAATTTCGTGTAAGCCTCTGTATATGCCGAAGCGTAGCCGTCGTCCATACAGAGTATGATTTTTGCTTTTGCAGGCGTATAAGTAACAATACCACCGATGTGATAGGTTATATCCGCACTTGGGGCCGCTGCTTGAATAAATATCTTAGTCCATGTATAGGTACGATTAGCTTCACTTGTCGCCCAATCTGCTGGTGTGCTGGAGCCTGTAAATTGACCTCTCTTTATCCAGCAGATTTTCCATTTGTTAGCTTCAATACCATAATTCGATGCTGCCAATAAGACGTTAAAACCGTAATTTGCAGACGCACCATTGAAAAATTTAAGCTGAAAACTGCCGTCTGTATTAGCGGCTGCATTGTCAACGCGAATCAACAAGCCGATGTGAGTACCAACGGGAATCGGTGCAACAGGTGTGATATAGGCATAACTATTGACCCCTGATTTAGCCAAGAACTTTATTGTGCTTCCGCCATCAAACGGACTTTTGACAGTCGAATCAAGCTCGATAGTTACGCCCGTTCCAGTGGGGGTTAAAGTCGTACCCTCAACTCTGGCGGATACATCCGTCATATCGTAGGTAATAGCGGGAATATTGTAGAGGGAATCAGAACCAAATGCCGACGAATACATCAATGCCCATATTGCAAAATCTTTTAAGTTCACTGTATTGTCTCCTGTATAGTCATATTTACAATCTTGTTCACATAGCCACCATTCGCTAAATTCAGCTAGTGAATCAGCCCGACATGTAGTGCAGACCAGCAATATGACTATCAGACGCTTCATAATAACCTCCATTAAAGGAGTACATTATATCGGCTAATAGTGGTACGCCAATCATTTTATTCTTACTGTGTCCGTAACTTATCATACACAAACGACTTACCTATTCTTTTTTATTTATTTAAACATGGCCTCTTTAGCCCACTGTATTGCCAGCATGACAAATGCGCCTACGGCACCTACCACAGAGGCTTTAAATGCCCCCAGCTTGCGAGCTTCACACTTAGCCGTGTGCAGTTCTATTGCCTGCTCATATTCAAGCCTGAACTCTTTCATAGCCCCTTTAACAACCCTTTGGGCGGTAAGCTCAATTATGGCCATCGTACCTTCATCTATTTTGTGTTCAGGGGGCATGGGTTAGTCCTCTTTCGCTAGTTGACTCTTTTGTGATTGTTCAAGTATTGCATTAAAAGACTGGGCAAGTTCAAGCCTAGCCTTATACAGCATTTTAAGTTGACTCTCTCTTTCGTCAGCCGTAATATTTGCATTACCGTAAGCCTTGGTTATCTCGGCGTTGTATTGGGACATCGTTTCGATCATCTTAGGCAGGAACTCGCCACCAACAAGGTAGGGGTACTCCTGTGCGATGTCATTGGCCTGTTTGGTATTGCCCTGCTTAACAGCTTCCTTGAACGAATTGTAGGCCTTGCTGACCTTCTCGGCATTGTCATAGAAGTCCCTAAAACTCTTGGCTTGACCGCTTTCGGGGTCGCGTACCACGAACCCCTTAACAACTGGAATGTCTGCTAATGCCGTATTTCGCTCAGGCTCACGCTCTAATTGAGCAGACTTTCTAATGCCATCTATCAGGGCATCAGTAGCCTTGAACCCATAATCAGCACTACCAGCAAAGAAACCTGTTGCCAAGTTCTCTATTTTGGCAGGTGAATATTTGAAGGCTTTGCCTAGCATCTTTGCTGTTTCAGAAGTATATGGGCCATATTGATACTCAGGTAGTTCGTCCTGTTTGCTGCGTGGGACAATATCAGTGCCCCTAAAGAAACTATATCCGCCCTCGCCTATTGAGTTTTCTATAAAGGGCATAAGGCCAGTTGGGACTATATCCGAAGCATCGCTGACAGGGGCAAATGACGTAGCAAAAGATTTAATCATGCCCTTGAAAGCGTCTGGGTCTTTGGTGTCTAGGTATTCCAAGAACCTTTCAGCAAGCGAGCCAAACACTTGTCCATAGCCAAGGGGTTTGGGTAGCCTAAAGTTTATCCCCCCTATGGGCACAATCCAGAACAAGTCCTTCTGCCATTGTGGTATCTCTTTATAGCTCGGATTATTCCTATTGACTGCGTAGAGCAGTACACTAGGCACTGTAATAGCCACAAGGCTCTTTAGGGCAACTCCTATGGGGTCTTTAACTGTAGCCCTTGCCGACCTGTCAGCCGCCTGCATACTTGCCCTAAAGAACGCTATAATCGCATCAGCATCGGCGGTCTTACTGCCATGTCTTGCGAAGTCTACGGTAGATTCACGGCTAACAAACCCAGCCTCGACACTAGATTTGCCCGACCTTAAACCAGCCCTGTAAACGCCCACCCTTGTAGCCATTTCCATCATCTGACTGAAATCAGACATGGTTGTAATTATGTTCAACTTTCTAAGCAAGCGGTGGTGTTTGTCTAACTCGTTAATAGCTTTCTTTATGCTATTATTACTTAATTCAACAAAGCCCGATTGTGCACCACCAGAGGCCAACCAATCGTAATAGACATCGCTTCTGCCCACCACATCAGCCAAGCCTCTAGCCGTATCATAGAACGGCACAAAGCCTACTTGTGTTTGTATCCATGCCGAATACTGGTCTCTGATCGGGTTACGTGTTGCAAACTCTGGCGTAAGGGTAGCACCTTTAGTCAATATGTTCTTGGGCACAGAAAGTATTTTAGTTAACAACCCTACCGATGCTTCATTTAAACCAGCCATAGATTCGAAGACTGGTCTGGAAACCTCGACATATTTAACCTTGCCATTGTCGTAATATTCAATGACATTGCCTTTGGGTTTGTAGAGATTATTACCCTTACGTGGTTTAATATCATCCGGCAGAATTGGAGATAGCTTTGCTACCGACTTCGCTACAATATTCCTATCTGCCCTATCTACTGCTTTGTAAAGATTCTTAATCATGCTCTCAAGGGTATTCTCAATATCTCGTTCTGAACCCTCGATCTTGAATACAGGAGCCTTACTGCCAGTGAATTTGCCTGTCTTGCCTATGCCTTGGGCCTCTAACTCGCCTTCTTCAAATACCCTTTGGAATGGTATGTAGTGTGGGTTAGCGTCCGTAATAGTCTTATAAGACTCCTTGGACAGATTACCGGCATCAACAAGCATGTGAAGTACACGTTTTTGGAAGTCATATATTCTTTGTGCGGTTTTTTCTATCTCAGCTATCGACCCGCCATACTTGTTTTTGAGCTTATCTAACGACTGTTCGGCCTTCGTAACCTGTTCGGGTGTAACAATATTCTTGCCCTCAGAATTGGGCCTTTGCAAGTCCTCGATAGTTCTCTGGGCAATAAGGTAATCGTTTAGGTCTTGCTTGCGGATACCAGCACTAGGTTCAACCTTCTTGATAGTCTTATCAAAGTTGTCAAGTATGGGCTTTAACCCCTCGCCCGTAACTTCGATATTGCCATCAGCTTTAGCCCTGAACGTGCTGTGCATCAAAACACGCTCGGCCTTGCCAGCTACACCCATATAGTTTCTAGCTAATAGTTCGGGATTCTCGCCCGGCTTGAGTTCTCCGGCTTTACGGGACAACTGAACTATGGGGTCATTCTTGTCAAAGACTTGGGCATAGGTACTAGCAGAAAAAGCTTCTCTAACTTTCTTGCCCACATTCTGTATCATTTCGGGTATTGGAACAAAACCACCTCTATTACCAGATGCTACAACTGCCGTCGATTCCTCGTCGAGTTCTGCCATCTGAGCAAGTAATTCCCTTGCTTCGTCAGGATTAACCTTCTTGACTTGATCGCCAGTATAGCCCATAACCCGCAACTGCCGTTGTTCGTCTTTAGATAGGCTCTTGGGCTTCTGTGGGGCGTTTATAGGTGTTTGAGGCTCTGCCCCTGCCGTAGTAGTCCCTTGGGGCGTTTGGCTCTCTACGGAAGCCGTAGACCGTTGTATTGCCTTCTCTGCTTCTAATACAGCCTGTGCCTCGACCTGCGGCAATATCCCGCCATTCTCAGATAGCACTATGGGTCTCTTGCCAAAGTCTACACCAACCTTAACTTCACTGGCAGGGGCAGCCTTGGGAGACTTGCCGCCGTAAACATACTTTTCCATAAGGTCTTTAGGCATTTCGCCATGTTCACGATAGTATTCACGGGCGGTTTGAACATCTTGCTTAACCTGTGCTTCTTCTTCTGCCAGTCCCATTTGCTTAGCTTGTTGGTAGGCAAGCTTCATATTGGGGTACAGTTTAGACAATATAGCCGCCGCAACCACTTCACCTGTACCAAAGGCTGCGCCTAGACCTGTACTGAAATGCAATTCCTTCCAATCAATAGGCTCTCCGGTATTGACAGCATTGACGGCTTGTTTAGCCGCATCTTCGGTTCCAAAGATTGCGCCAGATGAAAAGATAAGTTTTAGGCTATTTCTAACAGGTAGCTTCATGGCCAACTTGCCGATGGTCTTGCCAGCCGCACCTAAACCAGTTGTCATGCCCAATATACCGCCAGCCTGCTTGTCGCTCTCGGTTGGAATATAGCCAGTAAATTCATCCACCAGTTCAGCAAGGGTATTGGGTGGGATAGTATCTCCGTCTAATGTGGCCTTGCCTATCCACTTGGCCGCAAGGTTGGGGAGATAAAGGAATTTGCCCGATAACGCTTCGGCACTAAGATGCCCTGCGCCTTGGGCAAGAGTAGTAAATGGCCTATCCTCTTTGTACCTAGGCCCACCAACAGGGGATATGTCGGGCGAGAACAAGCCCGTATATTCAGTAATCGGCTCACGGACATACTTTTGAAACATCTTCTTGACTACGCCGTCTTCTGGGCCAGCAGTAAGATATTTTAAATCGTTCCAGTTCTCTTTAACCACAACGGACGGTACAGTAAGTTTAGATGCAACCTCAAGGGCTTTGCGGGTATCTTCACCGGCTTGTTTACCCGCCTGTTCTAATTCGGCAGGCGATAACACACTCCCATGAATAGTGGCAATTAAATCATTCTCGGT
>Ga0172381_10000613_pt1 | contig 43371 bp, 52 predicted proteins | sample Leawel6488metaG_FD_119754 | JGI IMG/M metagenome (GOLD analysis project Ga0172381, IMG submission 119754) | Leachate microbial communities from a municipal landfill in Southern Ontario, Canada - Leachate well 64-88 metaG | ecosystem: Engineered > Solid waste > Landfill > Unclassified | place... | reverse complement strand
CTCGTATGAATTTTATGATGTGATATTCAATTGTGTATTGTTCGTTAAATTTCATATGTGGCTAATTCCTTCTAATTTTTTATAATGAAGCGGATCTAAAATTTCTACTAACCGAAATGCTTCTTGAATTCGTTGATGAGCATTAGTTAGGATTGAGTCATCAACCGATTCTGTGTCTACAAACCCATGGGATCCGTGATTAATAAAACGATACATTTCCAGATGGTTGGCGCTAAATGGGCTGGCTTCTTTTTCGGTAGCTTTGGTAGCCGACAGATAGGCAGTTTCAAGGGTAGATCGTAAATCACCTGTAGTAGAAAATTTAAATTCTAAAAAAGTTTCTAACCAACGACGCAACAAATTAACAACCAAATGTGCATCTTCTAGATCACAAGCATCTTTATGTTTAGCTAAGACACTAAATACATAATAGTAATCTGATCGGTGATCTCTAAGTAGTGGATGTATGGCTTCTATAATGCAACCACTGCTTGTAGCCGCGAAGCTAAATAATCTTATATCACTACTTTCTATCTTTTTTCTAAAGTGTTCTTTTAAGTGACCAAGAAAATCTAGATTATGAGTAAGTATAAAGTATTGTCGTCCAGTGTGGTTTTTTATTTCGTCAACAATAATTGAAAATATTTGAAATATTGCCTGTTTATCAAGACTTGATACTGGATCGTCAACTACTACAACCCCATCATCTGGAAGTTTGTTCTGTGCGTCATTAATTGAATAAATAAAATAAGCCAGCGCAATAAAATTTTTCTCTCCCTCACTCAAACTAGAAAATGCACAGTTTGCTCCATCTCTTTTTAAAGCATATCCTTTGCCGTCATCAGCATCGGTGATTTCTATTTTTCGATAAGGGAATACAACCTTAAAGAGACGATTTAATGCTTGAGCTGGTTCTAGCGTGTTTTTTACTTTTTGCTTTAATTCCTTAACTTGTGTATCCAACTTAGAAATCTCAAGAGTTATAGCTGACCTTTGATCTGTAGCTTTTGCAAAAAGATCCTTTGCTCTGGCATATTCTTCGTATTGCTGTGCAACGAAATGTGTCTCAATAGCGTAAGCAACAGAAGTAGCATCGGCTGAAGTCGGGCTTGTCATTGGAGTCAGTTTTGTTATATCGATCGTATATGCAGTTTTTACCACTGAGATAGAAGACCTTTTCTCTTTCAGGATTACGGCTAGAGCATCAAATACAGCTCTAATAGAATCTACATTTTGTTGTTGGGAACTGGACAATGAATCTAATTTAGCAAAACTAGTGGTATATCCCTCAATAATCTTTAGGTATTCATCAATTGAGTTTATCGCCTTAACGACTTCATCTGAAAAATGTTTTATCAGCTCTTCTGTATTTGAGATGTCAGAATTACAAAATAAACATTTCGCGAGCGGTTTTTCTTGATTAAAATGCAAACTAACACCTTGTTTAATCCAGCCAGTTTGAGTTTCATTTAGGTCATCTATTCTTTTTGAGTGGACCTGCACCGGTTGTGATCCTAACCAATTATTTATATTTTCAATATTACCGATAAGCCATTTGGCGGCGTTGGCTATATCATTGTCATTTTTCGCCAATCTTTCAGTATTCATTAACTGACTTTTTAATGAATCAATGTCTGTACGTATTAATTCAGTGTGACTTTTGATTTTTCCATCAGCTATCTTTTTCTCTATATCCACAATTCGCTTCTCAAAATCAGTCTTTGAATAACTGGCGTAAGTGCCGGCGCCTACGAGCTGTTTCTTTATACTATTTATTCCGCCAACTTCTTTGATTACGACTGCCGTAGTGCTAGCAATATCATCATGTTTAGTTGGGAGAATTATTTTACTTAATTCATCTTTTTTATCTTTCAATTTATGCTCTTCTGCATCGTAACTTACTGCTTCTTTGCCTGCAAAAAAGATATAAGGGATTGTCTCGCTTCCTTTAAGTGTTTCTTCAACATAGCTACCATTAAAAATTCTTATATTATTTTTTGTTAAATTTAAATCACAAGTATCAGTAATCTGTGAGGACTCAGTTTTAATCTTAAAAGTGCAATTATTTTCGACGACTCCGTTTTCGAGACTACGCAACACATTTGAAAAGGTGGTTTTCCCAGATCCATTCCATCCAAAAAGTAAATTAACTCCATCAGCAAAATCAACTAAGGTTGAATCCCATGAATAATTGTGAAATCTTGCATGATTAAGTTTTTCGACTTTTTGAATTTTCATATACGTACCCTATATAGTTCTTACTTTACCACTCAATAAATCTGACATTAATCCTTTTTTGAGTTTCCTTAAAGTTTTTCTGTATTTTGTATTAATTAAAATTTTCTCATCGACCGATAACAAAATTCCTGCAATTTTTTCCTGTTCATCCTTTGCGGGTAATATTATTGGGAGTGGTTTTAATTTTTCTAAATTAATATTCTTTTGAGCAGATTGGGTAGAGATGCTGTTTAAATATTCTTTCTGGGTTCTGAGATAATATTCAAGAAATATGGAATCAATTTTTTCTGAAGGAGTAATACCTATTAAGCTGTCTGGAAAACACGAATCAAATTGTAGTATTCCTGTATCACCAATATTTGCCGCAATAGTAATTACGATTGTACCTTTTTTAAATAATTTACTAACGGATAAACCTTTCTCGTTTAAAGTTTGAGTATACGAAGATATCTTGCCGTTTGAATTAACAACGTCACCTGTTTGAATAAATGGAATATCTCCACCGTAAAATTCAGGTGCATTACGCGGTCTATGTGAAAACTTTCCACGCTCTACTTGCGCAATTTCTGATAGCTTCAAAACTTCCCATTCTTCTGGAATGGCACCAATTTTAGTCTTTTTAAATTTTTTATGTCCAATACCTTTTGTAAAAAGATCTCGCATCAATCCCTTTTTAAGCTTTTCAGTTTGAGAAATAACCTCACTGGTCTTTTTAATTTCATCATCAATAGTAGATAGAATTTCTGCAATTTTTTTTTGTTCAGAAAGTGGTGGCAGTATGAGTTGAATTTTTTTTATATCACGACCGTATAGATGTATGATTGTTATTCCCTGACCAAAATTACCCACTTCCTGTTTCCTGTGGTGAGTTATGTAATAGGCCAAAAAAGCTGGCTCATAAGTATTATCTTTTTTTCTTAAAATATTTATATCACCACCCAGCAAAACATTATCTTCAAGAATAGCTGAGGCAATCGCTAGATCCTCGGCTTTAGTTGTTGTTGATCCCGGCATGAGTATATCTCCATTTTGTGATCTAACACCTTCATCAGAATTGGTTCTGCTTTTGGCATCCTTAATTATTTCGTTATAGGTGGTAAAAAGCTGACCATATAAAATACACTTATTTTTTCCAGAGGAATCAATTTTATCCTTAGACAAGCCCTTGCCTTTAAAAACCAAAGAAACATCATCAATTGTTTTGACTTGCCATCCCTTCGGTATTATTTTTTCTTCTGTTGTCGTCATATTAATAATCAAGTTGTGACAGAAAATTACTAACCTTTTTATTTATCATTTCACACTCTTTCTCAAGATTTTTTAGTTCTTTCCATGCAGTTTTTACATCGATTATTTCTTCCTGCTCAGACGAATCAATGTACTGACTGATGTTTAGGTTATAATCTTTTTCTGCAACTTCTTTCATTTCCACCACACGAGCATATTTTTCAATATCAGAATAAGCATCGTATGCTTTTACAATTTTATTTATATCTTGTAGTCGTAATGAATTTTGGTTTTTCCCCTCAAGAAAATCTTTTTCAGCATCAATAATCAAAACTTTATTTTTCTTATTCTCTGGTTTGTTTTTATTGAGTATTAAAATAGCCGCAGGAATGCCAGTGCCGTAGAAAAGTTTGGATGGTAAGGCAATAACAGCTTCAATCAAATCGTTTTTGAGAATTTGTTCACGAATGCGACCCTCGGCCCCACCCCTAAATAGCACACCATGAGGAAGAACAATACCAGCTCTGCCGTTTACATTCATTGATTTAATGATATGTAAAACAAAAGCATAGTCAGCATTTTTCTCGGGGGGCATATCATAACCCTCAAGACGACCATATTTATTTGTTCTGAAAATTTCTGACTCCCAATCTTTTATTGAGTAGGGTGGATTTGCTACGCAGATATCGAACGTCTGTAAATTCCCATTTTGTGTCAGGAATTGCGGATTGGCGATGGTATCACCACGACGAATATCAGCACTATCCAAACCGTGCAAAAACATATTGATTTTCGCAATAGCAAAAGTGCTGATATTAAGCTCTTGTCCGTAGAGGTAAAGGGTTTTAGCAATCTTCTCGCCAGATTTTTGTTTTAGGTAATCGTAAGCCTCAAGTAAGAAGCCTCCCGAACCAGCCGTTGGATCGTATATGTGATCTTTCTGATGAGGTTTAAGGATTCCAATGATAACTTTTTCAACTTCACGAGGGGTATAGAACTCTCCACCTTTCTTTCCTGCATCTGCGGCGAATTGTTTGATGAGATATTCATAGGCATCACCCAAAAGGTCAGAGCTGATGTAAGTATTACCAAAATTATATTGAGAAAAATGATTTATAAGTCTTTGAAGCGTTTCATTTGGGAAGCGATCTTTGTTTGCAAAATCAAGATCGTCAAAAATCTTGTCTAATTTTGGACTGTTCGCGTTAGCAAGTTTTTCAAAAATGTCATTGAGCTTTTGTCCGATACTTTCTGCTTGCTCAGTAATTACATTCCATCGGCAATCTTTTGGAACTTGAAAGCGATGGTTGTAATCGGCGCCGGCTATTGCCTCGTCATTATACTCTTGCATTACCGAATTATATTCTTCATCCCACACATCACTCATTCGCTTATAAAACAAAAGGCCGAAGATATATTTTTTATAATCCGAGCTGTCTATTTTCCCTCGGAGAATATCCGCGCTCTTCCAAAGGAAAGCTTCAAGCTGGGGTAGGGTTAATTTACTACCCATTTTATCCACGATCGCTTGAATATCTTGCGGACGATATTTGCGATCTTTACGTGGGCCAATTCTAAGAGGAACGAGGGTTCCATCTTTTTCCCAGTTCCTTAAAGTATCTTGATGGATGCTGAAAATCTCTGCTACCTGACCGATAGAGAGTAACTCCGGCATTTCTTTGAGTTTTTCTTGGATGTCTTTTCTCATATTATTGTATTTTTTACCATTCAAAAATCAACTAACACCCCACTGCCACTAAAACTCCTTAATTAGGAGTTGAACGACGGTGCGGCTTTACCCGCTTACCATTCTTGACATATCCACGAACAGGAACAATCTTTTGTTTCTGCTTGCCATATGTCGAAGTTTTCGTTTTGGCCATATTGTTTCTTTAGACAAGAGATGAATCCTGCCAACTGCTTAATGCAGTCTGCTGTGGCCTGCGTTAACAGTAATAAACAAAATGGACAAAAGGGGTATTAGCTGATTTTTACTTAATAAAAAGGGCTAATTTAATGGATGTTACTATTATACACCCAAAAAAAAGAATTGTCAAATGTTCATAGGTTTTCATAGGTCTATATTTTAACTTAAGCCATAAAATAAGGGAAATTACATATCTACAGCTTACCTACTGGGCAGCCTGGACTCCCTGTCAGGGTTGCGTCATCCATTAGGTATATGAATATATCACAAATGCCATCTGGGGCGGCAACAACCCCAATAGCCCCAATTAAGCTCAAATACTGCCTTTATGCGCGCAAATCAAGCGAATCTGAGGAAAGGCAGGTGCTTTCGATCGATTCCCAAGTCAAAGAAATGCTGGATATTGCCGTCAGGGAAAATTTGGAAATTATTGAGATCAAACGGGAAAGTCACTCGGCCAAGGATACTGGCCAACGCGAGATCTTTAATGAGCTTACCAGCGACATCCGCCAGGGCAAATTCAACGGCATAATCACGTGGGCGCCCGATCGTCTAAGCAGGAACGCCGGGGACTTGGGGGCGATCGTAGATTTAATGGATCAAAAACTACTGGTTGAGATACGTACCCATAGTCAAACATTCACCAACAATCCAAATGAAAAGTTTTTACTAATGATATTGGGCAGTCAGGCAAAATTGGAAAACGACAACCGAGGGATCAACGTTAAACGAGGTATGAGAACCAGGGTGGAAATGGGTTTGTGGCCGGGTATGGCGCCTTTGGGCTATCTGAACCAAAACCGAATGGATAAGAAGTGCCAGATCATCGTTGATCCCCTGCGCGCACCCATAATCAAACAAATATTCGAAAAAGTTGCCTATGAGCGATGGAGCGGCAGAAAAATATATAACTGGTTAAAGTTTGACTTAAATTTCAAAACAAGAGGCCAAAAAACGCTGGCTCTGAGCGGAATATATGTTCTGCTCAGAAACCCATTCTACTATGGCATGTTTGAATACCCGAAAAACAGCGGCAAGTGGTATCAAGGTAAACACAAGCCCATTATCACCCAAAAGCTCTTTGATCAGGCGCAAATTAATATTAGGACGATTGAAACGACTTGTGGCACCAAAAACAAAGAGTTTGCCTTCACTAAACTCATGATCTGCGGTCTGTGCGGATCAAGCATCACTGGACAGGAAAAATTCAAGAAGTTGATTGACGGGACAACCGCCAAGTATATTTACTATGGGTGTACCAGAGCCAAAAATCCGGAATGCAAAAATACATACATAAGAGAAGAAAAGTTGATAAGCGAGCTTGGAAAGATAATCGATAAAGTTGAGATCGACCAACTTGGTGTTCAGGGAAAATTTGAGGATGAAGTAAGAAGACTAAACAATCTTCAGACCTCAGTGTTGGGTGGTGATAAGGGAAAAATTGAGATTAAAAAAATAGACGTAAAAACTTACGCCAAATATCTGCTACAAAACGGGAATATTTCAGAAAAACGGGAACTGTTGTCACTGCTGAAAAGCAAGTTGATTTGTACAAACAAAAAAATTACTCTTCTATCTTAAGCTTTGGCTATTACCTCAGCCCGCCGAATAGCTTTTTTTACTTCGTCTTTCATAATACCGTTAAGATGAAAATCTGTCATTTTAACAATTTCAACCAGCATTGGCGGTAGATACATAATGGATCGCCTATATTCACCTGTTTCATCTTGTTTAATCATTATTGCATGCATAAACTTACCGTGGGCAGACTCAGACAATGCTGCGTAATGATAATACCAATCTCTACCATCAGGAAGCTTACTCTTAAGCATCATCTGCTCTACGGAAGGGAAAGGATTTAAATTTGCTGGCGCAACATTTTCAATATCTTCATAATCTCCGGTAGCTAAATCCGAAAATCCATCATAATAATTCTTAAATTCCCGTGCTCCGACTTTATCTCCTTTTAAAACACAAAAGTCATAATGTTTTTTAGATACTCGTAAAAATTCTCGCGCAGCAATATCGTCTTGTTCTTGCATTGTTTTCTTTCTGGTAAAGTATTCCAGCCTAAAGGTGTTTTCCATTATAGATCGGACTGGATAGAAAGCAAAAGCTCTGTGTTTGTTCTTGCTTAAACTAATTGCAAAGTCTGTATTATCCCAAATGCTTTCTAGCGTTCTAATATAATACATAAAGCGCTCGGTTTTTATGACGTTTTTATTTTTTTCCATTTTTCTCAACTCATCAAGCTGCCTATCACCAATTGTTTTAAGTATATGATAGGACTTAATTAGTCTAACTACCCGTTGTCTCTCTGTTAATTTATTAAACCAGGTATTCTGAAATTCTAAAGCGGCATATTTTTTTAAAAAAGCTAAATCTCTTTCACGAATAAATTTTCCCTCATAATCATCAGGGTTATCATCTTCAAGGGTATAAATGGCATCATAAAGATTAAACCATTGCAATCTAAAACCTTTCTCATTTTCTTTTTCAACAAAACTTGTAACATTCTCACCCTTAACTCCATACACGACAAAACATCTAGACATCTGATGAACTTTAATCCGGACTCTATATTCTATTACTACCCCTAAATCAGCTTCTAGCTCCCTAATTTTATACCCAGTTTCTTCGCTGATTATCCGTTCAAGAGCTGGATTGAAATCCTCATCTAACTCAAGACTGCCTCCAGATAACCTATGATAATTATGTTTTGTAGCATGCACCAAGGCTATTTGACCATCTTCATTTATCAAAACAGCCATCACTGCCTTGCGAGCCTGAAACTCTTTTTTCTCTTCACTTGTTGCTTCTTCATTTTGTATAACTAGTAAAGGTTTCTCCATATATTTATTTTACCATAAAACCGCCCAATGGGGACGGTTTTATGCCAGCCCTAAATTGGGCTGTAGATGAATTAATATCACTGACGAAACTCTAAACAGCTTTAGCCTTTTAGGTCAGCCTTCGATACTTTTGTGTTCTGGCAGGGGCGGTAGGAATCGAACCCACGCAAACGGTTTTGGAGACCGCTGTACTACCATTATACGACGCCCCCATAATTTGGCACGGAGCTTCATAGCCAATGGCAAATAGCTCAATTTAAATTTTTATTGATTAATTTTATTTTTTAAAGCTCTCATCATTCTAATCATTTTTTTCAGCTTCTTGGTAATACCTTATTCTTTCATTTTCTGAAATGTAGCTTAACGTCTTAGCAATATAAAGTATATTAACCGTTTCAAGGGTAGATTTTATAGCAATACTTAAAAAATTGCTAAAATCTTTTGAAGTTCCACCAGAGCCTTCAGCAATATTGTTTGAAATCGAGACTGCCACTCTTCTTAGCTGATCGGCTAAGGCAAATTGTTCAATCTTTGGAAAATTATTAGCCAAGCCATACATTAACCTAGCATAAGTAATTGATAATTTCCAAATCTCTAATTCTTCAAATCTAAACATAGCATAGTGCTATGTTGATTTTTTAAATTAATTATCAACTTTTAGCAAAGAGCAAACAGCGATTTGCCATTTGCTACTTGCCATTTGCTATTTAGTTTCTTTGTGTGAAGTGTGTTTCTTGCAGTGACGGCAGTATTTCATCATTTCCAATCTAGTCTTTAAAGTTTTCTTATTCTTTTTGGAAAAGTAATTTACTCGTTTGCAGACAGTACATTCCAACTTAATCAAATTGTCTTGAGACATAATATTAATAATTTATTTTTAATTACACATTATTCTGCCACTACCTCAGCCACCCCTCGGATTTCCGCCAGAGGCGGATAAACTCCCCAAGGACCTACAGTTTATCCGACCACAGCGCTTCGCGCAGTATGTCGGACAGGCAAAACTTTTACCCTGCCACTACCTCAGCCACCCCTCGGATTCGGACCGAGGACCTACAGTTTACAAAACTGTTGCTCTAACCAACTGAGCTAGGGTGGCTCGGGTAGTGGCGGAATAGATAGCCAAAATTTAGTTATTTTAACTCTTTAATTTTTGGTGGGCCGGGAAGGATTCGAACCTCCGAAGGCTAAGCCAGCTGATTTACAGTCAGCCCCGTTTGACCACTTCGGTACCGACCCACAAAATAACTAACGACACTCAATGTTAACCTTCTTAATATTTCATCGAATAGATGACCTGGAGCCGTTGCCCGGACTCGAACCGGGGACCTACTCCTTACCATGGAGTTGCTCTACCAACTGAGCTACAACGGCACAAATGTTTTAAGCCTTATTTATCAAGCTCATCCAGAAAACTACCAACTGCCTGCCCGCCACAATGTGAAACTTTGGGCGTGGCCTGCCCACCACACTGCGAAGCTGTGGGTGGGAGCTACAACGGCACAATCTCTATTGTTTTTCCACTTCATCGGGCAAATTCTTGATTTCTTCCTTAATATCAGCCAGCTTTTGATTATCCGGATCAGCTTGCCTTAAATCATTAAAAACCTTATTCGCAAGGTCTTTGTTCTTTAATATTATACTTATTTTCAATAATAAGTCAAGGAAACGCGGATTGCTTGGTTCAAGACCAACCGCCTTTTGATAATTAGCTAGGGCTTGGGCGGCTTTACCTTCAAGCTCATAAATCCAACCTAGCTGGGAATAGCAGTTAGCCAATCGATGTTTATCGTTGGGCTCATTTGAGCCTTTGAGTAATAGTTTAAGCAAATATTTGGCCACTTCCCTGGCCTTTTTATATTCCCTTTTTTCTAAATAAATTTTGGCCAAAAAATCATAAACTTCGGCGTTGCGGGGATTCAATTCCACAATTGAGATACAAACATCTTCAGCCTGATCCCACTCTTGAGTGTCAATTAGCTGCTCAACTTCTTTCAATTTATCGCCAATTTCTTGATTAATATCAATTTTTTTCAAAGGGGCTTGAGTATGAACCTTTTCCAATTCCAATATCTTGCGATAAGAATCGGAAAAAAAGTTGGCAATCGCCTCGCCCAAAGGCCCGGCCACTTTGACTAAAAAATTTTTCGTTTGGCTAAACTTCCTTTGCAGCCGTTGCGCCATGATTCGATTTTTAACCTGGTTTTCTTTTTCTCGCGGCATTGATTTAACATTAATCGAAGCCAGCCGGGGAAAATTTTTGACCACCAAATAAATAATTACTCCCAAAGAAACCAGAATAATTATCAAAGAAATAATGTAGATGATCATAATTAAGCATTTTTAATTAAAGGTAAAAAATCCGAAGGGCGCAAACTGGCCATACCAACCAAAACTCCGCTAGTATTTTCTAAAGATAAAAAATCTTTAACGTTAGTTTGATCCACGCTGCCGCCATAAACAATGCGAAAATTATTACTGACGACTTCCAAATTAAATAAATCAAGTAGAACTTGACGGATCACATCGTGAACTTCCTGAGCCGCATTGGGCGAAACGGCCTGGCCGGAACCAATTACCCAAACCGGCTCATAAGCGACGATAACTTGTTGATGACTTTTAATTTCAATCCCCTCCAATGCCTTGGTGGTCTGATGAATAATTACATAATCCTTAGCCCCTTCTTGGCGCTGCTCAAACGTCTCACCCACGCAAATAATCGGCGTTAAGCCAGCCTCAAGAGCCGCTTTAGTTTTAGCGTGAATCATCTCGTCAGTTTCATTTAAATATTTTCTTCTTTCGGAATGACCAATAATTACGAACTGACAACCAATTTCTTTAAGTTGGGGCGCGGAAACTTCGCCGGTATATGAGCCGGAATTTTCCCAAAAGCAATCCTGCGCGCCAAGTTTAATTCGGCCGCCTTTCAAAACTTTGGCAGTTTCGGCCAAGGCCGGAAAGGTCGGGCAAACTACTACCTCGGCTTTTTTGTCGGCTTTCATTTTTAAAGTCTTAGCCAAAGCTAAAGTTTCAGCTAAACTTAGCTTCATTTTCCAATTGGCGATAATAATAGGATTATTAGTCATAATATTTTGAGACAAATATATTATACTCTGAGCTTAAGCGGCAAACAAGGACTAAAATTTATAATTTTTCCAAGCCCAGTCAACCAAACTTTTAGTTTCCGACCAGCGATCAAACTGCGTCGGCGCGCCCAAAATTACCAAGGTCAAACTTTTATTATCTCGCCGCTGCACCGACATTAAAAGACAATAGCCGATTTCGCTTAAGTACCCGGTCTTGGCGCCAACAATTTTATAGTCATCCTTATTTAAAAAACTATCCAACAGCAAATCAGTGCTTGCCACTTTAATTTCTTTATTAAAATTTTGCGTTTTAAAATTATATTCAGAACTGGTAACGGCGCCTATAATCTCTTTTTTTAAAAATGCTGTTTGGGCCAATCGAGCCAAGTCTTTGGCCGTAGAAACATTCTTAGGATCCAAACCGGTTGGATCAACAAACTTAGTATCTTTTAATCCCATGCTTTGCGCTTGATTATTCATCTCACCCACAAAATCTTTCAAATTTGAAATTCGCGCCAAAGCCGCGGCTGCTTCGTTGGTTGAAGATATCAGCATCAAGTTGAAAAGATCTCTTACTTTAACTTCATCGCCGGCCACTAACTGAACTAATCCTCCGTCGCGCGCGTCCGACTCCTCAATTTTTACGACCTGATCCCAAACGGGTTGAGTCCGCAAAAAAACCAAAGCCGTCATTAACTTAGTGATACTAGCGATAGGCAAAGTCGTGGTAGAATTTTTTTCCCATAGCCCAGCGCCGGAATTATTATCCAAAACCATGACACTGGCCGCCGTACTGGTGGCTAATTTATTTTGGTTCAATAAAATCGGCTGATTAGCCGGCTGATATTGAATCCGAGTCAGCTCCGGACTACTGGCATTGAAAAAACCAATCCCGGCCGAGACCATAAAACTGAACCAAACAATAATCGCGATAAGATCAAATGTCATAATACTTTACAGAGTTTATCTAAACTGAACCTTCGGCCTTTGAATCTTGGCCGGATAAAACTTTTTCTAAACTCTCATGAGAATTCAATTTCTGCCAATCCGGCAATTCTTTTTGTTCACTGATGCCTAAAAATTTCAAAAAATCAAAGCTGATATTATAGCTAGTTTGCATTTTCTTTTTGTCTTCTTGACTGGTAACCAAACCGCGCACCAAAAGATTGCGCAAAATTACGGCGCAATTGACCCCGCGAATCTGTTCAATTTCAGCGCGGGTAATAGGTCCGCGATAAGCAACAATGGTTAAAGTTTCCAAAGCCGCACGAGTCAGCTCGCCTGTAGTTTCTTCTTTAATAAAATCTTTGACCAGTTTGGCGTTTTCCGGCGCGGTTATCATTTGCACTTCATCCTCCAGTCGCTGAACGCGAATCCCCTTGCCAGCTTGATTATAATCATTAATTAAATCTTGTACTACCGCTTCCACATCCTTTTTCTCCGCCTTGGTTAAGTCAGCCAATTTTTTTATCTTAAACGGCTGATTGGTAATAAAAAGCAAACTTTCAATTTTTGATTTTAAGTTGTTCATATGCTGAATTATAACAAAAAAAATTGACTTAATCAACATTAATTTGTTAATATGCAATGGGTTAAAAATTGCCTTAATCGGCTCAACCAGGAGGAATGAACCTTGTCAAGATCAATATACTTCGTTACTTACGGCAAAGAAGATGGGGGAGCAAATCCGGGACTTACGCCGCTTGGTCGTTATCAGGTAAAACAACTGAGAGAGCACCTGCCAAAAAAACCAAGGACAATTTTGGCCGGCACCGGCAGGAAACATCACGATACGGCTGAAGCTCTCGAATTGGAACCAACACGCTACTCCTTTATTTTTGGCGGTCCGGAAACAGAAGATCAATTTGCAGATACTGTTATCTTGGCCGACGGAAATAGAGTTAAGAAAGAACAATATACTTCAGCTACCGATCGCGCCGGCTTGTTTATCAAAAACATCAAGTCACTGCCCGGCTTGGCTGTTGTTATTACCAGTTGTTCAATGGTATCGCTATTGATGGAACCAGGCCAAGCCAAACCCGCGGCCGTTTATTGGTACGTGCCACAAGACGGCCGATTAATTGAACTATTTGCCGCTCCCGCTGACCTGGGCGGCGGCGAAAAAATTTGAACTGAAAAAAGATTTCTTTACCGCTGATTTTGGCTGAATTATAAATGCCGCTTGAAAAAGCGGCAAAACCAAAGTCTTGACATGCGATGCGAGCTTGAAACCGGTATTCAAGCTCGATTTTTTTTAAATTTCTTCAAAGCTTGGATGAAAATTCAAATTTTTTTCTTTAATCGCCACACCCTTGAATTTCTGCCAATTTTCATCTTTAGTCTGCCATTCAATCGGATCATCAAGCCAATCTTTAACTATTTCACAAAATTCCTGGCTAAAAAATTTTTGTTCGGCGGCGTAATCCATTAATTCCGGCCACGTGACTAGAGTTGTGAATTTATACTTTTTATTTTCTCTTAACCATTTTTGCTCTTCAAGATATTTTGGACCATAATGAGCGTCATTAAAAACCGCCACACCCACCACCACTAAACCGGCTGCTTCCAAAACTTTGACGTATTTTTCCTTACCGCCACCCTTGGAAATAAAATCATCGACTATAACCACCCTTTGACCCGGAGTAAAATCACCCTCAATTAAATTATTGGTCTGATATCCTTTTGGCTCCTTGCGCAGATACAAAAAATTCTTTTTTACTTTTAAAGCAGTCGCCACCCCGAAAGGAACACCAGCAGCCTCAGGCGAAGCAATCAGATCGACGTCCCATGGTCCAATAATACCGGCCAATTCTTCGGCGACAACGTCCAAAATTTCAATTCGACAAAAAATTTTTCGCGCATCCGCCAAAAATGGGAAGTGGCCAACGCGCGGACTGTTCATTTTGCCGGCGATAAAATGATCTTTAAAAAGTAACAGCTCAAGGACTTTTTGGTTCATATATTTTATTAAATAATCGGATCTATGGTTTGATAACTGTGGCTATTTTTAAACTCGTCAAACTTTTGCCAATACGCCGCATTGCTTTGAAATGCCTCGGGACTTTTTAAATATTCCATCATTATTTCTCCAACGGCCAAAGGCAGTCGGCCGGCCTTTATCAACTCATCGGTAATTTCATCCCAACGCGCTAAATAATTTACTTTCACGCCGCTTTTAATTTCCCAATCTTCAATCATTTTCTGATAACCAATGCCGCCATGAAGCAAAACGATCAGGTCTTTAATTTTTAACTTACCTGAAAGATTGGCCAAAACTTTATCTTTAGTATTGCCCCGGCCGATAATATCATCAACCAAAACCGCTTTGGTTTTGCCGGCGTATTCGCCCTGAATTAATTCACCGGTGCGTTGGCATTTTTCGGTTCGGATGTAGCCAAAGGGAATACCGGAATATTGGGAGATAATAGTGGCCAACGGCACACCGCCATTTGGAATGCCTAAAATCAAATCAACATCGAGAGCTTTTACAAATTCACCTAAAACTTGGCCGATTATGGCTGCCCGCCCAGGATTTGATAATACCGTCAGCGCGTCAATCGTAAACGGCGCCTTAAAGCCGGACGGATTATAAATCGGCCCCATTAAATAAAAACCCTGGGTTTGAATAAAACAATCAATGATATTTTTTTGGTCGGCCTTAACTTTCTGCGGCATATTTTTTTAAAAAATCAGGAATTTCAATATTCAAATTTTTCAAAGCCTGGCAATACGACTGCCACTTTCGAGCATTATCATTCCAGCTGTCCGGATTTTGCATGTAATCCAAAACCAACGGCGCGATTTCTTTTGGAATTATGCCTTGATCTATTTGAAAACTCGTGAGTTCATCCCAAGTATATATCTTAAATAAACTTATATGCCTCTGCTCAATCATGTCCTTAAAGCCTGCCAGCAATTTATTTTTTGTGGTCATAATCATGACGATTGATTTAACTTCAACACCGGCTTTTTTTAAATTTTCTATCAACAGAAGTTTAGTCTTTCCGTTGCCCAATAAATCATCAACCAAAACCGCTTTGTCGCCGGCTTTAAAATCTCCCTCAATACAACCCTGAGACACATTGCCCTTGATTTTTTCTTCTTTTCTGACATAAATAAACGGAATCCTGGTCTTTAATGATAACGCCATAGCTAAAGGAATACCGGCGGTTTCCGCGCCAGCAATCAAATTTACTTTTGATTCGGCAATCATCGGCGCTAAATACTCAACAAACAATTCAACGATTTTCGGATAGGAATATAAACGCCTGGTGTTTAACCGAATCGGCACCGGCCCGACTGAAACCCAGCTTGGATATATTTTAGGAAAATCAGGTACCTTGGCGATTTCGGCAAATATTTTATTTTTTAGTTCATTATTGTCATTCATATTATGATTTTAATTTAACAGCGACTTTTTTATTTAAAAACAAATTGATTCCTAATTTTCTGATTCTTTTTTCCCAAGCCGGGTAGTCTTTAAAATAAGAACCCGAAACGCCATCAGTACGCGACACTAAATACATGCCCGCCCAGCGCCGCGTCCTTTCGCGAATTTTTTTCAAGTCTTTTGCCGTCCCCTTCTTTTCTGCCAGAAAGGCTGGACCATAATATTTATCATAATCCATAATAAATTTTTTAGCGTCTCTTCTAATTTTCTTGTCGCCTTTTAATGTCATCCATAACCAATGGGCCAAAAGTACGCCCGAGTCAAAAGCCGGATCATAACTGCACGAAAAATCAAAATCAAAAAAACCCGCAGAATTATTACTGACAAAAATGTTACGAAATACCGGGTCAACCCAAGTCACACAAAATTTTGATTTTTCGGCACTAACCAAAAAATTATTAACCACTTTATCGCCCAAATGTTTTTTCAAACCGCTGCTAAAAGACTGATGGATTAAACTATCAATCAAATAATCACGCCACGCCCGATTGGGGTTAAATTCTTTTTTTAAACCATAGGTCGAGCCATGCAAACGGCCAAAGAGCTCGCCCAATAATTTACCCAATTGCGGATAAACTCGTCCGTGATCAAATTCTTCAACCAACAACTTAAAATCAGAACCGATATCGGACATTAAAAAAATTGAATTTGGCCGGTCGTAAAATAATATTTCCGGCACATATTTTTTTCCCCAAAGCTGGCTTAAAAACTTCAGCATTTTGACTTCCCCCGTCACGCGATTTGGGCTGATGTATTTTTTTATACCCTGCCTTAACATGCGTTTGGCATAAGGCTGAGCCTGCTTGAGAACAAATTTTTTTTCTCCCTGGCTGGTGGTAACTTTTACTTCAAAAAGATAATTGGCATTACTGAAACTCAAAATTTCTTTGACAAAAATTATCCGTTTAATTTTAAAATTCAAAGCAGGAAAAACCTGCTTTTTTAGATATTTTATGATATTATTTTCCGACAACAGAATAGGTTTTTTCATACTTTTATTATAGCACTTAAACTGGCCAAATCAAGTCAAAAAAATACAGGCCTAATCCGTGGACTAGGCCTGCTGTTGTGCGGGGTTGTTCGACCAGCTAGCTGGTCAGAAAGTCAACCACTGTTTTGGGATCGACATTAATTTCAAAAAATACGACACTACTCGGTAAGCCTCCGAGAAGCTTGGTCAAAGCCAAAACTTCTTCCGATACCCAGCCGACTTGCACCGAATTCCAGCCAACCAAAGCGATCTTTTTCTTGTCGTGCCAGGACTTACTGGCAAAGGCAAGGACTGGGATCAGGTGAGCCAGTGTCCCTTCGTTTCCGGCAAAGAACAGAAACGCGTCCGACTCGAGGAATATCCCCAGGCGCCTCCCCCAAGCCTCTTCCTTGGAAAGACTGCCCCCTACCGTGCAGTCCACGAATGGCGTTTCAGCCGGACATTTCCCCCGATCATCCGCCCGATGGCCATGGCAAGTCGCCCGGCAACCAGCTTGGAGGAAAACCTCCACCAGCTTGCCGTAGGCACCCAAGTTGACCTCGACATGCCGTCGAGCCAACTCGGCCGCAATTTCTTTGGCCGCGTCTTCGCAGCCGGCCGCATTGCGATCGCCTTGAACCAAAATACTCATCTCAAACTCTCCCACTGTCGCAACCATAATGGCTGTCGACGGTTGTCCGATTCCCATTCCTTCACAATTAGCTTAATTCAGCGGTCAAATTCAAAATTAATCTCTAAATTAAGCTAATTGGAAAGTTTATAAAGGGCAAGACTAACTTAGCATAATAGCATATTAAACAGGCTTTGTCAATCAAAAAAAGCCTGTTTTCAGGCTTATTTAATAAATACCTCTGATTAATTTTTACTATCACCAATTCTTTCAAGAATGATATCATCGAACGTCCCGGACTGTTTGGCCATTACGGTTTTTTGCTTAATTAATTCCAGCAGCGCTAAAAAACTGACGATGACTTCTGTTTTATCTTTGGCCTCTCTTAAAATATCAGAAAATCTCGTAGTGGCTTGCTGATATAAACGCTGACGAATTTGACTGATTTTTTCCTGAATATTGACCGTGCGCTTGATTACTTCCGTAGGCAAATTCAAAAATGGCTGCAAACCCCGAATCACTCCCAGCATCACTTCCGCCAATTTGTCTTTGGTTAATTTCGGCGGTGGCGAAAATTCCACGTCTTTAAAAACAATCATTTTCTCGCGCGAGTAGGCAAAATGTTTTTGGCTCACCATTTTCTGAATCACTTTCATGGCATCCAAATATTCTTTGTAAATCTTTAACTGCTTAGTTAAATCCTCCTCCTCTTCTTCATCACCCCATTCCAAAAATGGTAAAAGGGCTTTTGATTTAATTAAAAGCAAGCGGGCGGCAATAACTAAAAAATCAGCCAATTCTTCCGGCTTGACGTTATCGCCCGTTGACTGATCCAATATTTCAATATATTGCTCAGTTACTTGAGCCAAGGCCACTTTGGTAATTTCTAATTTTTGTTCCTCAATTAACTGCAAAAGCAGATCCAAAGGACCTTCGAATTGTTCAATTTTAATCTTGTGCATTTTAGCCAATAGCAGATAGCAAATGGCTGTGGGCTATTTGCTATGTGATTGCTTTTATTTTTTCTTCTTGATTATAATCTTTTTAATGACTTTTTTGACGGGCTTCGTCTTTTTCTTGGCTACTTTTTTCTTTTTCGATTTAACTTGCAATTTGTACCCGCCCATTTTGGCGAAACTGGCCAGTTTAGCTTTTTCTATGCCAATAAAATCCTTGGCTTTCATGCGCACCGAATCGGTGAAACTGCCGGCAGATAAAATTATGTCTTTAGTTTTTAACAAGCTTTTATCTACCCAGACTTCTACCTGGTGCATACCGCCAAAGGCTGTCATAGCCCCGGGCTTTACTTTAAAAACCTTAACCATGACTTTTTCGTTTGGAATACTGATCTTTTTAACTTTTAGGGCTTTTTTTAATTTATTCAAATCGATTCTCATGTGCGCCGGCACCACCGCTAACACATAGGCTTTATCCGTGGCAATCAACAGACTTTTGGCAATTTGATTTAATTCTTTTTGCAAAGTTTGAGCCAAGTCATAGGCCGTATAAACCGTCTTATGGGCCAGTTCATCATACTTGGCCATTCTTTTGTCCAAGTAATTTTTTGTGGTTTTAGGGATAGCCATAAATTTTTTAAAAATTAATAAATTAAAAAAGTATCAGCCCAACTACAATAACTTAAAATCGTTTATCTCCAGACCAAATTTATAACCCAAATATTCAGCCGCCAAACGGCAAAAAGTCATGCGCTCGGTAAAAATTTCAAAATACTCCAGGGGCGCGGAAAATTTTGTATCCAGTTTTAACTTTAATTTGATAATTTTTTTCTTGGTATCCACGGCCAGATCATTATCAATGACCGCGTAATTTACGCGATCATGAATATCCATGTCACGACCACCTTTTTTGCTGGTTCTTACCCGCGACCGGTGCACGTCGGATTTATCGGCAATAATTAAAATCGCAGTTATCTTATTAACAATCTTTAATTCATCCTTGTCATGACTGACAATCGCCTGGGCAATCGTGGAGACATCATTGGGATTATCGGCTTCATTTAAAAAAACTTGGGAGAAAAGTAAAGCCGCCCAATAATGATGCTGGGTGCGACCCAAAAAATTTCCCATATCATGGCAATAACCGGCAATGCCGGCCAACTCCTGCTCGTGCTCGCTTAAACCGATCTTTCTGGCAATACTATGGGAACGATCAGACACAATATTGATATGCCTCAGCCCATGATCCGTATAACCCAAAGCATTAAGATATTTTTCCGTCTGACTGGTAAAATCCTTTATCTTGAGATTATTTTTAACTACCTCAACGGTTAATTTCATATTTTTATTTTACGATTTAGTACAAGTGTATGGCCAGGCGCCATGATATTAGTCCGCCATGGCCGTATCAAAACCTTCCAATTCTTCACCGCGCGCCTTAGCTTGAGCTATGGCTTCATCGGAAATTCTAATATTGGCTTCTTTCAAAGCTTTAGCCGATACCACGTTCGGCGCGTCCATCATTAAATCGCGACTGTCGCCGGTCTTGGGAAAAACAATAACTTCGCGAATATTAGGTTCGTTTTGTAGAATCGCCATAATCCGATCAATACCCGGCGCAATCCCCCCATGTGGCGGCGCGCCAAATTCAAAAGCTTCCAGCATATGGCCGAATCGATTTTTAATCTCATCTTCACCTAAACCTAAAAGTTCAAAAACTTTTTGCTGAATATCGCGGCGATGAATTCTAATAGAACCACCGGCCACTTCAAAACCGTTTAAAACTAAATCATAGCCATAGGCTCGCCATTTTCTTGGCTCATCAGGATACTTTTGCATATCTTCTAAATTCGGCATGGTGAAAGGATGATGGCTGGCTACTAATTTCTTTTCCGTCTCGGAATATTTAAACATCGGTGGATCAATCAGCCACATAAAAGCTAATTCGTCCGGATCTTCTTTATTGACTCTTAGATCAGGCTTATCGGAGCCGTATTTTTCCATACACTCGGCATAAGTCAAATGCTTGAACGGCAAATGAGTAACTTTTTTGTTCGGATACAAAGTCTTAACCATTTCAATCATCATCGGTTCAATCAACTCAAAAATATCTTCTTGCTGCACAAAACTCAATTCAATATCCAGCTGGGTAAACTCCGCTTGTCTATCGCCGCGCGTATCTTCATCGCGAAAGCATTTGGCCACTTGAAAATATTTTTCCGCTCCGGCCACCATCAGTAACTGCTTGAATTGCTGGGGTGACTGAGGTAAGACATAAAATTTGCCAGGATAAATACGAGAAGGCACCAAAAATTCACGCGCGCCTTCGGGCGTGCCTTTGGTTAAAATCGGCGTTTCAATTTCTAAAAAATTATTCTTGGTCAAATAATCACGAAAGAACTTCGTCACCTTTGAACGCATCACCAAATTATTGGTCATGCGCAAAGTTCGTAAATCCAAGTAGCGGTATTTTAATCTAGTTTCCTCGCCCACCTTGGAGCTGTCTTTGTCAATCTCAAAAGGCGAAGTTTTGGCTTCGTTTAATATCTCCAATTTTTCACCGGTCATTTCCACGGTGCCGGTCGAAATCTTATCGTTAACCATTTTCGCCGGACGCTCGTTAATTTTACCTTCAATACTGACAACAAATTCCGGCCGCAGTTGATTGGCGAATTGGTAAGCCTCTGCGTATTTCGGCTCAAAAACTACTTGCAAAAGGCCGGAGCGGTCACGTAAATCAATAAAAATTATTTTACCATGGTCACGACGAGAATGAACCCAGCCGCTAACTTTAACCGTTTCTCCGGCTTTTTTGACTACCTCCTCGATAGCAATTCTTTTCATAAAACAAAAATTAATTTAGAAATTAAGGATAATTATATGCTAATCATACAATTTTTTAGCTAATTTGGCAATATTCTGTGAGACTGAATATTGACCTTGCCTCTTGACATAATTATGAATTCAATGTAATATAAAAATCTCAACATTGTTCCCACTCAACTTTTAAGGAGGTGATTGTCATGGCCGGAACAATGACATTTGGTGGCGCTTACCTGTCTTTGGATCAGGGTGTGTTGAATCTTATTGAACGCATCCAAAGGGCCCGTGGAACCTTGCGTTTCACGAACCCGGACGAGTTTCATGCTGCGAAGCGAGATCTGATGCGCGCGCATCTGGCGGCTGAGAAAAACTATGGGGTTATCCCAAATGGAAAAAGCAGTACCCTGCACCAGCTCGTATTCGATTACGAGGAAACGGTACTCGCAATCGAATACGAGCACCTGGCGACCGCTTAAGCGCGCCGTCATTGGCACACTTCTTATGGAGCCTCCAGTCCAACGGACTTGCGAGGCTCTATTTTTTTTAATAAAAAACTCCGCAAAACCCCATTGAGGTCTGGCGGAGCGGAATAGACACAACATAATACTATTGCAAGGCTGCCATATGCGTTCTCATCTCTTCGGCTGTATGGATAGACTCGCAGTAAAAACACCGCGCCCGACGGCAATCGTCAGGTCCATATAGCGTAAAGACTGAGGTATTTGGCACCTCCTCCTCATGCCCGTCAATGCACTCGGGCTCAGGATGATCCGGCGTTGATTCCGGATTCATTCCTCGAGGGCAGCGCAGAATACCAACAACTTTACTTTCCTTGCTGGTATCAACGCGGAACTTCCTCACCATCCTGGACGTCCCATCAATGAAGTTGTACGTCATGCCTCCCTCGGAAAGCATGTGAATTACGTCCAGGATCTCCGGCCGCCATTCATGCAATCTCGCGTCAGGAAACCACATCACATCCTTGTGCAACCCGTCCTGGTTGGAATCAGGGACAACGTCTTCAGCGGCAATAATCGGCCCGGAAAACCCTAATCGGCGAAGCAGCTTCTTGACCAAATCAGACAGTCCAACCGGCCGCAGGTGATCCAAGTTGCAACCATTGAGCAATCGGTTCACGTGAGTAGCCGTCTTAATCGGATGATCCCTAAGGTAGCCCTCATACTCCGTAAAGGTCATGGAGCGAGTCTGAATCAAACCCGCGGATTGCGACGGCGGAAGCTGCCAACAATTTTCGGCGACGACTTCCTCGTTTTCCCAACACTTGTAACCTGCCTCAATATAGGCCATGCGCATCGCCAGAGCCATAAAGGCCTCCAGCCAACATAGACAATTGGGATGGTCTTCAACATCTGACGTCATTGAGGGAAGTGCCTTGTCTATAGGTAAAGCATCTAAAAAGAATGCCGACTTCTTTCGCGTCCGCAAATGCTCAGCAAACCGCCAATCAATCTGAAAAGACGGATTGAGAGTGGCGATCAGTTGACGCACATGTGGCGGTTGATGTTCCACCCGCCAACGCAGCTTGTACAGAACATCAAACGGCTGATCGGGAACTAGGGCATCAACATTATGATGGTCAATGCCCTGAAGATAGCGGCTGTCAAACCGAAATTCGGGATTATCCGGCGTAGCGAAAAGAAACTTCATCCCCAACTTCGGACCAGCCGAACGCCAGTCAAAAACCACTCGAGATTTGGCACAGTCCGGACTGAAGCAGACCGTCTTGCCTTCCAAAACCGCCGCAATCCTGGCCAGACGATCTTCCCGACTTAATTGCAGAAACTGCTGAATGGCGGCCAAAAAGTTTGGATGGCTCATCCGATAACCACTGTCAGCCATAATCGCCTCGCCAAAGAGATACCAGGAAACGATTGAAAGCAAATCCAACGCAACCTGGGTCGGATGAAACCGCGCGCCCTCGCCGGCATTCAAAAAAGTGATGTTGTTGCCCAACATCGTGTGCGGCGAGTGCTTGGCGTCAAAATGCAGCGCCAAAGCTTTGACCAAACCCTCATAGCGACTTCGGATAGCAAAAAAATTGATTCCCGCCGACAAGTACAAACGACGAACCAAATGATGAATCCGTTCGCCCTTGCTGGCCGAGCTGGCCGTAATTGCACGAATAGAAGCAGTTGGATTACTGCACATCATCTGCCAAGCGGCAGCATCCATAGACACCGCCGTACCGGTCGAAGCTTGCATCATGGCTGCCACAAAACCTGGCGCCTCTTGCCCGGATTTATGCAGAGCTTCAAACAAACTGGTGACACGGCGCTTGGTCAAGACAAAGACCAGCATAGCGATTCCCCGATCCAACAAGTGCAGAATTTGCTGGGTTGACAAATCGCCGACTGATGCCGAGTGTTTCAGTGATAACGACATGAGCACTTCTCCTACCACGGTCTTGGGTTTTGCTTTTTTGCTGGCCGTAATTCGTGGCTGTAGTCAGCAAAAAAGGGCTAAATTATCGACTGCTTTAGCCAAGCAGAAATACGCGATCTATATAAAAAAATAACGGCCTGCGCCGTCATGTTCAAGTTGTCAAAGTCCGACAACCTCCTTGGCTATGTTAACAAAAAAACTATCAAAAGTCAAGACTTAATTTTAGCTAATAATTTAACACTTAATAGCGGCATTTCCAGATGAGTCGTCAAAAAATCCGTGAGCTTTTTTTCGCTATTGATAATACCAACCGGGGGCGCGAAACCTAAAATACCCAAAAGCTTAACAACAAACATTCTTTTGTACTTATTAATTTTAACCGCATCGAAAGTCTCATTTTCAACTACTTTAAAAAAATTCTCTAAAAGTAAAAAAATATCCGGCTCCGGCTGACCGTTTCTTGTCATTTTTTCCACCAACTCCAAAGCAAAGCTGGCAAGAATTATTTTTTTTAAATCAGACTTAATTTTAGGATGATTCAAAACAATTTCGGCGCTGGCAATATGATCATGCATCTTGCCTGGCGCGATCATCAAATAAACCAGGCTGAAATACTGCAGCTGACCATTCAACTTACTTTGAATTTTTTTTGTCCCTTTGCCTAAAGCCAAAATCTTGCCTTTACTTTTCGTGTAAATAGAAAAAACCTGATCGGCTTCTCCCCGATCAGAAATTTTTAATATAATGCCGGTTGTTTGATAAGTCGACATGTCTAAGAATTTTTATCGAGATAAGATTGCAAAATTAACATGGCGGCCACCGCGTCATCATCGCCTTTTCTTTTAATTTCTCCCCGGCCTAAACGGTTGGCCATTTTACTAGAAAGTCTTTCATCTTCAACCTCCAGAGGCAGTTTTAAATTGTCTTTTAGCCAATCAACAAAAACCAAAACTTCTTGCATTTGCTTATTTTCCAAATCTTTTAAACGAAATAAGTTATCGCGTTTTTCCGCTTTCAGTGATATTGGCACGCCCACGATAATTTTTTCGATATCTTCTTGCTCGCAAACCTCTTTAATTCTTTTTAAAATTTCTTTTTGATTATCGCTTTTGATAATTTCCAAAGGCATGGCGAATTTATTCTTATCGTCGGATTTGGCTAGCCCAATTTTTTTCGCGCCATAATCAATGCCTAAAATTGCCATACTAAGGTAAAGTTATAATTTCACAACCTTTTTTGGTTACCACAATCGTGTGTTCAAAATGCGCGCACAAACTGTCATCGGCTGTTACGACCGCCCAACCGTCAGGCGCGGTTTTAATGGCGTAATGACCAACGTTAACCATCGGCTCAATGGCCAGAACCATGCCCTCTTTAAGCTGTACATCATCATTTCTTTTATCATAATAATTGGGAATTCTTGGATCTTCGTGCACGGCGTAACCCACGCCATGACCCACCAACTCCCTGACCACGGAAAAACCTTCGCTTTCGACATATTGCTGAATCGCCCGGCCGATATCGGAGATATAATTGCCTTCCTTAATTTGCGCCAAACCAATATCCAAAGATTTCTTGGTTACCCGAATGACTTTTCGGGCAATGGGCGAAACCGAGCCGATAGGAATTGTAGTCGTCATGTCGGTAAAATAACCAGGGTCTTTGGCTGGATATTTCATGCCAATATCAATACTTAAAATATCGCCATTTTTCAAAACATAATCACTGGCGGCAGTATGAACTAATTGCGTATTAACCGAAGCACAAATGGTGCTGGGAAATGGATCTTCATCAGCATGACCGCGATAGTTCTTGAAAGCGGGTAAACCCCCCGCTTCTAAAATTAATTTTTCAGCCAATTGATCCAAGGCCAAAGTCGTTACGCCCGGCTGAGCGGCCATAACCAATTGCTGCAGTACTTGCGCTAAAATTCTTCCGCCTTGGCGCAAGACGACAATCTCTTCGGATTTTTTAATAGTCACCATACTATTTGATTGAAGATATTACTTCGTCAACCTGTTTATAAACTTCTTCAATTGGCTTATCACCGTCAATGACATGCAAGACACCGTCTTTTTTATAATCGGAATAGATTGGCTCGGTTTCCTGATGATATATTTCCAATCGTTGTTTAATGGCATCAGGCTGATCATCGTCTCGTCGAAAAAGTTCACCGCCGCATTTATCACAAACGCCGGCCTGTTTAGGCGGATTAAAGGTTAGATGATAGCTCAGGCCGCATTTGCAGGCCAAACGTTGGGCTAAACGCCGAATGGCAGTTTCATCACTTAAATTAATCACCATGGCTAAATCAATCTTGGTAATTTGATTTAAGAAGTTTAACTGAGCCAAATTTCTTGGATAGCCATCTAAAACAAAGCCCAAGGCGCAATCAGGCTGATTAATTCTGTCTTGAACCACTTGATTTACCAATAAATCGGGCACCAATTTGCCACTATTAACATAAGAGCTTATTTTTTGACCCAAGGCCGTGTTATTTTTTAAGTGATAACGAAAAATATCGCCAGTGGAGATATAAGGCCATTTATGCCTTCTGGCGATTAATTCAGCTTGCGTCCCCTTACCTGAGCCCTGAGGACCAAATATAATTATTTTCATATTATTCAATTAAACCGAAAAGATTCTCTTTATCAATTTCCGAAATTAATTTTTCTTCCCGGAGTTTTCTGATTATATTTCTATATTCTTCTTGACTCACCCCACCCTGGCTTAATTTATCCAGTAGGGCTTGATAAACAATTTCTCTTTCTTTATAGTCAAGAGAATTAATTTTAAAAAGTGCTTCCTTAATTTGTTCGTGAGTCGTAAATACTTTTGGGGAATCAAAAAGTCCCATAAATTAAAAGGTTGATTACAAACCCTCGTAATCACGCATGGTTAGCTGAGACTCAATTTGCTTGTAGGTTTCAATCACGACGGAAACTACGATCAACAAACTTGTACCACCAATAGCGAGAGTGGAAATGCCGGTTAGGCCGTTGATGGCCATAGGCAAAACGGCGATAATGCCGAGGAATAAAGCACCGGCCAAAATAATACGATTGGTCGTATAAGTGAGATATTCGACAGTCGGCTTACCTGGACGAATGCCGGGGATAAAGCCGCCTTGTTTTTGTAAATTTTCCGCGATCTGATCAGGATGAAAAACTACTTCGGTGTAAAAATACGTAAAACCAAAAACCAACAAGAAATACAAAACGCCGTAGATTATTTGATTATTAAAAATTGCAATGACATTCTCCGCGATCGTGACCAAAATTTGCGATTTGGCGGTCATAAAAAATTGAGCGACCATCGGTGGAAATAAAATAATAGAAATTGCGAAAATAATAGGAATTACTCCGGCCATATTAACCCGCAAAGGCAAATGAGTATTCACGCCGCCATACATTTTCATCCCCCGAACACGCTTAGCGTAAGATACTGGAACATTGCGCTGGCCTTCAGTGATAATCACTACGCCCACAATCGTGAGGATGGCCACGATGATAAATAAACCCATGGTAATTAACTGGGTTTTATCAAAAATCAAAATTGTCTGCTGCAAGGCACTGGGAATTCTGGTAACAATGCCGACAAAAATCAATAAAGATATGCCATTACCAATATGTTTTTCTGAAATTAGTTCACCCAGCCACATTAAAAACATGGTACCAGCGGTAGCGGTGATTATAATGGAAACAAGATTCCAAGTAGTTAAATTTAAAAAAATGCCGGAAGATGATTTATTCAGTAAAGCAATTAAACTATACCCCTGCAAAGCGGCCAAAGGAATGGTCAACATTCTGGTCCATTGATTGATTTTTTGTCGGCCCGCTTCGCCTTCTTTCTGCAATTCCTCCAGGCTGGGAATAATCATGGCCAAAAGCTGAAAAATAATGGAAGCGGTAATATAAGGTCCAACCCCCATAGCCACAATGGAAAAGTTTTCCATACCGCCGGCCGAAAGAATATTCATTACCCCCAAAAGTTGGTTAGAGGCAAAATAATCTTTTAGAGCTTGCGCGTCAATGCCCGGAATCGGAATATGAGCGGCTAAGCGAAAGACTACCATAATACCCAGAACAAACAGGATACTATTTCTCAAATCTTTGATTTTCCAAATTTGAATGAGTTTTTGCCACCACATAAATATTGAGAGACGATAAAATTTATAAACTATCTGGCTAATTGCACCTTGCCGCCTGCTTTAATTATAGCTTCTTTGGCCGTTTCCGAAAAGGCATGAGCCGAAACCGTCAATTTTTTGGTCAATGTGCCTTTACCTAAAATCTTGACACCGCTTTTGGCGCTCTTAATTAAATTCTTTTCGATCATTTTTTTGACATTAACAATCTCTCCATTTCCAAAATTACTTTCCAACTGATCAAGATTGACGACATCAAGTTTGGCATAGAGACTCTTAAAACCACCGATCTTTGGTTTATTGCGCAAAGCCAAAGCCATCGCGAAACGCTGTAAACCGCGTCGGCCGCCGGAACGAGCGCGCTGGCCTTTTAAACCTCGGGTACTATAAGTACCATGACCGGAAGCATTACCACGGCCAACTCTCTTAGCTTTTTTTTGCGCCTTTTTATTAACTTTTAAATTGTGAAGTGATAATTCAGACATAATTTTAGAAATTATCTAATCTCTATTCTTTAGACTTTTTTTCCGCGACTGGCTTCTTGGCTTCTGATTTATTTTCCGGTTTAACCTTAGGCTGAATCTTTTTTAACATTTGTAAAGCTTTCAAAGTCGCACTGACATTATTAATTTTATTGTTAGAGCCTAAAACCTTAGCCACCACATTGGAAACACCGGCTAAATCCAAAATAATACGAGCCGCACCACCGGCCATAATACCGGTACCTTTAGGCGCGGGTTTTAACATAATCTTGGCCGCCCCAAATTTAGCGTCAACTCGATGCGGGATGGTTTCATTAATAATCGGCACGGTAATCAAATTTTTCTTAGCTTTAGTAAAAGCTTTATTAACCGCTAAAGTCACGTCAGCCCCTTTGGCCACACCCATACCCACCTTGCCTTTTTTGTCACCAATAACTAAACAAGCGCGGAATCTCATTCTCTTACCACCGGCCATAACACGGGTTACGCGCGCAATATCAATCATTGATTGCTGATATTCGCTTTCACCACGAAAATTATCTCGTGAGTCAGAGCGCCGACCGCGTTTGGGTGAATTTTCTTTATTGACTGCTTTAATTTCTGCCATATTTAGTATTTTTAAAATTTAAGTCCACCTTTTCTAGCTCCTTCGGCGGCCGCTTTAACCCGACCGTGAAATTTATAGCTAGATTTATCAAAAACCGCTTCTTTAATACCAAGTTTAAGCGCTTTGGCCGCGATCAATTCGCCAACCAAACCGGCTAACACCGTTTTGTTGCCTTGATCTTTAATTTCCGTATCCTTGGCTGAGGCCAAGGTTTTACCTTGCTGGTCATCAATTAACTGAACATAAAAATGCTTCAGGCTGCGATAAACATTCATTCTCGGTCTCAGAGCATCACCGGAAATTTTGGCGCGCACTCGATTTTTTCTTCGCTGCTGGCGATCTTGTTTAATTTTTTGGCTTCTTAACATAATATTGAAAAACAAATTTGTAAACTATTAAGCACCCTTGGCTGCGGATTTACCCTCTTTACGAATAATGGTTTCATCGGAATATTTAATGCCCTTGCCTTTATACGGCTCGGGTTTTTTCAAACTTCTGATTTCCGCCGCTGTCTGACCAACCAATTCTTTATCAAAACCAGAAATAGTCACGACGTTCTTTTCCACTTTTATTTCAATACCCTGAGGAATCGGAAATTCTACCGGATGAGAAAAGCCCAAAGCCAAGTTTAGATTTTTTCCAGCCAAAACCGCTTTATAACCGACGCCGTTAATCTCCAGTTGCTTAGAAAATCCTTCGGTCGTACCGATTACCATATTACTGATTAAGCGGCGGTATAAACCCCAAAGTGAACGTTGCTTCTTATCTTCCGGCTCTTTAACCGTAACGGTGATAATATCACCTTCGCGATTAATCATGACGTCAGAATGAAGCGCTTGGCGCAACTCCCCTTTTGGACCCTTAACGATAATAAAACCGTCAGCCATTTTAACGTCGACATTAGCCGGTATATTGATAGGTTGTTTTCCAATTCTTGACATAAAATTAAATGCACTTATTAATAGATCTCGCAAATCACTTCCCCACCCAGATTTTTTTTCTTGGCTTCTTTGTTAGTCATCAAACCCTGAGAAGTAGAAATAATCGCAATCCCTAAACTATTTAAAACCACCGGTAATTCATCCTTGGTCACATACTTGCGATGACCAGGCTTACTAATTCTTTTCAAATTAGTAATTGACGACTCTTTGCCGTTATATTTTAAAATAATTTTAATCATCTTCAACTTGCTGGCCAAAGAAGCGTCCTCAATGACTTCAACTTCTTTAACGTAGCCATGCTTCGCTAAAATTTCCGCGATATTCATTTTAATTTTAGAGAAAGGCAAAATTACCTCTGGCTTTCTAACCGCCATGGCGTTTCTGATTCTTGTTAACATGTCAGCAATTGGATCTGTCATATTTTGAATTTAAATTAAATATTTATTGATGTTTACCGACCAGCGGTAAATTATCATTGTTTTAACTAATTAATTACCAGCTTGATTTAGTGATACCGGGAATTTGAGCATTATTGGCCAGTTCGCGAAAACAAATCCGGCAGACATTAAAATCACGCATGTAGCCGTGAACTCGACCACAACGCCAACAACGTCTTACAATTCTGGTGGAATATTTAGGTTTCTTCTTTGATTTTGCTATTTGTGCTTCTGTTGCCATAAAATTGATTATTTTTGAAAGGGAAAACCCAATAATTTTAATAATTCCAAACCTTCCTCATGAGTCTTAGCCGATGTTACAACACAAATTTGCAAACCATGAATTCTCTCCACTTCATCGGATTTGATTTCCGGAAAAGAAATATGCTCCCTAAAACCCAAATTCAAATTACCTTGCAGGTCGACCGATTTCGGATCAAGACCACGAAAGTCTCTAACCCGAGGCAAAGTAATATTAATCAGCTTATTTAAGAAATCATACATCCGCTGACCGCGCAAAGTTACCATTAATCCAACAATTAATCCCTCTCTGATTTTGAAATTTGAAATTGACTTTTTGGCTAAAGTCTTAACCGGTCTTTGGCCGGTGATTCTCATTAAAGTACTCTCGGCCAGTTCATTAAATTTGGGGTCTTTCAAGCCTTGACCCGCCCCAACGTTAATCACCACTTTCAAAATTTTCGGCGCGGCCATTTCATTTTTATAGCCGAACTTTTCTTTCAAAGCCGTAATGGCGGATTTTTTATAAATTTCCTTAATACTATTCATAAAAATTAAATTATTTCTTTACACTTTTTACAAACTCTGACCTTGTTCTTGTTCTCCAAAATATCATAACCTGGTCTAGTATTTTGACCGCATTTCGGACAAACTAAAATTACGTTAGAAGCATTCATCAAAGCGGGAAATTGGATGCGCTGACCTTTTTCTCCCTGCTTTTTCGGCCGCAAATTTTTGAAAAGTAAATTAGCCCCTTCAATCGAAATCTTGTTTTTCTCATTATTAACCTGCAAGACTTTACCGGTCTTGCCTCGATCTTTACCGACTAATATTTTTACTTTATCGCCTTTTTTTAGCTTCATATTATATTCACTTATCGTTTTATTAATTTATAGTACTTCCGGAGCTAAGGAAATAATTTTATTGAATCCTTTGTTTCTTAATTCTCTGGCGACTGGACCCAGAATACGAGTACCTTTGGGTTCTTTATTCTTTTGATCAATGATGACGCAGGCGTTATCGTCAAATCTAATATATGAACCATCCGGTCGTCGAGTTTCTTTATGTACCCGCACCAAAACCGCGTGTAAAACTTCACCTTTCTTGACCATACTGTGCGGTACTGCCTCTTTAACCGCCACGGTGATAACATCGCCTAAGCCGCCATAGCGTCTTTGATAGCCATGCAAAACCTTGATGCATTGAACTTTCTTGGCACCAGAGTTATCGGCTACTTTTAACATTGAACGTAATTGAATCATATTAATTGACTATTAAAGATTTACTTCTTTGAAGATAAAACACGCCAACGTTTATGCCGAGAAATTGGCCGGCATTCAATAAACGTTACATGGTCACCTTTTTTGAATTGATTATTTTCATCATGAACCTGATATTTTTTAGAAACGATGTAGCGCTTCAAATATTTCGGGTGCAATTTAGTTCTTTTAACTTCAACCACGATGGTCTTGTCACCCTTGTCGGAAACCACCAACCCAACAAATTTTCTTTTAATTTGCGTTTTATTTACCGTCATAATTATTTGGCGCTCTTTTTAGCTTGATTTAATAAAAATAAAATTTGAGCAATCTTCTTTTTTGCTTCGCGCAGTTCACGTAAATTCTTGAGCTGATTGGCATTAACCTTGAATTTCAATTCACGGCACTTCTCTTGAGCTTCAACTAGCATGACCGCCAATTCCTTTTCCGATTTAGTTTTTAATTCCTTATATTCCATATTAATTCTTTACAATAAAAGTTGTTTTAATCGGCAATTTATGAGCCGCCAATCTCATAGCTTCTCTAGCCTTATCTTCCGGCACGCCATCAAGTTCAAAAATAATCCGACCCGGCTGAACCACGGCCACATAATGATCCACCGCGCCCTTACCAGAACCCATAGTTGACTGTTCACCTTTCTGGGTTACCGGCCGATCCGGAAAAATTCTAATCCAAATCTTGCCACCACGCTTAATGTACCGAGTCATCGCCCGACGAGCAGCTTCAATTTGTCTGGCCGTAATCCAGCTGATACCCATGGATTTCAAAGCATACTTACCAAAATTAATTTCCGTACCAGACGAGGCTTTGCCTTTGAGCACGCCCTTTTGCCATTTTCGATGTTTAATTTTTCTTGGTGACAACATATCTTATCGGTTATTTGCTTAATTTTTCTTCTTTCTTTTTAAAAATTTCCCCTTTATAAATCCAGACCTTGATCCCGATGGCACCGTATGTGGTTCTGGCCACACCGCGAGCATAATCAATATCAGCTCTCAAAGTGTGAAGCGGTAATTTACCCGAAGTCAAAGTCTCTGTTCTGGCGATTTCCGCACCGTTTAAACGGCCACCGACAGTTACTTTAACACCTTTGGCATCGGTTTTTTCCACTCGGCCAATCGCTTGTTTCATGACGCGCCGAAATGGCATACGTTTTTCGATATCCAACGCAATTGACTGGACAATTAACTCGGAATTATTATTTGGATTGCTGACTTCTTGAATATTAACATTTAAAGTCGTCTTTTTATCTAAAAATTCATTCTTAATTTTCTTTTTCAAATCTTCAACGCCCTGACCGCCGCGGCCGATAATGACGCCTGGTTTAGCTGAATGAATAATAATAGTTAAAGCGGAAGCGGATCGTTCAATTTCAATCTTGGCAATAGCCGCTTCTTTCAATTCCTTCTTTAAAAATTTTTTAATCAAAAGATCCTGCTGCAAAAATTTAGCAAAATCACGCTTGGAAAACCATTTTGAATCCCAGGTGTATATTCCCCCAACTCGGAATACTTTTGGATGTACTTTATGTCCCACAGATTTATTTGATTATTAATTTATAATAAATATTTTAAATAATTACTAACCAGTTTTACGTTGAAAAATACCTTTGACAAAACCCTTTTGATCACCTTCGCCTTTACCGCCATCCTTATTCTTATGGTTGCCAACTTTCAAGGCATCTTTTTTCATATCCTGAGGTTTAACAATTTTTACTTCTTCGGATTTTTTTTCGCCCTTAGTTGAAGCTTTGATTTTAGCACCATCTTTTATTCCCAAAACTAGTTCAATATGACTGGTTTGCTTTCTAATAGTGGTAGCACGGCCATGGGCTTTAGGCATCCAACGCTTTAAAACCGGTCCGCCATTGGCAGTAATTTTTTTAATAAACAAATCCGCTTTATCCAGTTGAAAATTATGTTCCGCGTTAGCAATAGCCGAATGCAATAATTTAGAAATAGGCAAAACTGCCGCTTTGTTGGCAAAATTCAAATAAGTTTCCGCCTCTTCTACGGCTGCGCCGCGAATTTGATCAACAATCAATCGAGCCTTCTTGGCTGAAACCGGCACGAAGCGCGCCGCCGCCTTAACTTCCGTAATCGACTTTTTATCTTTCTTTTCAGAACCGGTTTTGGCTTCGGCCTTAATCGGTTTGGCGTCTTTCTTATTCAATTTTTTAGCTTCTTTTTCCATAATATAATATTAACTTACTATTTCTTTTCTGCGGCCGCTTGGGCTTTAACTCTGTCAGCAGAAGCTTTATCCGCAGCGGCTTTAGCTTCTTCTTTAGCCATTTTACCGCCATGAACCACAAATCTTTTAGTCGGAGAGAATTCACCCAAACGATGACCAACCATATTTTCTACCACCAATACCGGCACATGAATGCGACCGTTGTGAACCCCAATAGTAAAACCCACCATTTCTGGAGTAACCGTGCAGGCACGATCCCAGGTCTTAATTACCACTTTATCCGTCACTTTATATTGGCTGATTTTTTTCAGCAATCTTTCATTGATATATGGTCCTTTTTTTAAACTTCTTGACATATACTTATTATCTTTGATTATTTAGCGTTGCGTCTCGGACGACGAGAAACAATAAAATTATCGGAATATTTTTTCTTTTTTCTGGTCGGCACGCCTAAAGCTAATTTGCCCCAAGGAGTTTTCGGCGCTTTCATACCAATCGGATTATGGCCTTCGCCGCCACCATGAGGATGATCAACCGGATTCATGGCCTTACCTCGAACGGTCGGCTTAACGCCCAAATGGCGCTTTCGTCCGGCCTTACCAATTCTGATATGCATCGCGTCCGGATTGGAAACTTGGCCGATCGTCGCCATTGATTTTTTAGAAATCAATCTAACTTCACCGGAAGGCAATTTAATATTGGCGTAGTCGCCTTCCACGGCCATTAATTTCGCTCCCGCACCAGCCGTTCTGACAATTTGCGCGCCCTTGCCTGGAGTAATTTCAATATCATAAATAATTAAACCTAAAGGAATTTGTTCAATCGGCATCCGATTGCCCGGTTGAATTTCAGTTCTGGTCTTTGAAGAAATAACTTCACTGCCAATTTTTAAACCGACTGGAGCTATAATGTATGACTTAATTCCATCAGCATACTGGATTAACGCGATACGAGCGCGACGATTCGGATCGTATTCTAAAGCCATCACCTGAGCCGGCATGTCGTAGCGGTTGCGGATATAATCAATCAAACGATAATAACGTTTAGCTCCCCCGCCAATATGCCTAACGGTAATTTTACCGGACGCGTTGCGGCCACCGGTTTTCTTTTTAATGGCAATCAACTTTCTTTCCGGCTGCTTGTCGGTCACGTCGGCAAAAGTATCAACCGAAGTATGGCGGCGAGCGGGACTAGTTGGTTTGTAAATTTTTATTGGCATAATCTAATATATTTCAAATTAAACACCTTCGTAAATTTCAATCTTGTCACCAGCCTTTAAGGTAACAATGGCTTTTTTCCAATTTCTGGTTTTACCATGACTGCGGCCATAGCGGACGTTTTTACCGCCGCAATTAGCCAAGTTAACACTCAACGGTTCAACGTGGTAAATTGAACGAATCGCTTTCTTCACCTCGATCTTATTCATCTTAGGATTAATGGAAAAAACATATTTATTCAAAGCTGCCAAATGAGCCGCTTTTTCCGTAACCAAAGGCTTAATAATCACTAAATGGGCTTGAAGGCTTTTGCCTTTCAGTTCCTTTTTAGCTTCTGCCTTAACTACCGCCGGCTTGGTTTCAGTTAGCACCGGTTTCTCTGATTTATCTGAAGTCTTTTTCACGGTTTTAGCCGCCGCAGACGCTTTGACCGCCTTGGCTTCTTCTTCTTTTTTTCCTTTTAACTTATCAAAAATTCCCATAGCGTTATTTGATTAAATATGCCTTTTCAATTTCCGCGATCGCGTCAGTAGGCATTAATAAATATTTATTCTTAATCACGTCAACAATATTCAATCCGCTGGCGCTGATATAAGTTACAGCGGCTATGTTTCTCGCGGCTCGAGTAATTTTTTCATCCTTTTTGGCTAAAACCAACAAAACGCTCTTGGGCTTTTTAGCTTTAACCTCGGCCTTATCGTCTTTTTTCAAAGTCTTTTTTTTCTTGTCGCGTAAATTCAAATTCTTCAATAATTCGTAAAATTTCTTAGTCTTGGCTTCGGCCAATTCCAACTTATCAACCAAAATAATTTTCTCATTCAACGCTTTGTCGGACAAAGCCATCAATAAAGCTTTCTTTTTGGCCTTCTTATTAATCTTTAAAGAAAAGTTCTGATCATTTCTCGGACCAAAAGTGATACCGCCCCCTCGCCACAAAGGTGAACGAATGGAACCATGGCGAGCTCGGCCGGTGCCTTTTTGTTTCCAAGGCTTTTTACCGCCGCCTCTAACTTCACCTTTATTTTTAGTGTGAGCTAAATTTTGACGGCTGTTGGCCTGTTGGGCAATAACGGCTTGAGCCACTAATTCTGGTTTAACTTTCAAACCAAAAATTGCTGGATTCAAATCTAATTCTTTGACCTTTTCACCGATTGTATTGTAGACAGTTGCTTTAATCATATAGAAATAACATGGTTAACATCTTAACTATTTATCTCCTCGGCTTTTACTTCTTGGGCTGGTGTTTCTTCAAGTACCGCCTCGGCCTTATCTTCCGTCTTAATTTCTTCCGATTCAGTCGCGACTTCTTCGGCCGCGATAATTAAATCACCCACGCCGGAAATTAAAACTAAATTTTCTCTGGAACCCGGAATCGCACCTTTGATATAAATTTCGTTTGTATCAGGATTTACTTCGACAATTTCTAAGTTGGTAACCGTCACCTGCTGTCCACCCATGCGACCGGCCATTCTTACGCCTTTAAAGACGCGCTGATTACCGCCGGCACCAATTGAACCAGGCATGCGCAACTGATCTTTATGACCGTGAGTAGCTAAACTGCCATGAAAACCATGGCGCTTGACTACACCCTGAAAACCCAAACCCTTGGCCACGCCGGTTACTTTAACAATATCACCAGCGGCAAAAATCTTGGCCGTCAGTTTGTCACCGGTTTTTAAACTTTCAGTTTGAGCCGCATCGGTTCTAAATTCTTTTAGATAGCGAAAATTACCCAGGTCTTTAATTTGACCCTTAATTGACTTGGCGATTTTTCTTTTACTGCCAAAACCAATCTGGACGGCCATGTAGCCATCCGGCTTTTCATTCTTAATCTGAGTCACAACGCACGGACCAGCCAAAACTCTGGTAACAGGAACCACGGTTCCGTCTGGCAGGAACTTCTGAGTCATTTCTCTTTTTTCTGCTAAAATAAACTTCATATTGATTGATAACTTTATGATCAATTCATGCGATTCTAATCTGCGAACGCATCCGAATCGACGAATTCTTGCTAAAAATTCGTATATTCGGATACCTTAGACACTAGAATCGGGTAAATAAAAATCTGCCTCAAAGAGCCAGGTATTTTTCCGGCTGGCAAATTGTAGGACTATTATTTACTGGAATTGTTAATTCTCCTAAATAATCTCTTGAACCAATAGAGGTTATCCGGCCTTGCTTCCAAGCCAGGGAGCGAAAGAAAAATTTATCTTCTTCCCTTCCCCGACTTAGACGGTCAGCGGGAGCTTTCTCTATTTTTTCAACGATTAATTAGATTGGTTTCTAATTAGTTTAGCTTAAAGCATTTTTATCTCGACGTCAACACCAGCGGGCAAATTCAAGTTGGTCAGAGAATCAACCGTTTTCGGAGTCGGATCCATGATATCCAACAATCGTTTGTGGATACGCATTTCATATTGATCACGAGCGTCCTTGTGGACAAATGACGACTTCAAAACCGTATACTTCTTTTTTTCCGTCGGCAATGGCACTGGACCTAAAACTACGGCGCCGGTTCTTTCAACCGTTTCCATAATGTTTTTGGTGGACTGATCAATAATCTTGTGATCATAGGCCCGAATCTTGATTCTAATTTTTTGCTTGTTTTCTTCGGTTTCTTCACCTTTGCGGGAAGCGACCGGTACTTTCTTGATTGCTACCATATCATGGGCAAAAGAGCTTAACTCCTTATCCCGCCTGACGGCGGGATAAGGAGATATTTGAATAATTATTTAACGATTTTAGCGATAACGCCACAACCAACGGTTCGGCCACCTTCACGAATAGAGAAACGTTGTTTTTCTTCCAAAGCGATTGGTTTAATCAACTTGATGGTCAAGTTCAAAGTATCACCCGGCATAACCATTTCTGTGCCTTCCGGCAAGATAACTTCACCGGTCACATCAGTCGTACCAATGTAAAACTGAGGTTTGTAACCCTTAAAGAACGGGCTGTGACGACCACCTTCTTCTTTGGACAAGATATAAGTTTCACCGGAGAATTCAGTGTGCGGATGAATAGAACCCGGTTTGGCTAAAACCTGACCGCGTTCAACTTCTTCTTTTTTAATACCGCGCAATAATAAACCGGCGTTATCACCAGCCTGACCTTCATCTAGGGATTTATTAAACATTTCAATACCGGTAACTACGGTTTTAACCGTGTCTCTTAAACCGGCGATTTCTACTTCTTCATTCAATTTGATAATGCCTCTTTCGATTCTACCAGTAACGACCGTACCGCGGCCTTCAATGGAGAAGATATCTTCAATCGGCATTAAGAACGGTTTGGCCGTATCACGAACTGGTTCTGGGATATATGAATCAACGGCATCCAATAATTCTTGGATACATTTGGTCGCTTCCGCATCTTTGGGGTTTTCCAAGGCTTTTAAAGCCGAGCCACGGATGAAAGGAATTTCATCACCAGGAAACTCATATTTCTTCAATAAGTCTCTGACTTCTTCTTCAACCAAGTCGATCAATTCCGGATCTTTAACTTGGTCAACCTTATTTAAAAAGACCACCATGGCAGGTACGCCAACTTGGCGGGCTAATAAGATATGTTCACGAGTTTGCGGCATCGGGCCGTCAGTGGCAGCAACCACTAAAATCGCGCCGTCCATTTGAGCCGCGCCAGTAACCATGTTTTTAACATAGTCAGCATGACCCGGACAATCAATGTGGGCGTAATGACGCTTAGCGGTCTCATATTCAACGTGAGCAGTGGCAATAGTAATACCGCGCTCTCTTTCTTCCGGAGCGTTATCAATTTGGTCAACACTCTTGGACTGAGCCGTCATACCCTTGGCATTCATGTAAGCCAAAATAGAGGCGGTCAGAGTAGTCTTGCCGTGGTCAACGTGACCGATAGTCCCAATGTTCAAATGGGGCTTTGTACGTTCAAATTTATCTGCCATAGAAAATTTTTCCTTCTTTTTTTGCGATCTTTTGTGAGCCAGCCCCGTGAAGGAAAAATGGGGCGGATCGCGTTAATTTTTTATTTATTAATAATTTTTAATACTTCTTGAAAAGCACTATTGAGTATATAACAAATTTATCCAATTTGTCAATATTAGTCTACCGGTTCAAAAAAGTAATCTTGGGCACTTCTCACCTCTTCTTCAGTAATTTTGGCTTTATCTAGCAAATTTTTATCATCAATTAGCGGCTTTTCAGCTTCTTTTCTCTCAGTAATTTCACTCCAATCCTCAAATTCTTTGCTTTGATTAGCCGCTTTCCAAACAGCAATTTCCGCATTAACCTTGTCTAAAAGCTGCTCTTCGCTCAAATTTGAGATGTCAGACTTATTTAAAGCCATTTTTTCGTAATCACCGAAAGCCAAAACGACGAACGCCGGATTACCTTCATGATCCAAAACCACACAGTTATTGTTGGTCTTTTTAATCAACTCAATAATTTTTTCTAAACCGTTGGGCATAGTAAATTTATCTGTTTTTTAGCTAAGCCCCTCCCTGATATGATTATTTTTTGCCTTTTTCTCTTTCGCCCTTGATTGTTTCAGCGACATTGCTCGGCACCTCTTGATAGTGGGAAAATTCCATGGAATATGAAGCTCGACCCTGAGTCATGGATCTGACTTCAGTGGCATAACCAAACATTTCCGCTAACGGCACCTTGGCATCAATAACTTTCATTTGGCCGCGATCGCGCATTTCATCAATCTGACCGCGCTTGGAATTTAAATTACCGATAACATCCCCCATGGATGATTCCGGAGTAATAACTTCTACTTTCATAATCGGTTCAAGCAGAATTGGCGTAGCGCGCCGAGCGGCTTCTTGCAAAGCCATGGAACCGGCAATTTTAAAAGCGGCTTCGGATGAGTCAACATCATGATAAGAACCATCATAAACCGTGGCTTTAACATCAATCATCGGATAACCGGCAATTACACCCTTATCTAAAGCTTCTTTTATACCTTTTTGGATTGGCGTAATAAATTCACGAGGAATTGATCCACCCTTAACATCATCAACAAATTCAAAGCCTTCGCCGCGAGCTCGGGGCTCAACACGAATCCAGCAATGACCATACTGACCACGACCACCGGACTGTTTAATATATTTACCTTCGGCTTCCGCCGTACCCTTAATGGTTTCCTTGTAAGCGACCTGCGGCTTACCGACATTACATTCCACTTTGAATTCACGTTTCATTCTTTCCACCAAAACATCCAAATGCAATTCGCCCATACCGCCAATTAAAGTCTGCATGGTTTCTTCATCAGTCCTAACTTTAAAGGTCGGATCTTCTTCGGCTAATTTTGATAAAGCAATACCCATTTTTTCCTGATCAACTTTGGTTCTGGGCTCAATAGCCACCCAAATAACCGGCTCCGGAAAGCTAATGGTTTCCAAAACAATCGGATGATCTTCATCGCATAGAGTATGGCCGGTAAAAGTGCTCTTTAAACCAACAGCCGCCGCGATTTCTCCGGAGTAAACCTCTTTTACATCTTCGCGATTATTGGCATGCATTCTAACGATACGACCCAATCTTTCTTTTTCACCAGTTGAAGAGTTTAAAATATAAGAACCAGCTTCGGCTTTACCGGAATAGACTCGAAAAAAACAAAGCTTACCCACGAATGGATCAGCGGCAATTTTAAAAGCAATAGCGGCAAACGGTTCATCGTCAGAAGCCGGACGCGTTTCTTCTTGTTCGGGATGGCGCGGATTAAATCCTTTAACCGGCGGGATATCCAAAGGACTCGGTAAAAAATCACAAATAGCATCAAGCAAAAGCTGAACGCCCTTATTTTTCAAAGCCGAACCGCACATAATCGGCATAATATCATTGGCAATAACCGCTTGACGCAAGACTCTCTTAATCTCCGATAATTCAACATTTTGGCCTTCCAAATATTTATTCATCAAGCCCTCGTCGTGCTGGACGATAGCTTCAATTAATTCATGGCGATATTTTTCCGCACTGGCTTTCAGGTCTTCCGGAATAGCGATTTCTTCCACATCTTTACCTTGTTCATCTTTGTAAACCCAAGCGGTTTGAGTTAACAAATCAACCACACCCAAAAATTCGCTTTCCGCGCCGATGGGTAATTGGATGGGAAAAGCGTTTTTGGTTAAACGGTCATGAATGGCATCCAAATCATGATAAAAATTGGCACCCATGCGATCCATTTTATTAATGAAACCGATCAATGGTACTTTAAATTTTTCCGCTTGATGGTAAACCGTTTCCGACTGAGGCTCCACGCCGGCCACACCGTCAAAAACCACCACGCCGCCATCCAAAACACGCAGTGAACGTTGGACTTCAGCGGTAAAATCGATATGCCCGGGAGTGTCGATTAAGTTAATGCGGCACTTCTTATCTTCTTCACTGCGAGGTGCCCAAAAACAGGTGGTAGCCGCCGAAGTAATAGTAATGCCTCTTTCTCTTTCTTGATCCATCCAATCCATTTCCGCTTCCCCTTCATGAACTTCACCAATCTTGTGTTTCTTGCCAGTGTAAAACAAAATACGTTCGGAAACCGTGGTTTTACCGGCGTCAATATGGGCAATAATCCCGATATTTCTAGTTTTTTCTAAAGAATACTCACGAGGCATAAAATATATTGGTTTAAAAATTATTTGTTATTAACCGCAAAGACGAGGCAAAACCTCGTCCTGGCTAGACACCGCGGTTTATCGAGCAAAATGAGCAAAAGCCCGGTTGGCTTCAGCCATTTTGTAAGTATCCATGCGTTTTTTAATCGCGGCACCCTCTTTATTATAAGCGGCAATCAATTCATCGGCTAGCTTCTGACCCATGGGCGCGCCTTTTCTGGTGCGGGAAGCGCCAATAATCCAGCGAAAAGCTAAGGCCAAGCGTCGATCTCCGGAAACCGCGATAGGAATCTGATAGTTACCGCCACCAATCCGACGAGATTTGACTTCCACGTCCGGACCGACATTTTTCAAAGCGCCATCAAATATTTCCAACGGATCTTTTTTTGTTTTTTCAGCGATGAGGGCAAAGCAATCATAAACCACGCGCTGGGCGGTTGATTTTTTGCCTTTACGCATAATTTGATTAATAAATTTAGCAATATTAATGCTGTGATACTTGATATCTGGTTTAATTTTTCTCTTGGGAGTTTTTCGGCGCATAAATTATTAGGTAATCAATTATTGGATAAATTATTTCTGTTCTTTAACGTATTTTGAACCATAAAGGCTTCGGCCCTGTTTTCGGCCTTGAACGCCTTGGGTATCATAAACCCCGCGAACAATATGATAACGCACGCCAGGCAAATCCTTAACTCTGCCGCCGCGGATTAAAACGACGGAGTGCTCCTGCAAGTTATGACCTTCGCCCGGGATATAGGCCGTAACTTCCATACCATTGGATAAACGAACTCTGGCGATTTTACGCAAAGCGGAGTTAGGTTTTTTCGGAGTCATGGTGGTTACTTTGACACATACCCCGCGCTTGAAACCGGCACCTTTAGGATTTTCTTTTTTAGTGCGTCTTAAAGTATTAGAAACCAAAAGCAAAGCTGGTGTTTTAGCTTTTTTCTTTTGACTTTTTCTCTGTTTACGAACTAATTGGTTAATTGTTGGCATAATTTCTGAAATAAGGGCTAAGCCGTGAGCGACCGAGCCATAAATTTAGAGTGTTAAAAACCTGCCTATCAGGCAGTGTAAATATAGAGATATACTAACGAATAATTTTGAATAAGTCAAGGGAAATACTTAGATGGCAAAAAATCTTACAAATAACGCGAAAACCCAGCTGATAAACCAGCTAATATACGGCATAAAAATAAAAAGAATAAAAATTGAGATAATTAAGCCATAATTAGCCATAAATAAGGGGTTGCCCAAAGGAGTTTTTTTAATCAAATTACCTAAAATAGGGAAAGTGGAAAGGAAATTGAAGCCGTCAAAACCAGGCAATGGTAAAAGATTAAAAATCGCTAAAACTAAATTAATCTGCAGAATTGAGGTAAAAAATATTATTCCTAAATTATTGCTCATTGAACCCAGGAAAAGCGAAGCCGCCTTAATAATAATTGCCGCGGCAATGGCTAATAAAAAATTAGTTAAGACTCCGGCCAAAGAAACCCAACGAAATGCCGCTGCTCCCCCTCTCAGTTTAAACGGGTTGACCGGAACGGGCTTAGCCCAGCCAAAAAGAAAACCTGATTGCGACAGATACAGAAGCGTTGGCACCAAAATCGAACCGATTGGATCAATATGAATCAATGGGTTTAACGATAAACGGCCGGAAATTTTG